>Ga0209337_1001912_pt1 | contig 15441 bp, 11 predicted proteins | sample LinPmetageLP53_FD_184044 | JGI IMG/M metagenome (GOLD analysis project Ga0209337, IMG submission 184044) | Marine viral communities from the Pacific Ocean - LP-53 (SPAdes) (version 2) | ecosystem: Environmental > Aquatic > Marine > Oceanic | place: Pacific Ocean | collected 2010-02-08
GATAAATCTATTAAAGAAATATATTTCCAATGAAACACTGCTAAATAAATTTTATGTTTATGCCTACTAGGTGCACCAGGATCCCTTATCCAATTTCTTATCCTGCTTATATTTTTTAATTGAAAATCGTAACCCCAACCGTCTCTGTTGCAGTCAGAAGTATATCTAACTTCGATAAAAGCTTTCCCTGGTACCCAAAGATCTATAGGAGATAAAGACCCTTTAAAAATATATTCTTCAAAAGCACCATCTTCTTTAGCATGAAGTTCCCTGGTTTTATAAATAGAAAAGTCTTCAAAAATTTTAATTTCTTTTAATTTGTCAGCTACCAAGTCTTCTGTCCACCAATACTTTGTATTAATCTCTATTACGTTATCGTTAAAACCAGTTCGCTCATAAAAATTTTCGTATGGTTTAGAATATTTTTTTATATGAAAATGTTGATTTAATTGATCTTCAGTCATCATAACGCAAACCTAAAGTGCATATTTGTTTGTGGTAATAGTACATGTAGCTCATCTTTTGCTCTTGTGGCGCCAACATAAAATACTCTTTGTTCATCGTCGGAGTCTTTCTGATACGCGTTGTATGTTTTTGAATTCATATCTGTCGCAAGTAATACATTATCAGATTCGCCACCTTTTGCACCATGAATTGTAGATATTTTTATGCGAGGTTTCTTAGTTATATCTTCTTCTCCAAGACCAAGACGTAAAAGATATGCTCTATCTTTAAGATTAATTTTGTCTAATGCTTGATGCCATTCCCCTACACTAAAAGGACCTAGTAATACTTTCAAAGTGTCCATGTCGTATAAATGACTGTCGTTCATTATATCTATTTTATCATTGGTTCCTTCTGCAACTTTCTTATAATAAAATATTTTCTTAATTGTTTTTTTGTCTACCGGATTACCTTCAACTAATTCATTCCAACCTATAACTGCTTCAAACATTTTTTGAGGTATGGGTCTTACGTTTTTTTTATATTCTTGTTTCTCATACCATAAACCTTGATTACGACACGCCTCTTCTAGTTTGCTCAATATGAATTTATCTCTGCCGAGTATAAACCAATTGCCGGTAGAAAGATCAACGCTTTCAATGGTTTGGTGATATTTTAGTAAACCCTCTTCGGCTCTTGGCTCCCATTCTTTTTCAATTCGATTCTTAGTTATGCTAATTATTCCATCAGCAAATTCCTGTATTTGTTTTTTAACTCTATAAGATTGAGGAAGTGTAATTTCTGTAGCAGGGTATTCTATAAATCTTTCAACGTCAGCACCCAACCATCTGTAGATTGCTTGATCATCATCACCTGCAAGATAAAGTTTACTAGCTGTTGATGCAAAATGTTCTACCATAGACCATTGCAAAGGAGTCAAGTCTTGAGCTTCGTCTATAAAAACTACATCAAGTTGAGGCAATAAGTTTTCATTCACTGCTTTATAACACATGTCAGAATAATCAATGTAACCGTTGACCTCTTTGTATTGATCGTATGCTTGAGAAAAATATTCTAAGAACTTCCATTCCACAACAGACGAATCAACATACTTTTTGTAGTGCTCTTGTAGTGATATACCTCTTGCCCTAGCTAAATTGTGATGAGTTAAATATATATTGTCAGACAATCCTGTTTCTTTATCTACAGAAAGTTTCGCCTTTAAGCCTATCTTGTTGCCAAAAGATTTATATTGTGCCCTACCCATAACCGCAAGACCTTCTAAATTTATAGAATGATAACCGCAAGAATGTAAAGTCGAAAACCATTTAAAACTTTTCTCTTCAAGATCAAACTTTTCCATGGCTCTGTCCCTTGCCTCATGTGCAGCTTTCCTAGTAAACGAAAAGTAACCTATCTTATCAATATCATTCTTCTCCATCTCTTTTTCAACGTAGTTTAAAAGAGTTGTAGTCTTTCCTGTTCCTGGAGGCCCCAATAGTTTAATAACTTCAGCCATTACGCCTCATACTCTTTTTTATCTCTCATATCAGGAATAACTGTTTCAATATCTTCCATCTCGTCTACAAATTCAGGAATAGACCATACTTTTATAATTTTGTCTTTATCCCCAAACGAGTTCATTCGTAAACTTATTTTTTCACCTTTTAATTTATCTTTTAAAACAAAAGTAATCTTCGTTCTATTAAACGCATTAAACTTTTTCTTCTGCAAAAAGTCTTCCAAATCTTTTACTAGAAAATGATGTTTGCGATTGGTGTTAGCTTCCCTATTCAACCATGGTTTACCTAAACTAATTTCTTCTTTAGTTTCTGCTGAACCTTTATTTGTGCACCATTCTTTTAAATAATCTATAAATATTTCTGTATTACTTGTACCTGTTATACCCGGACTGTCCGTTGATTCGCCGAGTAATCCGTTTATTTTCTCTGCCCAACGTGGAGCAGGCATAGTTCCTGGCATAATTTTTAACTGCTCAATGCAAGCTTTTTGAAAACGTGTTTGTAATTGAAGATCGTCTGTTGTAAGCTCTAAAGTTATACCTTCCTCTAAAGTCATAAACCATATGGGAGGCTCAACTCCGAATCGTTCTAAACCCGTAGGAGTTATTTCCAGATCAACTTTGCCTTTACCATACTTTCGTTTGTAACATTCTTTTTTATTACAATTGGAAGTTAAAGGTTCTTTACTACAGCCATAGTCGTATTCTTTTTTAGTGATAGAATTAACTATAATATCAATCTCTTTTTCTTCTAGCGGCGGATCACATATATCTTCGTTGACCGTTAACAGTTTTAATTTAATCTTTTTCTCACCAGATTTTTGATAATAAACAGCTATATTTGTCATTGTTTCGTTACGGCCACCTTCTGGTATACCGTTTGAATGTAATGTGTTTAAACATGGTGGACCACCCACAAAGAAATCATCTACTTTTAAATACTCCTTCTCTGCCCCATCTTGTGCGTAGATATCATACAACGTATAGAACTGTTCAATACTGCAAGGATTACCATCATCATCTAAAGCATGTCTTTGACTATCGTCAGAATTAAAATATGGAAGGTTTAAATAGTTTCCTGTTTGTCCTCTGTCCAACAACAACTTAGTTTGTTTTGGAAAAATCTCAGAGCCTGCACAACCTAGAAAAGAAGCAAACTCCTTTAATCTAGATTGCACACGACCAGCTTTCACAGGGACAGTGAAAAACATAAAGACATGAGCTCCTCCACTCTTTGATTTAAATACAATCAAAGGTAAGCCATGCTTTCTAATCTTTTTAATTAAATTAATATGACTAAAACCATTATAAATATCGATGTCAATGCATCCCCATCTACAAGAATTGTTTTCGTCAATTGGTATAATTCCTAAACTTGTTTCACCACTTAAATGATCTTCCCACAAATGTTCTGGTAGACCGTCTGGCTCTCTGATAATTTGATTCTTACCTTGCAGTTTACCTACATCATTTTTATCTTCGGGTATAAATTTGCCATAGGCAATATTCAACCCACGAAATATTTCTATAAATTTGTCTTTCATTGTGTCCCTTTATGTAAAAAGGGCGGCTTGCGCCGCCCTTAATATTAGTATGAAGAAGAAGTCGCTGCTTGTGCTTCTTCTTCATGTGACACCTTAACAGTATCTTTACCCACTGCTTGTGAGAAAGATTTAGCTGCTTCGTAAATGCCTTTATCACTAACGGGACCAATCTTTTGAATGTCCCACCCAAACCAAGTCCCTTTTGAATTGGACTGTGGCACAGTTCTTAGCTTGTAAGTATGACTGTAAGACGGCGGTGTAAAGGGTCCGTTCTTACCTTGCATCTTCAAACCAAGCATCATGGAGTTCCACTTACGTGAAACTTTTCTTTGCGTAGCTTTCATAGTAATAAGCGCTTGCTCATAACCAGTTTCACTAACCACTACAACATAATGGTTTGCAGTTTCGTCAATGACGTTACCACTAGGCATTCTGTTTTGATAGTTAGAATCACGAGGTGCTTGACTAATATCAAAATCAGCTCCATGTATTGCTACGGGTGCACCGCTGCCTTTACCGCGCTCGCCCCACTCTATAAACTCACGTTTATAGTGGCAAGGTATAATGTCTATACCTTGTTCTCCGTCATACAAACTGCCAGACACAGTATTGTAAATCATGCCCGGCTCTGAACCTTCAACATAATTATTACTTGTCTTGTTGCATTGAGGAGAGAGTTGACTCAACACTTTCAAAAATGGAAGTGCTAAATCGTCTGTGGAACTTACGTTCTCGAGACCGCTCTGTGTTTCTGCGTCGGCCATAAACATATTTGTGTCTACTGACGCTATTTCGTTTTTCGTTGTTTTTGCTACTTTATTCATTGTTATTTTTTCCTTGTAACTTTTGCTTGCCTACCAACAAACGTTTTAAAAATATCTTCAGGTGGTAGCTCTGCACCTTTTTCGTGCAGTTCCCGAAGAGTTGCTTTCAGAGTCATGGGTTCAACTTTTAAATCTTGTTGAACTTCATACCCATTGGCGGTGGCTAACTTGGAAAACTCCAATGCCTTTCCGTCTTCGTTACGACCAAACCTAGCTGATATTTCATTCTTGATAATATCCCCTAAGTTATTGTCACGAAGCCATTGATATGCCGTTGCCCGTTCATCGGGATCCTTTGGCACACTAATTCCGTAAAAATTCTTTATTTCTATGGCACTTCCATCATTTAATTTGAGTTGTGTCAAGTTCTTTTCTCGCATGAGACCAGGTATTTTTTCATTCCTGACACTTAACATTTCTTCTTTTATGTGTTTCAATTGATTCTCGAGGGTGGATGCTTCGTTCTCAAGATCGACCAATCTTTGACAACAATCCGCGATGCTCAGGAGTCCAGAGTCATTCACTCTCTCCAATTGATCAGATTCAAAGTTTATTGTATCACCGTTATAATCGATTTCATTCATCATCTTCTTTCTCCTTGTTATAAAGGTCTATCGATAATGGATAATACTTTCCAGCTTTCCGATCCCATTTTAACAATTTTACTTTACCAAAGTTAAGGTCACTTGCTACTAAACATGACATAGCAATTAACGCAGGATCTCCGGCAGCTATTAAGTAATCTTTATCATTAAACCCTTGTAGTTTCTTTCTTATTAAATTTATGGCCGCACCTGAACTTTTTACTAACTGAGCGAACTCAGAAAATAAAAATTCTATTTCACCGTATGGTAGTGCTTCTAACACATCATATTTAGGCATGCCTTCGGCAGTCCCTCTCGGTTCTTGTATACAGTATACTGTCATAATTACTTTCTTGACAAATTATATAGCATGTATTATATAATAAATCAAGAAAGAAAACTAATTAATTATATAAAGAAAGAATTGGGAGGAGGGATGGCACAAACCATGGACTACCGCTTTAAAACAAAACCTTATCAACATCAAATTGATGCGTTGAAAGTAAGTTATAAAAAGAAAAACTTTGCTTTGTTTTGCGAAATGGGAACAGGTAAATCAAAAATATTATTAGACAATATTGCTATGTTGTATGACGAAGGCAAGATTGAAGGAGCTATTATTGTTGCACCAAAAGGTGTTTACAAAAACTGGATAGAACAAGAAATACCTTCTCACTTACCAGAGCATATTGAATGTAGAACATTTCAATGGTCTGCTCCAAGTTCTAGAACTAAACAAGAGCAAGAATTGTTAGATCAATTGTTTGCACAAACAAGGGATCCTTCTTTGACTTTGTTTGTTATGAATATAGAAGCCTTCTCATCTAAACCTGGAATGGAAGCAGCCGAAAAGTTTTTAATGGCATACAAAGCCATGATGGCAATTGATGAAAGTACTACAATTAAGACACCATCTGCCAAACGCACCAAAAATATAGTGTCCGTTAGCCGTTATGCGTATTATAAGCGCATCATGACAGGCAGCCCTGTCACCAAAAGTCCTTTGGATTTATACTCACAATGTGAGTTTTTAAATGAAGAACTGTTAGGGCATAGTTCTTACTACACATTTAGAGCACGTTATGCCAACATGCAGACAATTAACGTTGGCGGTCGTTCGGTGAACATTGTTCGACCTAGCAATAGTTATCGTAACCTTGGAGAACTGTCAGATATCGTCAGTAAATTTTCTTATCGAATATTAAAAGAAGACTGTCTTGATTTACCAGACAAAGTATTTGAGAAAAGAATAATTGAAATGACACCAGAGCAACAACGTGCGTACACAACTATGAGACAGATGGCGCTAGCAGAACTTGATGGTAAACTTTGTTCAACTGTAAATGTATTGACACAACTTTTACGTCTTCATCAAATCACTTGCGGTCATTTAAAAACGGATGATGGGTCAGTTACACATTTAAAAAACAATCGATTAACAGAATTAATGTCATTGCTAGAAGAAACAGAAGGCAAGGTCATAATATGGGCAACTTACGTTTCTGACATAGAAAATATAGTTGCTGAGTTAAAAAAAGCTTACGGAGAAGCCTCTACAGTGGCATATTACGGTGCAGTGGACCCTAAGGTCCGCCAGAAGCAAATCACTTTGTTTCAAGAGAAAAATGGCCCTGCACGCTATTTCGTTGGAAATCCGCAAACTGGAGGGTATGGAATCACCCTTACGGCGGCTAGTACGGTAGTATACTACTCAAACAGTTATGATTTAGAAAAAAGATTACAATCAGAAGATCGAGCCCACAGAATTGGTCAAACAAACAAAGTTACATACGTTGATTTGATATGTGAAAAAACTGTTGATGAAAAAATTGTAAAAGCATTACGCAACAAAGTTAATATTGCAAACGAAATATTAGGAGAAGATCTTAAGGATTGGATTTAAAGAAGTTGTTTGAAAGCAAAAATAACACCGAGCAACAATCCAATGGCTCCAAACGAAGCCGATGCTCCCATGAACCACGTCATCATCTGACGCAACTCAAACGTGTGTTTGTTTATCGTGTTTTGTTGTGCTTGCAACGTATCTAATTTTTCTTCAAAGATCTCATAGCGCAATTGACATTCGGCTAAGTGTGTTTTTAATGCTACTTTTGTTTCGTCGCTCATGCAAGATCCTTTAAGAATTCATCATTTTGTATAATTCTTTGACGAGTCGTAGCCGGGTCAGTTGTTTGTGCCGCAACCGGTGGCACGGCTGTTTGATTGGCGGCCATCTGTGTCACCGGCTGGACTATTGGAATTTCTGGAACAGTTTTTGGAGCAGTTTGAGAATAGAAATCTTCTAGATTAATTTTTTCTTTTTCAATTTTTTCTATAGGCAAACCTAAAGCCCTTCTTATATAATTATCAAATTCTTCAGGAGATAAAAGTAAAGGTATATTTTTTAACGCTCTTTCTATTCTTTTTAATTCCATAGCAGGATAAAAACCACCTAATGTTGCTTCGTCTACTTCTTTAATAGAATCTCTCATAGCTTTTCCTCGTGCGTCAACAGGAGAAATGGGAACAAATCTAAATCTTTTAAGAGCTTTTAATTCTGTTGGAGTCACTCTTTCTTCTAATATTTTGTTAACTTTAAATGTTGTAAGTTTTTTAGATTTTTCTTTTTCTTCTTCTGTTGATCCTGAAGTACCTAATAATATAGCATCATTTAAAAAAACTCTAATTTCATTGTAAGCTAAATATTTAGCTTTTTGCCCTTTAATAAATTCTTTTTGTTTTCCATCGTACCCTGAATTTTGATACAAGGGAGCTCTAGTCAATCCTTCTAAATCATCTACTTTTTGATTAAAATCATTAAGTGCAAAATCAATTGAATCATAAACATTAACTTCGCTTAGACGTATACCAGCAAATAAAGCAAGAAGTTCTTCTTTTAAATCTACAGGTTTGTTGTATTTATCATATCCTCTATGATTTGTAGCGTCATCTTGCCTAATAGCTCCTTGTTCAATTTTACGTAAGTTTACAAAAGTAGTAGGGATAAGCGCTTTTATAATGTGCATAAAAGATTTAAAAAATATCTCGTGAGGTTCATCCCTTGTTTCGCTCCAAATTGTTCGGTCTCTCCTTGTTTTTCCATTTTTTGCTTCCATTAAAGCCTGATAAATAATTGATTCCGATATAAAAGGATCTAATAGTTTATCAAGAGCTGCAAAAAATTGTTCTGTAGCAGCTCTTTCTGTGTTTTTTGCCTCAAGTTTTGATTGTGTATTTTTTCCAAACAAAGTTAAAAAAGGTTGTTGAATAATTTCATAAGGATTTGAGTAACTAACATTTACATATTTAACAACGGGTCCTTTTACAGGATCGTTTGAAAAAGAATAAGGAATTAAATTTGAAAATTTATTCCAAGGAGCAGCTAAACTTCGTTTTATTGCATCTAACTGTTCTTCTGTCATTCCCAATGATTTTAAAGCCACCGCTGTTGAAACAGGAGCAATTGCAAACACAGAACTTAGCCCCATCAATCTTTTAGCACCCATTTGTCTAATGTAAGGATTTGTACTAGAAAGTTCTTTTAAACTGTATCCAAGAATATTCCCTGTAGTTCTAAACATTTCAGAGCCAAAAGAAATAAAGTTACCAAAAGGCATTCTCCTAAGTTCTTTTACTAAGGAAGGTATATAATTATAGTTAGGATAAGTGTTGTTTAATGTTTTTCCCGCAGCTTCTTGAATGGCTTCATCTAAAGTTTTGAAAGTTCCATTTAAATTTTTTCGATCAAAAGGTTGACCTATAACTTCTTTAAAAAACTTTGCAACATCATCAAGGTCGTTAAAAGCAGCTTTATATTGAGATTTACTGAATTCATAACCGTATATTTTATGGATAATATCACCTGCTTGATAAATATCCGTTAGTTTTTTCATAATAGGGCTTTCTGTTAAATATTTCATAAACATATCATCGTCTATTAATCTATATCCTTTGTAAGCGTCTGTTGCCGCAATTGCTGTAAACATATCTTTCATTTCTCTAATGATAATAGAGGAATTTAATATATTTTGTCTTTCCAATTCTGCACCATAATTATCTAAAATTCTAGAATCTATCTTTCCACTTCTTCCAAAAAGATCTCTAACTATTTGCCTGTAAGCGTCTATATAACTTGCTCCTCCTCCTACGTGACCATTAGCTAATGGAAACATAAACGCTGAAGTTACGTTACGTACTTGAGTCATAAAACTTAAAACAGTTTTAGAATATTGAGAAGAAGCTTTTAATTGTAACAACTGCCTATAAACAGGAACTTTTAATAATTGATCTGTTAGTAAACTATCATCAAGCAGTGCTTTTTTCATTTCAGGAGTCATAAAAAATGATTTGCCGTCAATTGGGTTACCGTTAGCATCAAGTTTACTAATTAAAGGATTTTCACCCATTTTAAACATAGTCTTTTTGCCTTCAAAATCTTTTTCTGTTATTGCCACTAAATTTCTATTACTTATTCCTTTGTCTTGTAGCGCCGTTCGTGTTGTAAAAATCCATCTATTTAAACCTGAAGAATGAAGTTTTCTATACAAATGAGATCTCCACACACTTTGAGACAATCCTCCTATAACTTCCATTAACATTGTTCGAGCGTCTTTTTTACCTAGCAATTGTTTCATTACATCTGGTAGAAATTCTCCTGGTTTAAGAACGCCTAAATTTTTAGCTAAAGTTTCTACTAACTCAAGACTGGTTGCTTTAGTTCCTGTTTCTTTTAAAATTTCATTTATTGCTCCCTTTGCTCTACTTAAAATTTGTTCTGGACTTAAATCTTCTCCTTTTAAAAGTATTTTTTCTCCAAAAGTTCCAATTCCAAATTTAGGTTTTGTTTGTTGAGTGATGACCCTAACAGCTTCTTCAATGGCTTTTTGTTTTATTTCTTCTGGCGGTTTATACTTAGGGTTTCTAAAAGCTCTATGTCCTTCATTAAAATGTTTTTTAATTTGATTAAGAAGAAGATCATAATCATCTTTAGAACTTATTTTTTTTGTTTCTTTCATTAATGTTTTTAAAGCTTTGTATATTTCAGAAGCAGATCCTCTCATTTCTTTTGGTAATTCATTTAAAAATTTTCCAGGAGCGCCTTTTCCTCCAATGGCACCTTTCCAATACTCAACTAAATCTTCTATAATATGTTCATAACGAACAATACTTCCAGTGCTACCTATTTCCATAGAATCTTCCAAACCTTTTCGTATGACTGTATCTAAATCTCTCATTTTTCTTTCAACGTTTCTAGTGATAGCTCTTATCTCTCCTTCTGTTAATTGTTTTAAATCAAACGTATCACGAAACAATGCTCCGGCTGTTGACAATTTTTCACTCGTATTTGATACGACTTTTGCAAATCCTTTTAAAAAACCATCTCCGTGTGTACTAAAAAATTTCCATTGTTCAAAAGGAGGAAGACCGCTTTTGTTTATAGCTTTTCTTAAACCAGATGCTACTGGACCAAGAATACCGGCAACAGGATAAGAGAAAAATTGAAAAGTGCCGCCTAATGTTCTAAGGGGAACATTAATTAATGAGCTATCAAGAATCGCTCTATCTACTTTACCAGCAAACGTATCAAAAGCTGGAGCCCTTGCAACTTTTTTGGCAAATTCTCCAACAAAAGGAATATCTTTCACCTGAGTTGTTAATAGTTTACCTCCTATCTTTACAGCTGGTTTGGCAAAACCAGAAATAGCTGCACCTAATGCAAAACCTTCCATTCCAAAAACAGCTTTTCTTTTTAAACGTTCAAATGCTTTTTCTCTGTTTGTTAAATTTTCAGCGTCTGGATCACCTATAGAATACACATCAAACACTTCACCAAATTGTTTATCTTCTAAGTTCATAACAGCTGCATCTCCTATTAAAGCTGGGAGAGAATAGTAACCCATGCGTCCTGCAATTTTGGAACTGCGTTCTGACATTCCTAAAGATTTAAAAGGTGTTCCTTTTTTTAAACTTGTTGTAGCATTTCTTATTGTTTTAAATTTACGCACGCCGTTTAAAACTTTTAAAGACGCTCCATATCCCAAACCAAATTGTCCAAGTACATCTAAAACTTTATTAAAACCTCCACCAGTGTCTATTGTTTCCCAATTGTTGTCTAACCAATCTGTAAATTCTGTTCCTGCTACAACGTCTGCTAATTCAGTTATAGTTAACCCCGCTCCCTTTACTCCTTTTTCTAAACCAGCTACCAATGCCATTGGTTTTTCAACAAAAAAAGGAATATTTTCAGTTTCAGATAAAGGTTTTGATCTTTCTTTTACATCGTAAAGATCTTCTGCAAAAATTTTTTTGTCAAGATCTTTAGGGGGCCAACTACCTATTACTTTGGCGCTTCCTCGACTACTTGCTCTAGTTAAAGTTCTAAATCTTTTTAAATCGTTTCTTAAAGTTTTATCTTTGTACCAGTTCTCTCCATATATTGATTGTAAAAAATAACCGTCAATGGCAGGTGGAGAATCTTTGTTTGATCGTAATTTTATTTTATAATCTTCAACAATTTCTGGATTGTCTTGAAACACATCATACAAACGAGAAAAATCCTCTTGTCTGTCTCTTGGAACATCACTAAGTCTAGAATCTAAATCTAGTCCCAATTGAGACGAAATACGGTCAACAGGTTTTTCATTGTAAAAATCTTGTATGTCTATTTTTGGTTTGTAAAAATCTTCAAGATTAATTTTATTGTCTGACATATCATTTACTCAAACTAATTTTATATCTTTCTTCTATGACAGAGATTACTCCATCTAAAACATCATCAATCGGCGCAGTCACATTTTGTCCTGAATATGTTTTTGAACCATCTCCGCCTGCTTCATTTTTTGCTTTAATTAAATCTAAATATAATTGAACGTTTTGATCTCCTGCTAGTAAAGCGTTTGATAACGCGTCGTTTTCAGCAGGTTTTAAATTAACATTTTTATTAGTCATAAAAGACATTTCTTCTGTTAAATCTTGTGTGTTCAATCTTTGTTTTACTGTTGGTTCAGGAACTATTGTATTCCATGAAAAGCTAGGATAAATAGAGGCCATGTTTTGCACAATAAAATTTCTTTTATTCGCAATATCTTCATCACTCATTACTCCATCAACGGCCGCATAGTCTTCCATCCACTTCTTCGATAATGCTGACATCTCTTTTAAATAGACATTATTACCTAATTCATCAGCGTGATGAAAACGAAGCATTTCCGCCTGTTCCTCTTTAGAAGCAGATTCCCATGTTGGGCCACTTTGTACTATATTAGAAACAAGATTCATAGTTTCGGATAATGCACTTTTATTTTTTTTGCTAGTAAGATCTAATTGTTTTAATTTTGCAGTTACATTTGTTTTATATAAATTTAATACTGTTTCTTTATTGACAATATCTGACGATCTAATTTCGTCCATTTCCATTTTTATAAACTCATTTTGTTGTTTTGTATTTAATAAACCAATGTTTCTAGCGTCTTCATCACTTTTCATTTGCAAAGCTATTCTTTGATCATCGTTTAATTTTTCAGCTTGCTTGATTTCTTTTTGACTTAGAAGATCTAATTCTTGCCGTCTTGTCTTTACATCAGCAGCATTTCTTTGAAAATTTTTTGCAAATGTTGCAACTGTGCTTTTTTTACCTAATGTTCCACCAGGAGTGTATTGTAATTCTTCGATTGTATCCGCAGCTGTTTTACCAATTGCATCCATTGCTGTAGGTTGAGCTTTACTGTAATCAGTTACGTATTTGGTAGCGTCAGTTTGATATTTACTAAAGTCAATGGGAGTTATTTTTTCTGGTTTAAAAACACTAAGATCACGAGGGTCAATTGTAAATTCTTTGCCCATTGTTTGTGACTCGTCTAATATTTTATTTAAATCTAACGAAGGAGATAAAACAGCGTTAGGTTCTACTCCAGCATACCCTCCTGGACCGTCAACTATTCCTCTTTTAGGTTTAACTTGACCACCCATACGATAACCAGGTCTACTACCTAAACCACTTGCAATACCAGTTCCGTAATGTTCGTGTTTAGGAAAGTTAAACAATTTTCTGTTTGAAATTTTTGTCATAACTATCCTTGTTGTGGGAATAAAGATCCAACTCCTTGAGCTGCCGCTAGTCCACTTAAAACAGGATTTGTTTTATTGTATTGCTGAAAAGTAGGCATACCACTAACAGCACTAGAAAATTGACCAAGAGCATAAAATGGAGTTTGAAATTCATTTAAATTTTGTTGACCAAGAATTTGTCTTTCAGCTTCTCCCATGCCAAACAGCCCACTAACATCTTGTTGTAATCCGCTTTGTGCTAACTGACCTAATCTTCCGTATTGTTGAGACAAAGCACCTTGAGTTTTAGATGCATCCAATGCAGCTTTTTGAGCCATATTGTAACCACCTGAATAAATATTACTTAACGCTTTAGCTGCTGTATCAGATTGCCCTCTTTGTAGTTCAGCTTGCATGACAGCATTACGAGTTCCTGATCCTGCAAATGCTCCTGATTGAATTGCTTGTTGTTGTTGAGACGCTGTTTGTTGGCCAAACATACGATTTAAATCAGTCATTGTTGTTGCAGCCTGTTGTTTTAAATATGGATTAAGATATTGTGTTGCGCCTCCAGGACCAGCCGTAGCCATTGACTGTTGCGCCGCTTGTGCTCCAGCAGTTAAAAATGGTTGATAAGACCCGATACCAGCTTGCTGTAAAGCAAGAGCATCTTGTTGTCTTTGTGTAAATCCAGGAGTTAACTGAGCACCTGTCGGCTGTTTTGCCTGCATTAAACCTTTATAGCCTGCTAATATACCTTGCGGATCGGTATACGCACTTGCTTTTACTTCGTCAAAAGTTGCCATTATGCTTGCGCCTCCAGTTGATTCATTAAATTATACATGCGATCAGCCCCAGCACTTACACTACCGCCACCTGCTGCACGAACAGCGTCAGCTGTCATCACAAATTCATTTTTTGATAATCTTGCCGGTACATCATCAGCTCTTTCTTTAGAACCTACAGGTATGAAACCACCGCCTCTATAATCCATTTCCATTGATGGTTGACCTCCATTTGCCAATCCTATTATACCTCCGTCTGCACTTCCTGCAATAAATTTTCCTGCTGTTGGATCAAGATTTAATTTAGGAAATATTTTTTCAATCATGTAGTCTCTTGATTTACCGTAATATGTACTGTTTATTGCATCTTTAAGACCTGATGAAATATTTACATTTCCTTGTAGCCCCACGAACATGCTGCCACTGCCACCACCGCCTTCTAATCCTATTCTACCACCATCTGCAAAACCAATGATACCACCGTCTGCTTTATACATATCTAAGTCATAGTTTTGATTAAATTTAGTTCCTTCTATTTCGCTAAAAGTAGGAAAATTAGCAGGATCTTCCATTGCTTTATTTTCAAGATACTGTAAAGCAGCGGTTATTGTTCCTATACCTAATTGCATTTTGGCATAACCGTCTAAAGAACCAAACCATTTTGTTGCCAGTTCCATTTTACCACCTTCTCCTGTCAACGGAGCTTTTAAAAATTCTCTAAACGTAGTTTTAGCAGCTTCGCTTCCAGCTTCTTGAGCAACGTTTCCAACTATGTCTGGACTTCCTTCAGGATAATAAAAATCGCCTCCGACATTAGTTGACCCAGAAGGTATTTGATTACCTCCAATGTTTTCCGCTATCTGTGCATCACCTGTTGTGCTTATAGGAGATACTGTTTGATTAGCGACTTGGTCTGCCAATAATTTATCTTGGCCTGCCTGTGTCATTGTTCCTCCTTCAGGAGTCAAATTAAACATTGATTCACCCATTGGACTAGAAAAAGAACCAGTAAAACCACCATCACCTCTAAAAGCACCTGCGTCTCCAAAGTTACCCATAAAAGTATTAGGACCACCTGCTGAAGCAAAAGGATTACCTTGAAGTCCAGCACCGCCTATAACTCTTGCGCCTTGTCCCATAGCATAAGTTTTTGCACCTGCTTTTAATGAACTTCCAATACGACCAGTTTGATCAAAACTACCAATACCAGACATTGCTGCTGCAAGAGCTGGATTAAACGGAGCAATAAAAGGAGCAAGTTTAACTGCTGCTTTAGAAATTTCGTTTGGAATAATTTTTCTAATACTTTTTTTAAAAAAACTTCCGATTCCTCCAAAATAAGAAGGAATGCCTGCTTCTGTTAAATGACCTGAGCCACCCATTTTTTTCAAAGCTCTGGATTCACTTTTGTTAATAAAAGCTAAAGATTCTCCTGGAGGAGCAATGGTTTCTAATAATCGTTTGGCTTGCTGTAAATCTTTTATACTCATATATTAACTCGCTGCATATAGTGGCATGTAATATGTAGTGCCACCTTGTTTAACTTTTACAAACCGATTTATACCCCCTGAAACATTGCCTGTGGTTGTTACAACACTGTTTGTATTGGCTGCACCAGCAGTTCCGTCGAAGTCTATAAATGGAGCATCGGCATCATCTTGATCCAATGTTACGCAGGGGTTGCCGCTAGAC
>Ga0209337_1001914_pt1 | contig 15432 bp, 29 predicted proteins | sample LinPmetageLP53_FD_184044 | JGI IMG/M metagenome (GOLD analysis project Ga0209337, IMG submission 184044) | Marine viral communities from the Pacific Ocean - LP-53 (SPAdes) (version 2) | ecosystem: Environmental > Aquatic > Marine > Oceanic | place: Pacific Ocean | collected 2010-02-08
CTTACCCCACACCTAAAGACATGAGTATAAAAGCTCTAAATAAGATACTTTCACGTGAAGAAAATGATGAAGCTGATAAAAATTGGGATGAATGGGCTACCATACAAAATAATTCTAGAAAGGCAGTAATGGAATGTCCACACTTATCTAATGAATTATTAAATCAATATAGTCCCTCCAATGCTTATTTATTAGAAAAGGCATACCCAACAAAACAAACTCGTATGACTTTAGAAGAACCAACAGGGCTACCTGTATCTGAGGTCGGATTAATAATGTTCGCTGCTACAACACCACATATAATTTTTATATTAATAGTAGTTTATTTAGCTCTAGTAGGCTTTTAGGCTCTATTAAGCATATACCAAAAGCTTTATATAGAGATACGCTCTATATAGATATAGTTCTAAATAGAGCTTTGGTGCGAATGGGAAAGAATACTGGAAAGAATTTTGAAAATGAAATAAGAAAGAGTTTACAAGGAGCCGATTGCTGGTGGTTTAGAATCCAAGATACTAACGATGTCAGTAAATATGTTAAACAAGCCGTCGCCGAGAAACAACCAGCTGATTTTATGGCTGTTTACCGTAGTCATCCTGTTCTCATCGAATGCAAAACCACTCGTAATCTTACCGCTTTTCCTCTTTACTATGGTAGTAGTAGGTCTATACCTACACACCAAGTTAAAATGGCGTTAACAGCACAAAGACACGGTTCTGTGTCAATGATAGTGATAAGACGAGATGAAAATAGAAATAAAAGAGCTTGGGCTATAACCCCAGACCAAGCAGATTACCTGTATAAAAAAAAAGATGGTAAAAGTGTAAAGTGGACTTGGTTCCATGCTAATGCCGTCGAATTAGAACGATTAAAAAATCCAGTAAGATGGAATTTAAATAAATTATTTGAAGAAATGATATGAGATTTAACGACAAGCGAGGTTTTAAAAAAACAACAACAGTAATACCTATAAATTATAAGGTATACTGTTACCTCTGTCAAAAGAACACAAGGAGCTTACGGATATATTGTAAGAAATGTAGATATGATTTACACTATGGTAGAAGAGTTGACGCTTATGGAAATAAGTATATTGAATACGAAGCCTATATTAATGACCCTCATTATGATTAGCTATATTAAGATATATATCTCTACATAGACAAGACATAACTCTGCTAGAACTCTTTAGTATGCTATACTTAGCTACTATAGAAAGCTTTATATACTAGCTTAACCTTACTAAATTAAGAAGTGATAAAATGAAACATCAAACAATAAACGCATTGGTTAATGCCGTGAAGCATTACCAAAAGACTGGACAACACAAACAAGTGAACCTCAGGTATAACCCTGAGAATAGAACGGAATTCGATTTCTCAGCATGGAAACATGACAGAGACCACGATAGTATAAGGGCTATACTGCCAGAAGATATTATCATGTCATCGAATGGAAATTTCTATGTTGTTGGGAAGGACAATAGGTATAACCTAAAACAATTCTCATCACAGGAAGAAAATCATTACCGTTCATATAGATTAGATAGGATAGTAGATTAAATGGATATACTCGAAAGCTTTATCAAACTAATCAACGAAGAAGAGGAAAGGGTCGATATCAAAGACCTTTTCAAAAGTAAGGAAGAAATAAATCGTTGGGAAAAGTTAGTTAATGTTTTTACGAGTATAACTATTGACAGTATTCCTACCAATCTAAAGGAAGTATATGATACCTACAAACTTGACAGACAAGAGCAGATAACTATTCTAGCTTATGTTAAGTTTTTAGAAATTATGGTTACGGGTGCTGAACACGCCAAAGAGTTTTTAAAAGCAGAAGGAGAAAGTGAACCTAAAGGTGAACCTGAACCTGTGCCGGAGAGAATGTATGGCTAAACCAGCACGTATTGGTAACCCACCGAACAGGGCGATATACCCTGAGTGGTGGAAAGATGGAAAGAACTTAATGAAGTTACACCCATCTTACAAAGCAAGGAGAGAATATGAGAAAAAACAGAAAGAATCCAAATGATGTATTTGGAATAGAAGAATTGTTAGATTCATGGATGGACATGATGAATTTAGCATATAACATAGATGCACAAGCATCCCCAATCAGACAGCCAAGTATGGCTAGACCTAAACACGAAGGCACTATGTCTTACGAAGAACGTGAGAAAGATATAGTATTTACTATAGATATGCCGGGTGTCGCTAAGAAAGATATAGCAGTAGAAGTTTTAGAACATTCTATATCTGTAAAAGCGGAGAATGGTGGTAAGAGAAAATACAACTACAGCCGAAGATTTAAACCGAGTGTGGATTCTAAATCAGCTAAGGCTACCTTTACTAATGGTGTATTAGATATAACTATTAATAAAGTGGTAGAGGATAAACCAAAAGGAATGGTAGTTAAAATTAACTAATGAGATTAGTAAAAGACGCAGATAAAAAAGCTGCATTTAATCGTATATGGTTTAAACCACAGAATAGCCCTATGCGAGATAAACTCAAAAGTAAACTACAAGTGCGTGGCCTCGAACCAAGTGAGAAAAACGCCTTTGAATATTGGATGGGTTATATTAAACCCTTCACCAATAAATGGAATGGAAAAACTACACATGAGAATCCATTGTGGAGTAGATATAATAGGAGAAATAATAATGACAAGAAGCAAAGCGGAAAACCACGCAGAGTGGGTAGACACGCTCAGAAAAAGAACTGAAGACTTGGTAGGTGATTGGACTCCCTTTATTAAAAATGTAGATGATATCTGCACTATGATAAAGGAACTCCATGAACATATTGAGGATTTTGAAAATGAATTGGGAGAAACAAAAGGAATGATAAAAAATCTAAGAAAAATATTAATAAAGTTGGAGGTAATCGATGACCGATTTATCTTCTGAAGATATGGCAGATATGGCTGGTGAACTAATGGCAGCTAAAGTAGAAGCTGCTAAAAACCAGAGCAGTATGACACATCTATTAAAGATAGGTTCTTTCCATATGGAAATTGTCCCATCTAGTGATATAGATGTTGAGAAACTCTTTAAAGAGACTATAGCTGATTTATATACTAAATTTGGCGAAGAAGTTTTAAAGATAAACATGACTGATATAATTAAACAACAAGAATCAAGGAATATGCATGGTTGAGGTAGACCACGGAACACTGTTAGGTAAATGTGTTGTAGATGGACAACCTATCTATGAAGGTTCTGGCAATAGAAGTATGCACTGCACCGTTCTTAATGGTAAGTGGATATCGGGAGATGTATTATTAAAGATATATCCTCAAGTATTTGCAGCATTCTTAGATGAACATAGAGATAAAGAAAAAGAGAAGGAGATTTTACTAGGTAGCCTTAGTGAGTTCGGTTGGCAGGTGAACCCTGAGACTGGAAAGCTCACAAAGCTTTAAATACTACCTATACTATAAACATAAAAGGAGGAAAGAAATGGCAGAAGAAACAGAACTTGTGAACATTGGCGGATTATTCCGCAACACAAGTAAAAAAGGAGACACCTATTACTCTGGAAAGAGTGAAAACGGTGACCAGTATGTTCTCTTCAGGAACGCCTATTGGAAAGAAGGAGCTGAACCAGCTAAACCTTATTTCCGATTAATGAAGCGTGTTCCTAAGGGCGCAGCACCATCAGTGATGAACGACTAATGGAGTATGACGACTGGATAGAATCCGGCAAAAGCACGAGGGTCTGGTTAGTAGACTCAATGACTGCTATATGCCAGTTTGCATATGTATCACCTATACCTAGAGTGATGCATTATAATAAATACACGAGGGGAAGATACCCTTGTAATCAGGATAAATATGAAAAATGTGAAGCATGTGATAGAGGTATTGACCAAATATATGAATTTACTTATGGAATTTATATACGAGATAAAGACAACACTATCAGACATATGGCAGCGACTTACACTAGCAATAGCAATCTTCAAAGAGACTTCAACAACCTCTTTAAAGAGAATGTTAACCCTTGTTCGATTCTTTGGGAAGTTCGAAGGGAAAAAATAAAGACTATCACTGGTAAAGAAGTCAATGGTTATTCATTTAAACCTATGATGGAGACCAAACCCTATGTTGATGAAGCTGATAGACCATCACCTTTTGATGATGGTAAGAAGTGGATAGTAGAACGTATGGTAGCAGAGAGTCTTAGAGATATAGACGGAGAACTTTATAATCTTATAGATTTGTTCTTAGAACTTAAGAAGAGGTTCCCTGCTATTGAAGATAAAACTCTTAAGGCTTATGCTATACGTCTAAGCATCGATGGGGTTGTAGATTTGAGGAGAGCAAAAGAATGAAACACGAGATACACGATTTAGTTAGATATTTACACAATGTAAAAAAGAAGGATGGTTCCGCTAATCCAATTATCGGAGAAGATGAACTGGGAGTAGTAGCTACACTTAGCTATCTATTAGAAGATAACAACTTTGTTATTAAAGCCTATAGCGGCACAGGGAAGACTGTCATCATGGATGCAGTTTTTGGCCTGTTACCTGAGGAATACTTCCACACGATAGAGCATCTCTCCGAAACAGCAGTATGGTACGAAGCCGATAGAATAAATAGAGCTAGATTCATAGCTATACCTGAAGCCCAGAAATTACCTGAAGGGGTAATGGAAGTTATAAAGACGTGGGGTGATGGGAGGGCTGCTTTTAGAAAGAAAACTGATGTAACTATAGGAGATGTAGTAGAACAAAGGCTAAACGCTAAATATGTATTTATGTGTGTAGCAGTTGAAAATAATAAAGGTAGTGCTTATTTTGATGCTGAGTTAGAACGTAGATGTATGATAGGACATACTAATCCTACATCTAAACAAACTGAGAATGTTATTAAACATAAACTTATGGACAGTGCTTTACCTAAAAGCTATATGTCTACTATGTCACAAGAAGAAGTAAAGGCTTTACAAAAACATATTGTAGATGCTATAGGCAGAAGAGATGATGAAGATGCTTTAGAATTAAAGAATCCTTGTGCTCCCTTCTTGATGGATGCTATACCAAATGCATTTCCTGTAGCTAGAAGTAAAGTCCAATATCTATTGAAAGTTATTAATGCTGTAGGCCGATTCTATCCAGATGAGATTCTGAGAGTTGAGAAAGATGGTGTTACCTACGGGTTATTAGCCCCAAAGCACACTTGGTTAGGTCTACGCATCTACTTGAACTCATTCGTCAATGAATGTCTACATATGCCATCACACGGAACTGACTTACTTAAGTTATTCCCCGATACTCGTATCGATAAATTTGGTTTAGCAGGTTCAGATATTGTTAAAATGACTTCACGTGAGATTCGGACTGCTGCCAAGAGTGCAGGGCTTCCCTTTACTAAACTAGACCCTGTTCTAACAGGGTTGTTAATGACTGGGTTCTTAGAAGAAAAGGAAGAGGATGGTAAGAAATACTATTTTAAAAGTCCTTTACTGAGAACACCTGAAAGTAAAATTAACTGGAATGAACTGATTGAGTCTACAAAGGATTTTGTTGATGAATACTGGTCTGAAATAGCTAGTGAATATAAGCAACGGTATTGTGATGAAGTTAAAGCTATAGACCCATTTTCTGGAGAAGAGATAGTTATAGGTGCAGACGCTAGTAGCCCTGCAAGTATAGAAGTTGTTGGAGGGGAATGGCCTTCGTTCTTTAAATGTAAAGAAGATTGGCAATGGGTTGATAAAAATGAATGGGATGAAATAGAATTCCTGTTGAATGTGAAGGGAGATTATGGGAAAGAAGAAATCGAAACCATCTGTAACTGGAAACGTAGTTAGGAGAGCTGGTAAGTTACCAACTGGTGACATGCAGTTTGCAGTAATACGTGAGTTTAATGGTGGTTCGAGATTTAAAGCACTATGTGAAGATGGTCTAACTAGAATGGTTAGAATTCCGGGAAGTAAGAAAAGAAGAATGTGGTGCAGAGTGAATGATTTAATATTGATAAAACCTTGGCCTGTGCAGGGAGATAGAAAATCAGATTTGGTATATAGGTACCTACCAGCAGAGAAAAACTGGTTATACCGTAGAAATATGGTACCTGAGGACTTAGTGATATAATGAATTGGGAAACATATAGAGAATGGACAAGAACTACAGCACAATACCCTAAAGATAAGGAAGAAGAATACTTATTGATAGGTTTAGCAAACGAAGTTGGAGAAGTATTAGGTAAATACAAAAAACAAATTCGTGGAGATGGAAGTAAGTACAAAGAAATACGAGCCGAATTAGGTGATGTTTGTTGGTATTTAGCGAGAATATTTGACATGTATGATATGAGTTTAGTAGAAGTATTACATGAGAACTATTTAAAACTAGAAGATAGAAAAGAAAGAGGAGTGATTAAAGGTGACGGAGATACCAGATAGGTTAAAAGAGAGAGAGCGGTGGGTCAGTTTATTACATGCTGGTTGGATGTTCCATCAACAAATGCTTAAAGAAACCCAACCAACTATATTAGGAGATGCTGCAATGAAGATGGCTGATGACCATATGTTTCATCAAGCTATATCAGTAGCCCTAATGGATGCTATGAATTTAATACAACAGATGGAGGCACTAGGATATTTTGAAGAAGATAATGGTTTACTAAGTGCTCCGGGACCAGCAGGATAATATTATGACTTGGACCGATTGGTTATTGATAGTAGCTGTATTAGATGGCCCTGTAGTAGCATTAATATATTTCATATGGAGGAAATTTAAATGAATTGGACAGATTATGAAAGCCCTAACCACTTAGATATAATGTTATTTGGTATAATATGGACATTCTTAGTGATAGAGTATTATATTTGGAGAATAAATAAATGACGAAAGAGGTGATGGATAAATGCTCAACAACGTTCGCGTGTTGTACTAAAGCGTTTCCAAAAGCTATACGTAAGGATGTTTATGGTCTTTATGGTTATATAAGGTATTTAGATAATATAGTTGACGGTGATGAGTTAGTAGGTGATATAGAAAGGTTAGCTTATAACTTTGCTTATGTCAATAAGAAGTATGATATGCCTAAAGAATGGAAAGAAGATTTCTATACTTCTATGAGAATGGATGCACAGAAGGTTCACCATAATGATGAGTCTATGTTAAAGTATTGTAGAGGTTCAGCTGAAGTTATCGGATTAATGATGGCTAAGATACTAGGTGCACCAGAGAATGCATATCCCTATGCTGAACATTTAGGTAGGGCATATCAAATTATTAACTTTGTTAGAGACTATGATGAAGACGTAGCGAGAGGTTATCACTACATAGGTGAAGACCATAATAGATACTTAGATATGTTCGAAGCGTCTTTATTCTTCGGAGAAAGGGGTATTAGGTATTTACCTAAAAAGGCTAGACGACCAATTAGGTATGCTAATGAAATGTATAGATGGTGTGCTAAGAAACTGAGACAGGGATATAAGAACCCTAAACCTAATGGTTGGGTAAGAGCTTGGATTAAGTTTAAGGTTTTGATATGGTAGACTATTATAAGACAAGGTGGAACAATTGTAATAGATGTCATGTGCATTATATGAGTGAAGACCCTCATCTTAAAGCATATCTATGTGATGATTGCTGGAATACCTTACCACATTTCTACGTAAAAACACAAAAAAAGAACGTAACACTGGATTCACCTATGAGTGACTGGCCAATGGTATGGATAGCTTTATATACTACAGGGTGTATGGTGTTAATAGCAATAATAGGATATTACTTATGGTTAAAATAATTTACTTTTCAGGAATGTATAAAGGATACAAGGTTAATAAACCTAGAAAAGCCGCAGAGATACGTGTATGTAACTGTGTTCACGGACATCAAAACTGTAAATGTGATGGAAAGACAGGAAAAAAGATAAGATGAAATATAAAAAATGTATTAAATGCGAGCAGCACAACGACAATGTTGTAGATGATGTCTGCTTTGAATGTAGAGAGTTCGAATATCAAATAAACTTAGGAGAATAAATGGATATAGATAAATTAATGAAGAAACAAAATGAATGTGACCACCTAGACGTGGTCTTTAAAGAATCTGAAGTACTACCGAGCGGATACTACGAGTGCAACGTGTGCAACAAGATAAGCGTAATGAAGGAATACTTCGAATGAAGGTGCCCCTAATCGGAGTATGCTCGCCGTATACTCGTAATCTTGAAACGGGCGACCTGCAAACTATTATCTGGCGTGCGGGGAAAAAAGAAGTCCATGTGGCTCCATATGAACCCTATTGCTACGTTCCAGACGCTGAGACTGGAGAACAATATAGAATTACGGGCAAAGAAGGCTCTATTTTGCTGCGTAAAGAGCCCTATAGAGCCGGAGAGGAGCTTCCATCGAGCCTAATAGTAGATGGAGGCAGAGAGAATATAATGGATAGGCTCGTAATAGAGCATCCAGATTACTTTTACAAATTTCCTAATGAGCAACCACTCAAATCGCTTTGTTTTGATATAGAGACTCATTCACCTGACGGTAGTTTTCCTTTCGGGGAAAAATATCCGGTCGTGGCGATTGGTATCGTCACGTCAACAGGAGAACGTGAAGTCTTTCTATGGGATGGGGAAGACGATAAACAAGTATTGGTTGACTTTGCCAAATATATAAAATGGTATGACCCAGATGTTGTCTATGGATATAACCTAGTAGGATATGATGTCCCACAGATTTTATTCAGAGCTAAATATCATGGCATGACAAATTATAAAAAATTGCTGAATCGTGATGGTTCAGACTATGGTTGGCAACCTTCTAAGGATAGTGATGACCTTAGAATGAAAGCAGGAGGAAGAGTTATTGTAGATGTACTTAGACATACACGTCTAGACTACGCACTATCAGGACTACCTCGTGGACTTAAGCCTGTTAGTAAACACTTTGGGCTAGAACCTATTGAATTAGATTTTAGTGAGAATGATTTACTAGATTACAGTCTTTCTGAAATACACGAATATGTTTTGTCTGATGTAGACTGTACAAAATATCTATTTGATAACTACTTCCCTAGAATGGAATTCACTGCGGAATTTGTAGGAGTGCCATTAGAGACATATGTCAACGCTCCTGTTAGCTATATCACTAAGATATTACAAGGTAGGTCATTGTATGAACAAAAAATTGTTACACGAGACATTAATAGAGATAGGCACCCTGAGATATATAAGGGACCAAGTGGTAATTTCCAAGCAGCGTATATTAATTTATTCGAACCCGGATACCATAAAAAGAATTATAAAGTGGATTTTGCTTCGTATTATCCTTCCATTGCTATGGCTTGTAATTTGGGGCCAGACACTACTAGAATTGTAGGATATGATGATTATTCTGAGAAATTAGAGTGTGTTGAAGGAAAGCTTTATATACCTGACTCGAAGATTAATAAGAGGGTAATAGTAGAAATCGACAGTGACAGGAAAAGTTGTTTGTACGATATGTGTAAGAGTTTTACTGAAATGCGTAAACCCTTTAAAGAAATGGGAACAACGGAAGGCGATAGTAAAAGTAATGCTTTAAAAATAATGGTGAATACATTCTATGGTGCTAATACTAATCCTTACATCAATCATGGCGATATGGCGGTGGGTCTTACGATTACTGGAGTTGCTAGGTACTTATTGGTACATGCGATTGACCTCATACGAAAGAAATATGGTGAAAAGAGTGTTGTCTATTGTCATACGGATGGTATTAATACTAATATCGACGTGGATGTTGATTGGCTTACTAAAAGACTTAGACTTATTCTTGAAGCAACTATCCCTAACGTAGAATCTAAATGGATAAATTTAGATAAAGATACGTATAAAGAGGGTATATGGTTACAGATTGGGAATTACGCACTGAGAAATGAAGATAATAGTATAACTAAACATGGTTCTACCTTTAAAGCATCCACTCGTAGTAGATTTTATAAAGAAACCTTAGATAAATTGATTGACGCTAGGATGGATAATACCGTTAATAGTACATTTATAGATGAAATATATGATTTTGATTCTCTACCGATGGAGACTTTTTTACAAAGAAGAACTCTAAATCGTAAGATAGAAGATTATAAAAGTACTACTGATATGATGATTAACCTTGCTAATCAAGGTACTAAGGTAGGTATACAACCACAGATAAGGACTACATACAATTACTATAAGACTAGGGATGGATATAGAATAAAGGAGATAGTTGAAAGTAAGTCTGAGTTAGATGTAAAATACTACTGGGATATAGTTTCTACATTGTTAGCCAAGTTTGGATTGAAACATATGGTAAAGAAGAATCCACCTTTGACATTGATAGATAGGAAACAACAAACGTTGATGGAGTGGATATAATGGCAAAGTGTAAATATGGACTTAGCCCTATAACAGGTAAAAACGACCACTGGTGGAACGGAGAAACTAAAAAAGCAGAGTGTACTAGGTGTAAAAAAGTGTTACCCTTTTCCAAATATAATAAATATAAATGGAATAAATATCCACCAAGTCACAGGCCAGTATTACCGCAGTGTAAAATATGCACACAGGATTCACAGTTTGAGATAAGAAGAAAGGAGATAAAGATTACTAAGTATAAACACTATAAAAGTATAATGAGAAGTGAAGGTAAAGATTGTGATATGAATTATGAAGAATTTTTAGAGATTTGGCCTAAAAATAATAAATGTCCTATACTTGGTCATGAATTAAAAACATATCCAAAAGAGGAGCGGGGTAAGTGGAAGGGGGGTAGACATTACCCTTATACACCATGTGTAGACCATGTAGACCCTAGATTACCTATGGATAAGAATAACCTACAAATTATATCTTGGAGGGCTAATGAATTAAAGAGTGATGCAATACCTGAAGAGATAGAATTGCTTTATAGAAATCTTGAACTTAGAGATGATAGATACTGGAAAGGTTCTATTATGGATATAGTATCTTCAGGACAGACTAAACATTTACAGAATAAATTATCTAAAAATAATTGGGTTGGAAAATACACTGGCGACCGGAAGCTTTAAATACTACGTCCCCTTAATTATAATTAGGACGGCGCGTTGCCGCTCCTAAAATGGTATAAATATGGAAGAAAATGATATGAAGAAACTGTCTGCGTTTTTAAAAGACGAGGAAGTAAAAGTGGTATGGAGAGAAGAAGAAAGAACTAAAGTAGGTCGTGGGAAAATATCTCATGATGACGATAATTTTGTTTATTTGACTGGCGAAAAGGGTACTGTTATAGTTAATAAGAAGGATATTATAGCGATTAAACAATGAATCTAGTATTTAACTTAGACAATGTTGTATGTACACCGCCTAAAGGTATAAACTTTGGTATAACTCAGTATATAGCAAATAGCTTACCTATTGAAGATACTAATGAATTTATGCGTTGGTGTAAAGATAATAATCATCATATAACTATATGGTGTGAAAGAGAAAATACATTAGCATGTAAAATGGAAACTGAAGATTGGTTACATATTAATCAAATACCTTATGACAGGTTATTGTTTGATAGACCAAGGCAATATATAAATGTAGACGAAGCTCCTTCCCATGCAAAGTTTTATAAACACATAGGGGATATGAGTATTATCGCAGGAATGTACGAGGAATGGAAAAATGATAAACAACACGAAGAGAGAAGGTCAGACACTAGGTAGTGTTGGACCATTTGTTAAAGTAACGTGGAATGATGCAGCAAGCACATTCAAAGCATATAGAATCAATGCAGAAAACCCATCAGAACACCTTACGGTGTGTGAAACACTGGGTGAATTAGTTGCAGAAGATGATAAAGCTATAGTTTTAGTAATGCATGGCTCACAATGTGACGGTTGTGATATAATGGCTATACCAAGAGATTGGTGTCAGTCAATAGAAGTATTGGAGTCCGTAGGGACTGCAATAGATAATTGGAATGAAATTAAAAAAGAAATATGTACTTTAGAGAATTTGGAACACCAGCAAGAATTGGCAGATGTACCAGCAAAGAAGAAATAGAAGCATTAGTCGATAAACATAACGGTAAAACTAATTGTTATGCCAGTGTTTATGTATTTGATAATCTTAGAGATATAGAAGGTAAAACTGACTATGACTCTGCTATATTAGATACTATTTGGTTTGATTTCGATGATAATATCGATGTTAAAAAATGTCTTTTAGATGTTAGAAAGTTTATACGTAAGTATTGTAAGCCTAGAGATATAACTCCAAGGATATACTTAACCGGTGGTAAGGGTTTCCAAATGAATATAGACTTCTTTTGTCCTATAGATTTTCCTGATAATTTAAAACGTAAGTTATTAAGAGATTATCTTATGCATCTTAAAAAAGAATATAAACTTAAGACATTGGATGAAAGATGTGTAAATAACAGTGTTTCATGTCTAAGGCGTATACCTAACACTGCATACTTATCTAAGATAACACTAGAACCTACTGGAGTATATTGTGTGGGGTTAACGGTAGAAGAAGTTATGAAGTTAGATATAGAAGAGATTTACGGACTGGCTATGGAACCTCGTGAGGTACCAGTCAGAGTTACAAGTAAAAGAGCATTGAGAGATATGGTAGACTTTGCATGTGATACCTATGGTGTTAAACACACAGTTAGTAACAGTGTACAAAATCTATTAGAGAAACTCGAACAAGCTGGTAAGAGCTCTATAAGCTCTACTAAGTCTAAAAGCTCTATTAAAGCACCTCGTAAGTGTATATTAGAGCTAATAGAGCGTAATATAGCTAGGGGTAACAGTAATCACGACCAAAATAATGTGATTACATTAGAGTTATTATCTGCTGGAAAGAGTGATGTAGAGATATCATTTGTATTTAGTAGTATATATGACGAGCCTGCTGGAGATTATGGGTGGTATAATGATGACCCTACGATTCCCGGCAGGCAGATAGTGTCTATGCGTTCAAAGGTTACACATAGATATAACAAGCGTCGGCTGATTGAAATGGGTATTTGTCCTAGTGATGGGTGTCCATGTGAGAGGAGTTGACCGAAACCTTTATATAGAAACAGGAAGTAAAGAAATATGGCAAACAACGAAAGATTGACCAAAAGGGTCAAATATTTAGAAGAATGGGTGGCTGAAAATGAAGAAATGGGTGGACCGCAAGGACACCTTGATACAATGGTCTGGTTATTAAACCTAGTAAAGGGAAACCAAGAACAGTTTGGTATGTTAAATCAGCAATTCAACGACTTGCGTAACATGTCGTTTGAATTTATGAAAGAGCAAGACCTTGTAAAAGAGTGGGATGAATTTGTTCAGGAAAAGCAAAACCCTGTAGAAGAAGAATCCAAAGAAGACAATAAGGAGTAAGAAATAATGGCAATAGAAAGATGTGACATCTGTAATAGACAGAAGGGTATGTGTTTGGGAAACTGTCCCAACCATCCTAAAGTAGCTAAGTTATTAGCAGCTCAAGCAGCCGCTAAAGAACCTGTGGTTGAAGAACCTAAGGAAGAACCTAAGGAAGAACCTAAGGTAGAAAAGAAACCTAAAGCAAAGAAAGCAGCTAAGAAATCTAAAAAATAGGTAAATATGGCACGAAAAAGGTTCAAAGATACAGCAGCAAATAGAAAAAAGAGATGGAGTAAAAAATCCCCTATGGCTAGAACTGGTAAACAGAATGGCTCATGGAAGGGTGGGAAGTCCGCTCATTACTATAGACGTAAAGCTAATGCTGGAAAGAACGAAGTCGTGCATCACCATAGTGGTGGTAAGGGAGGTAAAGGTAAACCCGGAGTCCATACTGCTGCTACTGGTAAAAAAAGTAATCTAAAGAAAATGACAGCTGCACAACATAATAAAATGCATCCTGAGAAAGGGCGCAAAGCTGCAGCAGCTAGAAAACGTAAGACTACAAAAAAGAAAACAACAAGGAGAAAAAAATAATGTGTGAATGTAAAGATTGTACATGTGATAACTGCGATTGCAGTTGTTCGTGTTGTGAATAATGGTATTAACTACCAATAGTCGTAAAAAAGGTAATCGTATTATAGTCGATTACAAGTAATTTTCTAAATTTGAGAAAAAGCCTTATATAGGGGCTCAAACCTATAGTAATGAACTGAAAGGGAAGTGATAAAATGTTTAAAAACGAAGTATCGGAATTTATATATAAAAGAACATATTCAAGATGGTTAGATGAAGAGGCTAGACGTGAAGACTGGCCGGAAACAATAGAAAGGTTTATAGGTTTTGTAATTTCAGAAAGACCTGATATACCTGAGAAAACAATTAATAAGATAAGAAAGTACATGGTAGAATTTTCTGTCATGCCTTCTATGAGATTTTTATGGGCCGCAGGTCCAGCTGCTAAAAAAGATAATACATGTATATACAACTGTTCATTTGCAAAGATAAATAGTGTTGATGCATTTGCAGAGTGTCTCTATATCCTTATGTGTGGCACAGGCTTTGGATTTTCAGTTGAACAAGAAGAGGTTGATAAATTACCAGCCATACCAGAAATTCGTTCAGGACAAGCATTAAAGAAAGTAATGATAGCCGATTCTAAACCCGGATGGGCTGACACTGTTAAAATCCTAATGCAAAGTTTATATGATGGACAGAATTTACATTTCGATTACTCGGAGATTCGACCAGAAGGTGCTAGACTCATGACAATGGGTGGTAGAGCGTCTGGTCCTCAACCTCTGATTAAACTACATGATTTCATACGTGAAACCATGCATAATGCGCAAGGGCGCCAACTAACATCTCTCGAATGCCATGATATATGTAATCAGATAGCTGAGATAGTAGTAGTTGGTGGAGTTCGTCGTAGCTCCCAAATCTCCTTGTCAGACCTCCATGATAAAGACATGCGACATGCAAAGGAATGGCCTTATCCCATCAAACGTGCTATGGCAAACAATAGCGCTATATATCGGGAAAAGCCGTCAGCTGCTGAATTTTTGAAGGAATGGGCGTCCTTAGCTCTATCAGGCACTGGTGAAAGAGGTATATTTAACCTACAAGCTGCACAGAACAAAGCTCCACCAAGAAGATATGCTCCACTAATACAGGGTACTAACCCTTGTGGAGAGATAATGCTAAGAGATATGCAGTTCTGTAATCTCAGTGAAGTTGTTGTGAGAGCTGATGATGATTTAGATACATTGCTCGACAAAGTAGAGACCGCAACTTGGCTAGGAGTTATACAGAGTTCGTTTACAAACTTCCCATACCTCAGAAAAGAGTGGAAAAAGAACTGTGACGTAGAAGCGCTTCTAGGCGTCAGTTTGACCGGTCAGATGGATAATCCCTCCGTGTTGAGCTCGGACGCTTTAAGCGCGCTTAAAAGCCGTGTTTTGCGTATATCTCGTAAGGCATCGAGTATACTAGGCACTAAAATGCCCGCAGCAACGACTTGTGTTAAGC
>Ga0209337_1001915_pt1 | contig 15424 bp, 16 predicted proteins | sample LinPmetageLP53_FD_184044 | JGI IMG/M metagenome (GOLD analysis project Ga0209337, IMG submission 184044) | Marine viral communities from the Pacific Ocean - LP-53 (SPAdes) (version 2) | ecosystem: Environmental > Aquatic > Marine > Oceanic | place: Pacific Ocean | collected 2010-02-08
GCTATGGCTAAGTATAACTCTGAGATACAAAGTCAAAGAGAACAATTTAATGCAAAAGCTTATGCTGTAATTGCACAGGCTAATGCTAAGTGGAGACAAGATTCTACTACTATGAATACTGCTGCTGTTAATCAATCTAACTTTGAATACGCTAAAGAAGTTAATGGATTGACTAATAAAGTTCTTGACCAGATATGGCAGAGAGAAAGAGACCTAATGAGTTTTTCATTTCAAGGTGAACAGGCATCATTTGATAGGGTACTGGCTCTTCTTCTTGGAGATAAAGGATTAGAAGAAGCAAGAATGAGTGCTGATGCTCAAGAAGGTGCAGCTAAAACTAGTTTATTTGCTAGGGCATTTTTTGGAGAAGATGGTTTATTTAGTAATTAATAGGGATTAAATAATGGAACGAAATTCTACACTACGTTATAAAAAAAGTTATCTGAGTTTATTAAAAACATCAGAGGGTGTTATTAAAAATACTAAGTCTTTAGGTCTTGGTAACAGAGATAAAATAAACAAACCTATTAAAATAAGTATTGCAGATAAACTACAAGATGCATTTAATATAATAGTAGAAAACAACAAACTTCTAAAAGAGGGAGTAAATAAAGATGCTAACTGAGAGACCAATTCCAGGGCAGTCTTTGACTACACCACCTAAGAGTGCTCCTTATGAAAGACCACCTGAAACTGTAGATGCTTTAGAAGCTTTAGAAATACATATTGATAATCTAAATACTCCTGAAGTTATGGAAGCTATTGTAGATATGCTAGAATCAAATATTGATTTAGTAACTGTAGTAGAAGGTATATTACGCAGTGCTGTTATGGAAGGAATACATAGTATAGATATAAGTTTAATGATAGCACCTCACATACATGCTTTTATAAAAGGTGAAATTGATGTTCTTGATGTAGAGTATGATGAGGGTTTTGAAGATAAAGAGGGTGAAGAAAAAATAAGAAACTCTAGGTTAGGTCAAAAAATACTTAGGGAATTAAATAAAAATAAACCAAAAGAAGAAGTTAAAATAGAAACTACTCCACCTAAAGAAGAAAAAGTAGATGAAGAAGTTACTCAAGGATTAATGGCAAGGAGAGAGTAGTATGGCATTTAGTTGGCAAGGTCTAAAAGACTATCAAGATGAAGTTGATGTAAATAAAGAAAAACTACAAGTAAAATTAGAAGGACGTATGGAAAAAATACAGGGTCTTCTTCTTGCAAGACAAACTGCACGTAATTCTATACCTAAGTATGGGGCAGAAATATCTTTTATTCAGAATAGGTTAGGTAATGTTGAAGGTAGTGAAACTTTTATGACAGCTTTAGGTAATGACCCAACACAAGCTAAAGCTGTTAAAGATTATATTCAAAGCACTGAAAATTTTAATGGTTATCAACTAAGTGGCTCAGAGATATTAGATGTAGTTACAGTTCTTTCTACACAAGATGCAGGAATAATTGAAGGTTTTAGAACAACTGCTGATCTTTTAGAAGCTTCTAAGGGAGAGGCACTGTTAGATAGCGACACTTACTTTGATATAACAAGAGATGCTATGAACATAAACTTTCCAACAGGTTCAACTGTATTAGACTTTAAACCTGCAGCTAAAGTTAACAAACCTAAAATTGATTTGCAAGATAAGTTTTTAAGATCTGGTGTAGAAAGACTTATTGGTGAGGCACTGGCTGTGGTTAAAAACACAGGTACATCAATTTATGGTAATAAAACTGAATTAGTAGCTGAACTAAATCAAATTAAACAGAATGGTTTAGATGCTTCACCTCAAATTATGAAAAAGTATGGACCTGCCATAGTTAAAGAAGCATTAAATGGTAGTGAAAATATATTTAATAATGTACTCCTAATGAATCCAACGTATTCAAAAATACTTAGGGATTATATACCTGCAACAGATATTGAAAGACTTCAGGATGAATACAGAGCAGGTAATTTAAATTCGTTAGATTTATTTAATACTAAATATGGTAAGAGGTCTGCTCAATTTATATTAGGGATTAACAATTAATGGAAACTTGGGATGACTTAATGAGTACAAGTGCTCCTAAAAGTGCTGTACCTGTAAATAAAAATAGTGTTGTACCTAAAACTTGGGATGACTTAATGAGTACAGGTGTTCCTACCACACCAGTATCTACAACTCCTGTTGTTGAACAACCTATAGTAAATTTAGAGGGTGGTAACTATTCAGAAAATGATTTAATACAAGATCAGTATTACCAACCTATAAAAGAATATATGAAGATACGTTTTAATGTTGATGATTTTAGAGGGTATTCAAGAAAAGATTTAGTCAATAAATTTTTAAACAACATGAGAGGTTTTTCAGGTGGTAATTCTATACGTGCCTTTAATGAAATATCTTTTTTAAATGAACTTGATCCAGAAAAACAAAAAGATAAACTATCTAAAGTTGGGGAAGCTTACACACTTTATGAAAACATGCAGGGTCTATTTGGTGACACAACTCTAGGAGAAAAAGCAGGGGTAGTAGGAGACTTTGCAAGAGAAACATTACTTGACCCACTAACTTACTTAGGTTTTGGTATAGGTAAAGCAGTAGTAGCAGGTAGTGGTAAAATAGCCACCAGAGTTGCACAAAAAACTGCTATGAATACGTATAAAAAATCACTAGCTAAAGGTGCTACTGAAAAAGTAGCTAAAGAAGCTGCTGATAAAGTATGGGCAGGTTCTATGATAAAAGCTTCTAAAGACACTGCTTCTTTAGCTGTTAAAAATAGAATAAAGAAAAACTCTAACTTAGGTTTTAAAGCCTTTGGTAAGAAAGAAGCATGGATGGAAATAGGTGGTGTTACTGTTACAGATATGATTGCAGGAGCAGGTACAGCCATTGCTTATGAAAATGGTTTAGTTAGAACAACAGATAAAGATGCCAACTACGTATTTGCAGGAGGTATGGGTGCTATTGGTGCTATGGTTGTTGGTGGAGCACAAGGTGCTCTTGCCGTAAGAGCAGCAAGTGGTGGTGGTAAGGCTAGAAAAACTGCTCTTGGTGGTAGTGGACAAAATAAAACTTTGGGTACTGAAGATTTAGCTATACCAACTGTTGATGTTAAAGCACCTAAACCATTTACAGATTTACAAACTCATACAACTAGTCTACGTAAATACTTAAGTCAAGTAGATGAAGGTTCTTGGAAACTTAAAACAAATGAGGGTAAAGATTTATCTGATTATGGTGATACATTTATAAAAGAAATGTTACTTGGTAATGATGAAAAAGGTTTAGTAGGTTTACTAGATGTAATGTACAAACAGGGTTATGTTTTTATAGAACGCAGTCCTGAAGATAAAATAAGTAATTTTATAACTGATGTTATTAAAGTAGCTGATCCTCAAGATGTTAAAAATTTTTTTAAAGATTTTGAGGATATGACAGGTATTACAGTGTATACTTCTCCAGAAACAGGTAAGGTAATAAACTTAAAAGATTTTACCCCAGAAGATTTTAGTAACGCTGTAGCATCGTGGGCAAAAAAACAAGGTCAAGGTTTAAATGCCTTGAGTCAAGCAAGTAATAAACTAAGTCCCACAAGAAATCCTGAAGATTATACACCAAATAAATTTATAAAATCTTTATGGGATACAGGTCTTGCTAAACCAAAACCAGAAGAAAGAAAAAGTTTATTTCGTGGATCAGTTACTGGTATATCTGATGCTTTAGGCACATCGTCTGAAGGAATAAAGAGTGGACAGAATAGAGTTATAAGACTTCTTGTATCATCACCTAGTACTTCTATGTTAAACTTAATTGGGTGGGGTTCAGCTACATCTATAAACTCTCTTACTGATGTTGGCTTGGGTGCAGTCTTTGCAGGTAAAGCAGGTTTTCAAAAACTAATTAGAAATAATGATGCTTCAGAGTCTTGGAGAGTAGCAACATCTTATTTCAAAGCTAACAAACAAAGAGTTAGGAACATGCTTGATCCTAACATGACACATGAAGCTTTTAAAGCTATTGTTGCTAAAGAACCTCAAGCTTTAGCCTCACTGGCAAGAGTACTTCCAGGTGGTATAGAAGATATAGATAAGATTGTTAAAGCAAGTGGATTTGATCCTAAACAAACTCTTGCAGGAAGTCTATCAGAAGATACTGTAGAAATAATACAAAAAATAAGTCTTGTAAAAATGCAAGATGTATTTACAAAGTCTCAAGAGTTTGTTTATCAGTTAGATAAAAACTTAAGACTTGCCTATGATAAGAGTTGGTCTGAGTTTTATAATACCCCTAATGCATCTGTTCTTATGAATCAAAGACAGTACAAAGAAGCTGTAGCAAAAGCATCTGAAGAAACTCAGAAAGCAATATTTTCTAAGTCTTACAAAGATGAAACATCAATAGGAGAAGTTGCAGGTCTTATAGAAAATGCACGTAATATTACAGGAATAGGTTTGCTTGTACCTTTTGGTAGATTTTTTAACAACACTGTAGCTTTTTCTATGGATATGACAGGGTTATCTTTTGCAGCTAAAGCAACATCAGATGTTGGTAGTAAATTAGGTTTATCTAAAGGTTCTACGCAATCAAGAACAGCAAAAGAGTTAGCAATGCGTGGAGCGATTGGTCTTGGGTTAATACACAGCCTAGCACAAAATGAAAAAATTTACAGAGAACAGGGACTAGCTTGGGATCAAAGATTTGATACTAATGAGATACCTTTTACAAGTACAGAAATATTTACTGGAACTGGTGCTGTTGTAACAGAGAGATATAACTTTCCTTATTCTCATTTTAAAGGTGCTGCGAGAATATGGTCTTACTGGATGGAAGGTGACTCAGAAAATATACCTCAAGAAGAAGTAGATAATATTGTTGACACATTAGGTCTTGACCAACTTACAAGACAGTTAGATGAAGCTGCTGAAGGTCTTGGTCAAACATTTAGAAAAGGTATTGCAGGAGAAATAAATGTTCTTGATGGTATAGCTAGGATGACAGGTCAAGTTGCATCTCAAGCAACCTCTGGTGCAACACGTTTTCTTGATCCTTACAACTCTGTTATAGGTCTTACCAGAGGTCCAGATTTTAAAGTTATAAATAGAAAAGAAGGTAGTCAACTACTAAATAATTCTTTAAGATACATGGATCAATTTATAGGTGCTATATCAGGGGACTTAGCCTCTGAAAAACAAGATGCTACAGTAGGAGATGTTAGGTCTACTGCCAGTAAACAATTAGGTGTACGTGAGGTTGAACTAACTGACTCAGCTAAGATGTTTAATATGATAGGTAAACCAAATTATCTTGCTAATAGAAAAACTAAGTTAGCTGTAGCAGGTAATAGATATAATGAAATTTTCCATGAGATAATAGAACTATCTGCGTCTGATATTATTAAAAGTAAAGTTTTTAGGGAAGGAGATGTACTAAATTTATCTGCTTCAATTAACAGAAAAAAATTAACTAAGTTAGATATACGACAGAGTTTAGTTAAACAAGCTGTAGAAAAAGCTAAAGCGTTAACTAAGTGGACAATGGAAACAGGCTTTGAAGATGTTAATGATCTACAGCTAATGGAGATAATGAACCTTGAAAGAAAGTATGGTTTGCCACAGTTAGATGAAGCTATAAAAGGTTTTAAAGAAGGTATGGATGAGGGTATTGAACTTAAAGATTTAAACCATTCTCAACTAGAGTTGTTAGAAAGTTATATGGAGTATCAGGGTTATGTAGAAAAACTTTATCAAAATCCTAACTAACTATTTGTGTACCTTCTTATAGTTCTCTATCAACCACCCCAAGTACACTTGTGCTTTCTCCAAATCTTCTAGTCCATTCTTATACTCATGTCTCCATACATACTTCAATACATTACCTGCCATGTATGCTGACGTACCATTCATTGTGTTAGTCATTGCATTGATAGCATCAATACACTCTATGCCACTCTGATTGTAGTGAATTGGTTTCGTTACTGTGTCAAAGTTGTTAGTCTTAAATACATTCTCTGCTGTCATTTGCTTATTCATTTTATCTCCATTACATATTTCACACTCAGGGCATTCCATGTTGTCATCAAGAAGATAACCACACATGGAACACATCTCTACTCCCCACCTAACTAATGTCATGTTATGCTCCTATATCTACCATCTCACAACTATCTCCACTACAAGCAAAAGTTTGACTGCCTGATGTAGTATCTTCCTTCTCATAATCCATTAGTCTATCCCAATCTATGTTGATGTTGGTAGACTTAATCATAACATCATACTCTTCTTTAGTACAGTCTTGATATGGTGCTTGTTGATAAACATGGTCAGAGTGTGGCAAGAATGATACACCTGACATTGCATCAAAGTGATTGTAAACATATGCACCAACTTCTACCCACTCATGGTCACGTACTGTCACAGTACAGCTAGGTTTGTGTTCACACCAATGCTCCTGATATGCCATCCACATTCGTAGCTGTTGGATAGCTGTCATGTCATTACGTGTGACTGAACCTTCAGGTGACTGCATAGGAAAACTAAACACTGTAGTAGCATCAGGCTTCATTACGTCAGGCTCACTAGGTATACCTTGGTCAATCATAAACTGTGTCAGTGGGTCTTTGTTGTCACCACGTACAGTCCTGATGTAGTAGTCACTGTGTCTAGCATGTATGCCACTTGCACTGTCACATAGTTGTGACACAGTACCTGATGGTTTGACACAGGTGATAGCTACTGACTGAGGCATCTTCCACTTCTTAGCGTACTCTTTATTTGTATCTACAGCTTCCTGTTTTAACATAGGTAGTATAGTGCTTAACTTTCCTTCATGTGATATAAACTCTTGTCTGCCATTGGTCAACTGATTGTCCATAATACCTGTAAGAGATACACCTAGTAGTCTTTCTTCCTCTGTGTTTGTGCTCCATATCTTACGCAAGTAAGGGAACTTAGTGAGTGTAGCCTGTGCTGTACCCAAGATAGTAGCTATACGTACCTTACGTTTTAAGTCAGCCAAGGTATCTGTAGCTCGTATGATTACCTCAGTAAGATTACAAAATTGGTATGGACGTAATATTATTTCTGAACAGGGGTTACAGCCAAACTCATGGTCAGCATCTCTCCTTCCATTCTTAGCAGCCTGTTTCTTAGCTGCTACTCTATTAAAGATACCACGTTCACCAGACTTAGACTCAATCAGAGATGTCCACTCACGCATGAATGTCTCTGCGTCAGGCTTGTCTGTATAGCTAACAGAGTTATTAGAGAGTGCCATGTGAGGTGCAGTATCCCACCACTGGCCTGACTTAGCCTGTCTCATACGTATGTCTGAGAGGTTACTTAGGCTAATCATAGCTGACCTACGTACACCACCCACAACCACAACCTCACCTATCTTACACATGAGAGAGTGGCAGTCATAGCTTGTGAGCTTCTTACCTGCATTGTTGTTGAACAGGTTGATAGTAAACTTAAACAGGTCTACAAGAGGAGCAGGACCACTGGCTCTGCCACCAAATGTTTTAAGCCTAGCTCCTGCAGGTCTAACTTTGCTGACATCGTAAGAGGGTATCTCTCCTGCGTACAGTAACGCTATCAGCATACGTAGTGACTTAGCCCAACCTTCCTTGCTGTCCTTAACGACTATTGTAGTGTCGCTTTTGAACATCTTCTCTGGTATCTCAGGTAGCTTGTCAATGTACTGACGCTCAACTGAGAAGCCTACACCTGTACCACACAGTAGAATGTACATAGCTTCATCAAAAGACTTAGGGTCATCTACAGGTAGGTAGCTACAGTTGTACCCTGCTGTGTTGTCTCTCTCTAAAGCTGTACCTGCACTCATCAAGGCTCTCATGCTTGGCATAACATCTAGCCCTAAGATAGCCTGTTCAATCTCAGACTTGTCTTCCTTAGAGAACTTAACCTTGTCATGCATATAGTTTACGTAGCGTGACACAGTTTCACTCCACGTTTCTCTACGTCCTTCATCGTCTAGCCATCGTGCATAACGTGATGTAGCTATAAAGTTTTGATAGTCTGTTGGCAACATGTTGTTCATCTATTATCTCCTGACCCTTGGATTACATCTCTCTTCTTTCTATCTTTTAACTTAGCCATGTTTTCATCAGCTACCTCTTGTAGGTTAGAACCTAAAGCATTTGCTATAGCAGTTACATAATACAGACAGTCACCTAATTCTTTTATTATCTCACTCTTAGAAAAATTTTTATCTCTAATAAGTTTCTTAATTTTACCAAGAACCTCACCTGATTCTTCACCAAGACCTAATACATTTTCTATTAGTCTGTTTTTAGGCTCTGTTATAATTAATTTTTCTACTTCCTGACTGTAAATCTTCATTGTATATTTCATCTAATCTCCTTGTTACATCTAAATCTTCTATATCTACATCATCTAAATCATACAGTGCTGACTGTATTGTTTCTTTTATGACATTAAAATCACTAACCCCCTCTACTTCTAAGAAGTTTGCAGTAGGTTCAATATCTATCGTCATCAATATCTCATAACGTAAACCCATAGTTATACTCCATATACTTTAAATGTCAATTTATATTTCCATAATTTTGATGGTCTAATATACCCTCATCATCTATCTCAACAGCTTCCATATGAGAGTCTATAAAGTTTTTAAATTCGTGAGCGTTGGTCAGTGTAGGAAACCAAAACTCATGGTCTTCAAGCTTACCATTTTTTTCTACCTTGCACACAGTAAAATAATTACAACCTTCTGGATGATCCTCTGCAAAGTTATCATCATAGTCTACTTCATCTACAGATTTTGGACCTTCAGTAACAGCCCATATCTTTACAGTACTCATTTACTAACTCCCCAAGTTCTAATCAAATCCATATAGTGTTCCATACCTACCATAACTATCCAAGGCTTTCTGTCTGACCTAAAGAATACTACAGGCTCTCCTGTATTATGTTTAGCTGCCTGTTCTATGTAACCGTATGCAGTTTTCATACCTTCCTTACGTCTTTTAACTTCTATAGACAGTGGTATAAGTCTTCTAGCAGCAGGAGAGAGTTGTATATCTTCTCCTGTATCTCCCATAACTGTACTCTTTATATCGTCAGGGTGTAATTCATAAAAAGTTTTAAGTAGTGTATCCCTAACTTCTTGTTGACCTAGCCTACCCTTTGCCTTACCTGTCCTAGTCTTAGTCATGGAACACCTCTGGTACTTTAGGTTCATTAACGACATCAATTAAATATTCAGGTCCATAGGAGTAGATAAATGTCCTTACCTTATTCCAACAAAGATACTTGTATTCGCAGTAACTACACTGCATACTTAGTTTTGTATTGGGGCTTGTCTTAGACTGTGGTACAGCATCTATTCTTTCCTCTGGTATGTCGTTTTTAACCATTTCTGCTGCTGCTAACATTTCTTTTTGTTTAGTCTTTAACTCCTCAGTGAAATCATATACATCCAAACAAATATGTCCATTCTGTTTGTCAACTGCCAAAAAAGCTCCATGTGTTTTGTCAGTAACAAGTGGGTCATCCTTACCTGCGTAGACGTAGGAACTAAGCTGTGATATATATCCAAATGGATCATCATCTCTAAGTTTTCCTTCCTTAAACTTTTTAAATGCGTAGGTGCTACAAGACTTAACATCTACTGTCATACCATCAATCACTGCATCTCTATGCCCCTTGATACCATGAACATTGAGTCTATCTTGCTGCCCTTTTATGTCATGCCCACTGGCTTTCGCTAGTTCTAGTATCAACTCCTCTATCATATCACCGTAGAAGAACTTTAGTAGAGTGTTAGGTGTTAGGCTCTCTCCCTCTCCTGACTTGTTTACCTTGTACCAGAGCTTACGTTTACAAGGAGTACCAATAGAAGAAAGAGATAGATAACCTCTGGGTTCTTGAGGTTTACTGAAACGTTGATTAGATAGAACAGAGATGCCATCAGCCAAAGTCTTACTGCGTATTTCATTCCACTCACCCTTACCCTCTAAGGTTTTGTACATATCTTTTACAAGAGTCTTTATTGTTTTCATTCTTTAAGTCCTAACTTATGTTTTCTTTTTCTAAAGAGCTTCTTGATCTTAAGAGGGATAACCTTGAGGCTATACTTGGTTGTCCAAAGTTCTTTAGCCTCAAGGTTTCTGGGTTTAGAAGAGTATTTCTTCCGCATTTTCTCTGCTCCCTGCTGTAACTTGAGTCAGAGGTGGTGGTGAATGTGGTGGAACTACCTCATCTACATCATCAGGAGCAATGTACTCCACATGATCTATAACCTTTACCCTGTCTAGTCGTGTACCTACAATAGCTTTACGGCTAGTGTCGTAGACAGAGAGGGTAACTTGGATGGTAGAACCATTACCAATCGTACCATCTTCATCATAGTTCCACCTAGTACCATCAGCCTTGGTCACTACAGGAGCACCACTATCCCAATCCCTACCAGTATCAAACTTACGTACAAGTCTAACCTTAGTTCCTCTACCTTCAGGGTCTGGTGTTCCCTTCTTCATAGACCTAGATGCTGTCAACCTCTTCATGTTGTCATCATCAAGTATCATGTCAATGGTACACGCTCCATCACACACTTCGTATGCACCTTCATAGCCTTTAGTGTCACGGTTCTCTTCAAAAACCTTTGCCCACTCACCTATTCCAGTTAATATTACTTTTCTTGTAGCCATTTTTAGTCTCCTAATTTATTGAAAGTTTATTGTAACACGATTAATAATTATAATGCAAGTACTTTAATGTATTTCTGCATAGTTTTTTCCATACTGTACATCAATACCTAACTGTACATTTAACTTGAGTTGTTCATTCAACTTAGTGATAGCCCAACTCAGTACACTTGTATGCTGTTGCTCTTCTCCTTTTCTAACTACGTTAATACTTTCATCGTGGAACTGACCCACAATGTTTGACCTCTTGATACGGTAGAATGCTACCCACTTATCAAAGCAATAAGAACCTGTGCTTTGGTTGATGGTGGAGAAGGCATCCTTCTTGTACCGTAGGCTGTGCCAGAACTTACTCACAGGGTTCTGTATCCACATCTCACCACCTATCTCTCTAACATTCTGTTCTTCAGCGAACTGTTTGACTGACCAGTTACGTTGCCAGTATGCGTCAAGTAACTTCTGTGATTCCTGCACTGACATACCTGTTTCTCTTGATAGTTTTGCTGCACCAACACCGTAAGTTGCAGAATAGTTAACCACCTTAAAGTTCTTACGCAGTGGCTTCAAGTCCTTCTCTCCACTCACATGCTTGTCTATATCACCCTGTGTAATCACACCTGCATGTTTAGCAAGGTCAAGGTGTGGGTCAAAGCCATCTCTTGACATTTCCTCTACATACTCAGGGTCATAGGGTTTCATATAGTGTCTCTTAGTTGTATCTTCAAGTGATGTCATGTCAGCACCACAGAGTGTGTAACCTTCTGGTGCAACCAAGCAACTGCGTATCTCTCTACCCCAAGGCTTGTCCACACTAGGTAAATTAACCAATGGTTTCTTATGCTTAAAGCGTAGTGTGTTGGTTAGTCCATCTATCTCTGCTCTTACGTAACCATCATGTTCACACTCAACAAAGCCTTTGAATATACTGAGGCGGTGTTGGAGTATTGTCAGACCATCAAGTACCTCAACAGCAGGGCTGTCTTTAATAAGTAGACGTACTGACTTGGTTAGCTCACCATTCTTTCGTATCTGTGATACCTTCTTCTCTTCACCTGTCTCCTTGTTCTTATTGTACTTGTATGTACATGGCTTCCAACCTAAAGAAGTTAACCAATCTTTTACCTGTTCAGTGGAGTTAGGGTTAGCTTCTTCTGCACCCTTAGTCACTGTAACATCACCGTTGTAACCGTCTGGTAGTCCATACTCGTCTAGTAAACCAAACCATCTTATACCATGAGCAGACAGTGAGCCATCCTTCTTGTGGCAAACTTTAGGTTTAGTCTGTACCTTAGTCAGCTTACGCATGGGCATAACCTCTATAAGTTCTGCTACCTTCTCTTCCTGTAGCTTAGTTATCTTATCAACACAACTGATTGCCAAGTCAGTGTCTAACTTCCAACCCTGTTGCTCTGCTTCATTAGCACAGTCCATCTTGAACTCAAGGTAACGAAAGAACTTGTCTAGCTTTACCTTGTCCTTGTAGAGAAACATAAATCTTTTCAGTAAGTTGTTCCACAAGGCTTGTGTAATCAGTACATCCTGTTCACATCTGTGAGCGTAGTCAGTCGGTGATAGGTTGTGCCAATCATCTATCTTAGGTTTCTCAATACCAAAATCAGGAAAGAAACTATCCAAGCCATGCTTACTGCGTAGTGGATTGAGTACCCACGACATAGGAAGTGTATCAAATAACCTAGCCTTAATCTTAATACCAAGTATCTTATTCAAGAGTGGTACATCGTAGCGAATAATGTTGTGACCTAGCAAACCTTTTGCATTTACTAATAGATGTCTCATGTCATCATAGTGATGCAGTGTCTTTAGTTCCTCTCCATCTAGGTAAGAGAAGCAGTGTATCTTAGTGGCACGATCAAGTAAACCATCTGCTTCTGCGTCAAATATTATCATGCAACCATCCTATCTTCTGTACCCCCTGACTCTTCAGTAAGCAACGTAGTCTCAGGATCATAGTAAACACTACCTGCCTTACCCAACTTTGCAAAGGGTCTGTTCTTATCAACAATAAAGTTAGTTGTATTCTGAACTAATTCATCATCACTGTCAACATCTCTTTCAATCTTTATACAAATGATTGCTTCTTCTTCAAGAGATGATGCATATTTGGTACGTCCATCATCATTAACCTGTGATATTAATACCACACCTATGTTCAACTCCTTAGATAGCTGTGCCATCCTAGCTCCAAGTGATGTGAGTACTGAGGTAGCACCATCTACACCTGCCTGACTGAGGTAGGCTAGTCTTTGAACGTGGTCTACAAAGATGTACTCTGCACCGTAGACAGTAGCTGCAAGTCTAGTGTACTCTAGTAGCTTGAGTGGATCATCATGTGACCTCATCTCAAAGACTATGGTACGCTCACCCTGTGTAGCTAACTTAGCAGCAGCCACTACGTCATCCTCAGAGATACCATTCTCCTTTGCATCGTCCTCAGTCCTAACATTAACACCAAGGTTGTACGTTGCCATTGCTCTGTAGGTTGTAGACTTCATCTCTTCCATGTGTAGCAGGGCTATGCGTGTATCAGGGTTAGATAGTAGCCCTGTCTCAAAGTATCGTATCACCTCTGTCTTACCTGTACCCCTTGGTGCTTTGAGAAAGGTTAAGCCACCCTTGACAATGCCCCTGATCTTATCGTCAAGTCCTGTGTGACCTGTTGGTGTATACTGGTATGGACTCTCAGTCCTTATCGCCTGTTCAACTTCCTCATCAGAACAAAAGAAGTTGTCAGGTGAGTAGCGTTGTGGTTTCAATGCAGTCCACTTGAGTGCCTCACTATCACCTGCCATCAAGAACTCGTTAGCATCCTTGTGCTTGGACATAGGTACAAAGTATAACTTAGCAGGGAAGGCTTCATATATCTTCTCTGCACTACGCTTACCTGCATCATCAAGTTCCCCTGCGTAGATTATCTCCTTGAAAGAGTTGAGGTAATCATAGTTCTGCTTGATAAACTTCTCACCAATAGATGCAGAAGGTAGTGACTTCACAAAGTATTTCTGACCTAGTATCTGGTAGAGACTTGCAGCATCAAACTCTCCCTCTGTTATGTATATCTTATTGGAAGAGTTGGAGTTAAACTCAGGTCCAAATAGGTGATTCATACCTACACCCCTGTCTTTAATCCAAGTCTTAGACTTATCGTTGAAGTCTCTGTACTTGACGGTGTGTGGGTACTTGTATGCATACCTTACAGGTTCACCGTTTGCACCTGTCTGTACCTGTATGCCATACAGTTTGCATACATCTGGGTTGATACCCCTGATGTTATCAAACGTCATACCTTTAACTTCTACTTGCATTACATTCACCTTCTGTTTTACAGGGTAGCTCTCTCTTACCCAATCAAATATGCCTATTCTCTTTTTAGTAGGGTAAGATTCCCCACAACTGTGACAGAATCCATACCCATCGTCATTCCAGTTGAATGCATCTGATGATCCACAGTCTTCAAATGGACATGCCTGATGTGGGTTATCACTCATTCATTAATTCCTTCCATGATACAGGGAATAACTTTCCCATCTCTCTACTAATATCGTCTGCTACCATTCTGCTTTCTACTTGAGCATCTTCTGCACATCGAAGTATACACATGTCAGCGAATGCGTCAAGACTACCAGACCAATACCATTCAGTCATGTGACATAAAGGTAACACCATACGTGCCTGTTCCTCACACACACCCATCTCTAATAGTCTCTGATAGGCTTGCATAGCTTCAGCAATTACATGGTTCAACTCAAAGTTGGCAAGGCTCTGTTCTGTTTCAGATTCTAATACACCACCACTGCCCTGCTTCTTATCTTTTGTTTGCTTTCTCCAGAGTGCAGTGTTCTCATCATTCATGTCTGGTCTGTACCAGTTAGGTGTAGTGTCTACGTATCTCCTACTCATCTCATTCCAACGTAGGAACTTATGCTTGACCAACTGCCTAGCTACAAAGATAGGGGCATGTACATGAAATTTAGCAAAGCAATGACCAAAGGGTGACATGTGTTTGTGTTTAGCTAAGTATTTGATAAGCTTAATGTTTCTTTCTTTACTCATATCAAATGAGTTAGACCAGTTGTTGAAGCTAACCCTTGCTGCATTTACTACACTCAGGTCAGACCCCATATGTTCCATATAAGTTACTTTAATCATAGTGATTCCTTGTGTTTCTTTAAATATTTCAATGCGTTAGTAACTCTTTCTACACTATCTTTTAATCCACCAAGACCTGTGTTACAATTACTACACAAGTAACCTCTAAATGTTTCACTGTTGTGGCAGTGATCTAAAACCCATGTCTGCATTCTTGGTTGACCTAATCTACCTATTTGAGTTATATCTCTTTCACATATAGGGCATTTGTAATCTTTACTTGGGTATGGATTCTCTAGTCTAAGTTGATTTACTAAAAACTGATGACCTCTAAGGCAAGACTTACAAGTTCTTTTTATCTCACCTTTTTTATTTCCTTTTACATAAACACTTTTATAATTTTCTATTGGTTGAACTATACCACACCTAATACACTCTAGTCCATCATCAATATGCTTTTGTGTCAATTCCATTTCAAATAATTTGAGTTGTTCTGCTGTCATCACTTCTCCCATCTATAAAATATGTGGTCATCTATCCTTGATGTCCTTGTCTTTGTACTTGCCCAATCAGGATACACAGAGGTGGAGTGGTAGTGTGTTGAACCATCCAACATGTCCACAGTCTTACCATCATGCACAG
>Ga0209337_1001916_pt1 | contig 15421 bp, 35 predicted proteins | sample LinPmetageLP53_FD_184044 | JGI IMG/M metagenome (GOLD analysis project Ga0209337, IMG submission 184044) | Marine viral communities from the Pacific Ocean - LP-53 (SPAdes) (version 2) | ecosystem: Environmental > Aquatic > Marine > Oceanic | place: Pacific Ocean | collected 2010-02-08
AATTATTGGAGCAGTTGCGGTTTCTACATGGGCATACAGCGGCGTTATCGAGCGATTGAATCGCTTGGAGACAAACGTAGAGGTCAGGGCGGAAGCTGTGGAGTTGAACTCCGAGTTCCGCATCAACTGGCCAAGAGGCACGATGGGAGCACTTCCCTCTGATGCCTCACAAAATAGAGAGATTGCTCAGTTGCAGCTTGAACTCGAGCGTATCATGGAAGAGGTCGAAGAGAACGACAATTGGATTGATGAATTCGAACCTCCTGCCGCTGTTCAAGAAGCTGTGCAAGAGGTCGATGCAATGGCTGTCGAAATGGCTCTTATCAGGTCCGAACTTGCTCACCTCCAGTACATACTAGACCAAATGACTGACTAAGTTTACAAATGGAAACATTGGGTAAAATAAACCTATAGAGCACACTACTCTTTTCCCCTCAAACCGAGACCTACAGGGAACCAAAACACGTCTCTAATACCGGCCTTAAGGGTGGTCGGAATACCTGATTCCAAATGTCCCTACGTTTGGCTTCTTTACCCAATTTCATGTCTATCACAACTGTCCAGCAGCGCTCAGGCGCTTCTAGCTGGAACTCATTCTGCGAGTGGGTCACTTCGACCAACAACCGTCTCTATGTCGGTTGGTTCGGAATCTTGATGATTCCAACACTACTCGCCGCTACCATCTGCTTCATTATCGCTTTCGTCGGCGCTCCCCCTGTGGACATCGACGGCATTCGTGAACCAGTTGCTGGCTCATTGATGTACGGAAACAACATCATTTCTGGTGCTGTTGTTCCTTCTTCGAACGCCATTGGCCTTCACTTCTATCCCATCTGGGAAGCCGCTACGCTTGACGAGTGGCTCTACAACGGTGGTCCTTTCCAACTTGTAGTTTTCCACTTCCTCATCGGCATCTACGCCTACATGGGACGCGAATGGGAACTGTCCTATCGCTTGGGCATGCGCCCTTGGATCTGTGTTGCTTACTCAGCGCCAGTGGCTGCGGCTTCCGCCGTCTTCTTGGTCTATCCTTTCGGACAAGGAAGTTTCTCTGACGCTATGCCGTTGGGAATCAGCGGTACCTTCAACTACATGTTGGTCTTCCAAGCTGAGCATAACATCCTTATGCATCCTTTCCACATGCTCGGCGTTGCCGGTGTGTTTGGAGGCAGCCTGTTTAGTGCTATGCACGGTTCACTCGTTACTTCCTCCTTGGTTCGCGAAACCACTGAGCAAGAGTCACAGAACTACGGCTACAAGTTCGGCCAAGAAGAAGAGACCTATAACATCGTTGCAGCTCATGGCTACTTCGGTCGTTTGATCTTCCAATATGCGTCGTTCAATAACTCACGTTCACTTCACTTCTTCCTTGCAGCCTGGCCTGTAGTTGGCATCTGGTTCACCGCCCTCGGCGTTTCAACCATGGCCTTCAACCTGAACGGCTTCAACTTCAACCAATCCATCCTTGATGGACAAGGTAGAGTTCTCAACACTTGGGCCGACGTGCTCAACCGTGCTGGTCTCGGAATGGAAGTCATGCATGAGCGTAACGCACACAACTTCCCACTCGACCTGGCAGCTGCTGAGTCGACACCTGTCGCACTAACTGCTCCGTCTATCGGCTAAGTTTAGCTTACAGTTAGGGTCTTCAGACATAATAATGTTTGTGGACCCTTTTCTTATGTGAACTCTCAATAACGGACATTATGACAACAACAACTCTTCAACGACAACAAACCGGCTGGTTTGACATTTTAGATGACTGGCTTAAACGCGATCGCTTTGTATTCATTGGCTGGTCTGGTCTCCTTCTGCTTCCCACTGCCTATTTGGCAATCGGTGGCTTCCTCACTGGCACAACGTTCGTCACTTCATGGTACACGCACGGACTCGCTTCCAGCTACCTAGAAGGAGCCAACTTTCTAACTGCTGCCGTCAGTACACCTGCTGACGCAATGGGACATTCCCTCATGTTACTATGGGGACCCGAAGCACAGGGTGACTTTGTTCGCTGGTGTCAACTCGGCGGACTATGGGCATTCGTAGCACTGCATGGTGCTTTTGCTCTTATTGGATTTATGTTGAGGCAATTTGAAATCTCGCGGCTCGTCGGCATTCGTCCCTACAACGCTATTGCGTTTTCTGGGCCTATCGCTGTTTTTGTCAGTGTGTTTCTCATCTATCCTCTCGGACAGTCCAGTTGGTTCTTTGCACCGTCGTTTGGCGTTGCAGCGATATTTAGATTCCTACTCTTCCTACAAGGCTTCCATAACTGGACGCTCAACCCATTCCACATGATGGGAGTGGCGGGCATCCTTGGAGGTGCTTTACTCTGTGCCATTCACGGCGCAACCGTCGAAAACACTTTGTACGAAGATGGCGAACAGTCAAACACGTTCAAAGGCTTCGAGCCTACACAGGAAGAAGAGACTTATTCGATGGTCACTGCAAACCGCTTTTGGTCGCAAATCTTCGGTGTGGCTTTTAGTAATAAGCGCTGGCTTCATTTCTTTATGCTCTTTGTTCCGGTTATGGGACTCTGGACTTCCAGCATTGGTATTATCGGGCTTGCTCTCAACCTTCGTGCTTATGACTTTGTTAGTCAGGAGATTCGAGCGGCTGAGGACCCTGAGTTCGAAACCTTCTACACCAAAAACATCCTTCTAAACGAAGGGCTTCGTGCTTGGTTGGCTCCTGTCGATCAACCCCACGAAAACTTCATCTTCCCTGAGGAAGTGCTTCCTAGAGGCAACGCTCTATGATACAGTCACTAGGGTTCCTTCTGCTCCGCCTTTCGATTGGCATCATGCTTATCCATCACGGATACGAAAAACTGGACAGCATCGAGAACTTTGCTGACGCGTTTGTGAGACCCCTTCACATCCCATTCCCAATAACGATGTCTTATTTGGCAGCGTTCTCTGAGATTATGGGAAGTTGGTTACTCATCACTGGCCTTGGCACCCGCTTGGGTGCTTTGGCCATTTTGGGAACTGTGTCCTTTGGCATCTATCATGCCATAGCGACATCGGGCTTCAACATCTATCTGCTTGAGTTACTCGTGTTGTACTGGGGAGGTTGCGCTTGCATCATTCTTAATGGTGGAGGTAACTTCTCACTCGACCACCTCATACGCCTAAAACTTACAGATGAATAGCTTTCTTGTTTTCACTTACTTCTCCTGCTTTGCTGTCATCGCAGGAGCAGCTTTTGCTTTGATGTACGCCAATGTGCGCGACATCTATGAGTCAAGGCCCGCTCCAAGACCTAGGCATCCCGAAGCTCCTGAAGCCGGCGACGAGCTACTTTATGTAGATTTGAGCCGTGAAAAACTAGAGGAACTTTACAAAGCCAAGTAACTCAGTTTACTGGCTAAAGTCGGTGCTACAATCACTTTGTAAACATTGGTGCTTTATGTCCTGCACGTCTCTTCGCCCGTTGCTTCTCGACTCTGTGCGAGCTCAAGCTACGGGCAACATCGCTAAGGCCAAAGCAAACATTGAGGTTTATCTTCACAATCCCGTTGGAATCGGCGAGCATCCTGACATCGTCGCTGCTATTCAAGAGCAGCTCGACGTCATTGCTCATGAGGAAGAACGGATTCAGGTTCTTGACAAGCATTTCGCAACTCATGACCACGTCTAATGAAGACCTTGTTTGTCGTTGACTACGGCGATCACCTTGTAACCCACGACGGTTACATCCAAATGGGAGTGTTTCAGCACTCTCTTGAAGACCATCTGCGTCTAAACCCAACAATAAGCTGGCAAGTTACTTATTGGGTGCCCGACATCTTTGCCATAAGATACAAGCGGGCCAACTACCAGCATCACATGACGGCCAATGAAGGTTCTCCTAGAACTGACAACGCCACTGACAGCAGACCACGCGACTTTCCTGACCAAGCAACCAACCGTTTAGAACGAACACTATGAAAAAGCTACTTCTTCTCACCGTTCCATTTCTTCTTTTAGGCTGTGGTCCTGGCGAAAGTGAGGTCGTTTCAGACGCTATCGACGACCAGCCTCGCCCTCCTACCTACTGCATTCGCAGTGTTGTCGACAATGGCGACGGCACAGTGATGCTTGACATGCCTGGGTATCCCTACGGCATGGACGACAGCCCCATACGAGTGTCACAGTCGAAAGTTGACATGTTACTAGAATCAGATTGGTGCACGCCCAACGACCCCAGAATGCAATGATGAAAGCCTTATTTAGTTTTTTGCTCGCCGCCATTATGTGGGTGCAAGTCCCACAGTGGAGTGACGACTGGTCCAAATGTGCAGTGGATGTTCCTGACACCGCTTGCCATTGGTACATTACCGCTCCTGACAGCACCATGGGAGAAGGGTTTAGTTGGGCAAACGCTCCGTGGTTCTCAGTCGAAGGATTAAGAGACGTTGGCGAGCTCCACGACACAGTGCTTACTTTACAAACTAACTCTTGACTGACCCTCAGCCTATTATGCCCACAGTTCTAAATGGACTTGTGGGCTTGTTTATTGCGATGACAACCGTCGCTATCGTTCCTCTAATGCTTTTACATGAATCTCGTCCCACAGCCGCTGGAGGAACAGCTCCGAGCGGAGCGATTGAAAAGACAGCTCAGCACCCTTTCCCGGGAAGAGCTTGAAGAGTACGCAGGCAAACTGCTTATTCTAACGTCTAGACTAACTCATCAAGCCAAACAAATGATGCGCTTTATAGTCGAAACAGAACTAGGAATCTTACCAGATGAGAACGACACCGGTTCAGACACCGATGTAGAGGGTAAGACTTCTTCACAATAACCAAAGATACATAACCCACGGCGACCACACTACACAAAATCATGAAACGCACATTAGTCGCGCTTCTCCTTGTGGCATCGTCGACCGGCACAGCTCAGGCAGTGTCAGTGAACTCAGTTATCACAGACTCAGTTCAACTCACGGTGGAAGGAGCAGCAATACAAAGCACCCGAGTAGGTAGTTCCTATTCTGCCTCCGGAAACAACATAACTGCCACTACTTTAGGTGGCCTCAATGGTGGTTCAGCAACCGCAGCACCGACCATTACGGCAGGCTCTTATGAGCAAACGACTGACGGACAAGCATTTCAGTTTACAGAAAATGCTATTATTGGCGACACAGTTGTCACGTCCCAAACCGCACTTTCTTCCGGCGGAAGATTAGACGCGGCCAACCTCTATAGCGACTCGTTCTCTCAAACCGGCGGAACTGCTGGGGCTTTGGCTGGAACTCTCACAGTAGGTGGGGTTGCTACGGTAACAGCTGGAGGAGCGGGAACGACCGCAATTGGTCAGCGCACGGTCGAATTGAGCGTGTTTAGGTGATTGGGATAGGGAAAGCAATGTGGTTGAGCCTCGTCTTTGGGGCTTTCCACAGTGGGATAGCGAAGGCTGCTGTCACTCCAAACTTCACAACAGGCACGGTAACAAGCCACACCGAGTCCACCACCACAATGACCGAGTCTATTAGACAAATAGACTTTCAAACTGGCTCGTCCTACACAGTGACGGGCACAAACATAAACATTCCTTCTACTCCTGCTCCTGGCGCGGCCTATTCTCAGACCACACCCGGAGGCACGTTTCAGTTTTCAGAGTCGTTCTTCGGTCCTGGGATTTCTAGGGAAACAAGCATTGACCGCACAACCACGGTCAAAACCATTACCGATTCTTTAAGCGTCTTTACGCAATAGCACTACTAATGTCTAAAATCTACACAAACTGGCTCCGCTTACAGGAACTAGAAGAAAGCGGCGGTGGTGGCGGTGGGTCCAGAGGCCCTCAAGGCCCTCAAGGCCTTACTGGGCCAGTCGGCCCAGCTGGGGCTGACGGAGCAACTGGAGCAACTGGAGCGACTGGAGCTACCGGAGCAGCAGGGTCGTCATTGTTTGGAGCTCACGCTAGCTTTGACGGATCTGCAGGAAACAGCTTTAACTGGGCTAGCGACAAGATTGCATCTAACAACGTAAGTGGAGTCGTTCGGGATTCAGAGGGTGTCTACACTGTCACCTTTGGAGTTGCCATGGCTTCTGCTAACTACACGGTAGTAGCTTCTGCAGGATTCGAAAACCACACGTCATCAGCGCGTGCTGTAAGCATTGACAGCCGATCAGCAACCGGTTGCACAGTCAGAGTAGAAAGAACTGACACAGGCACCCAACAAGACGAGGCTTACGTCGCCCTTATTGTGTTAGCATAATGAAAAAAGTTATCCTTGCGCTAACACTTCTTACTTTACCGACAGGAGCTTTGGCGCAGGGTGACACTCCTGTCACAGCTATTGCAAATCCCCAAGCAACCTCTAGCGGGTCAGTCGTAAACCAGGCTGTGCAGGTTATGCAAGGACCTTACACGACAAACTCCTATGGTAGTGGAGTTCAATGCCAAGGCCCAACTTTAAACTTTACTCCCTTCATCAACCAGTCCTATAGCGGGACTTGGGGAGACGGAGATCCAGCCAGCTCATTCGCTATTTCTCCAGGCGCTTCAATGACGGTTTCTGTTCCGTTGGACCGCCAACTTCAAAACCTATGTAAGGAAGCAGCAAGAAACGTCGCTGCCAGACATCAAGCCGAAACCGATAAGGCCCGTCTTGACTTTGAGTTAGTGCGCCTTCTTCGTTGCGGGGAAGCTATAAAAGCCGGAGTCACTTTTCATCCAAACTCTCCTTATGCTACTATTTGTTCTGACGTAGTAGTTGCCTCTCAAGGTCAGCGTTAGACTCAGCCTTAAGCTTTTTATTCAGGCTTTTATGTTCAAAGCTAAAGTAAAGCTGCTCCTCACGGTGACTAAACTGCATTCCTAGCTTGTGCTTGACTTTTAGCACAACTTGCTTCACCACAGGCCTCATAGCTTTCACAAGAGTTTCTACTATGGACTTTGCTGCTAAAGCCATGGCAACAGACGACACAGCGGTGGTTCCTGCAATAGCCAAAACTTCTGGTTTAGGAACTGGTAGGCTTAGCCCGACAATTTCGACAGTATCAACCTCCCCTTCATCAAAACCTCTCCAGTCAGGAAGTGACAGTCCTGATGTGTATTCAGCTACCCCGTCAATGTCCATCTCACGGCTCGGCGGAGTTCGTACCCCTGCTTCTGGAGTGGGGTCTGGAGTGGTTGGTGGAGTGTAAACCGGAGGGTTAAAGTTTGGCACTACTAGACTAGGCTGCGGAACTTGCCTAACTACCGGAGTAGGAAATTGAATAGCAGGTTTTATTTCACGGACAATTGGAACGTAGGGAATACGCTGGCTTTGAACTTCTATTCTCTCTGGCATGTTTATGAGAGCAAGTAAGGTAGTCTTACCTCGGAAGTTTACTCAATGCTTATTCTGGGTAAGATAGTTATGAGAGGCTTATCCTCTCAACGTTCATCCCGAGGTTATCATGGAAGCATTGCTCATAGCAGCCGCGCTAACATGTGCTGACGGTGCGTGGATACTTAGCGGCCTTACAACAAGTAGCGTCGATAAGTCAGTGAAAACTGAACTTCGTTTGGATGTAATCCAAATGATGCCAGACACTTGCACGCCTGAACAGTACAACCCAGCGGGACGCAAGTAAGCCGACACGGAACGGACCGTTCATCCCGAAAGGGACGCAAATGTTGACTGAAGGAACGGGGGACTGCAAACCCTATTACTTTAGCGACTATGTCAATCGTCACTTACCGCGGTGTCAAGTATGACACTGATGCCCACAAGGCACGGCCTACGCAAACCAAAGTGTTTGTGGAGACCTATCGCGGAGTCCAGCACACCGAGAAAGTGGAGGTAGCCCAATGAAGGCCCTTAACACTCTCCAACTCATCAAGACAGCACAACAGAAAGAACAACGCCTGATTCAGGCCAAGATGTTCCACGCTAAACGTTCTGCTTGCCCAGTTCGTGCTTGACCGCACCTCGGGGACCTTCGGGTCCCCATTAAAACCGTACATTCCAACACAATGTCTGAAGAAAAGTCATTTGGCTTCGGCTTCGAATCCTTTACTCCTAAGGCTGAAGAGCCTAAGATTGAAGAAGTAAAAGCTGAAAAGCCTAAGAAAAAGAAAGCCGAGCCTAAGAAGGTAGAAGCTAAGGCAGAACCAGTCAAGAAGCCCGTAGTCAGCAAGCCTGCTGAACCTCAAGCTCTTTATGGTGCTAATAAGATTCGCGCTAAGCGTGCGAACAGAGGTGCGTGATGTCGTCCGTTCGTCCCTTCCTTATGAAGAGCTTCGCTCAGCATAGGGGCGTGAGGGGCGTACACTTCTACGACCCCTCAAGCTGCGAGTTTTTAACGTGGGATCAAACGATGACCGCGATTAAAGAACGCTTTCCAGAACCATTCGCTGATAAGCTCATCGATGCAGTTGCCAACTACGACCCTGAGTCGGAGTTCGTGACGGTGAGTGCCGGCGGAGGCCAACTAACAATCGAGATGTTCAAGACCTCAGAAGTGGGGTAGTGACACAATGGGGGGGTGGCCGAGGTCGCCCTCTTCTACTGTGTGCCAGTCCACAAAGTGGCACAGTTGGTTGTACAAAGCTTCCAAACTATGCTATTATAATAATAAGCAAACAAGCTTACCTAACCAAACAACAACAAACAACAAGCAAATGACAAAATCCATTGAAGACATTGACGCTACTTTGATTGACTACAACGAGTATCGTGCAAAGCAAGAAGAGCTGGCTGACATCGAGACCGCTCGAGTTCGTGGCTGGGGTTACTTCCTCGGCGCTTACCTGACCGGTCCCATCTGGCCTGCAGTCATCGCTACTCGCACCAAGAAGTGGACTCCCTTCTGGGCTAGTCTTGGACTCGGCGTCCTCTCCCTTCCCTTTGCCGCTATCGACCTGAGCATCATCAGCTCTATCCCCGCTGCTGGCCTCGGCACCTACTTGATGGCTGAGAAGTCAAAGGAAAAGCGGCGCAAGTTCAACATCCTCACTGCTGAGCAAGCTGACGTTCTTAAGTTCTCCAAGTTCTGATATGGCATACGAACCAACCAAGCCTTATGATGCAGCAGTCGTGTTCGGCCGTTTCAACCTCCTTCACAGAGGGCACACCGCCCTCTTCGAGGCAATGTCGGCTAAGGCTGGCACTGTCATCGTCGGCATCTCCGACAACGAGAAGAACATCGAAGCCCGTCACCGCGTTCGCGTTATCAAAGACGCAATGAACGCAATGGGCATCAACTTCAAGGTCATCACAGCCTCCCAACCCTTCGAGTTCTTCGAAAGGGTCAACCAGGAGTTCTCAGACGGAAACATTATGTCGATGTTTGGCGAAGACCAGTACAAACTGGGTAAGGCTGCAGAAAGAGTCTATGGCTGGGATACTGACGTCATTCCCCGTCTAACCTCTTCTACCGCTATCCGCGGTCTCATAGACAACGAAGAATGGGATGTGCTTGCACGTCTCGTTCCTTCAAGCATCATCAACGACGTTATCCAACTACGCAAACTCGAAAACAACTAACATGGCAAAGTTCATTCTAACCAAACTTCCTGACGAAAACTGCAGCGGAGCAGAGGTAACCTACACATTCGAGTCTGAGCATCTGCCTCACGCTCAAGGCCACATCCGCACATTCCTCGAAGCGTCTGGCTTTGTCTTCTCTGAAGACGAGGAAGATAGCATTCAGTTCCGAATCACATCGGACGACTTCCTTGCTGCTGAGGAAGACTACATGTGGGACGAAGCACTCGTCTCCAAGTTTGGCGACATAACAACCCACGCCGCATACTCAGTCAACGACGGTATCCTTGGCGGTACTGGAGCTGACGTTATCTCTCTTTCCGAGTTTCAATTAGGAGACAAATGACTACTAACCCCAACGATAAGCGCCCGCAGTACGACTTCGGACTTCACTGTAAGGAAGGTCCAGCGTCAGAAGACCCAGAAGTGGTTGCAGCCTGGAAAGCTCGTCACCGCGACGCCCTTCTAGACGCTTACTGCGATACTCACCCTGGCTCTCCTGAGTGCAAGGTATTTGATGACTAAACAAATGAAGAAACCACTTGCTGCTTTGGCAGCTTTATTTCTAATGGTTCCCGCTCTCCCCGTTCAGGCTGGTTACAGCCAGGGCGGCGGAGTTCGTCAGCGGGAATGCTACAAGGAAATCTATCGGGAGGAATACATTCCCGGCACAAAAGATAGGCCAGGCCGTGTAAGGCGCTGGACAGAAACCAAAAAGGTTCCTTGCAAAGGTAACCAAGGTAACCGCGGTAATCGTGGCAACCATCGCCCCGTAGACGAAAACTCATGCGTCGAGGGTTCTATTCTTGGAGGCATTGCTGGAGCTGCGGCTGGAGCCGCACTTTCTAGAGACGATGGAAGATGGATAGGCATTCCGCTAGGCATCGTAGGCGGCTCACTTGTCGGATGCCAGCTAGACGGCGGCTGATAACAAACTCAACTGAAACTATGACTCAACCAAAACCAACAGATCCGCTTACAAAAGAAGAGATAGAAGCTGCATCAGACATCTTCTTTCCTCTTTTCGAAATTGTGAGTGCTCGCATGCCTGATAGTGCCTCAGTCGAGGACACACTAAAGGTTATGGAGAATATTGCTAAGCTTGGCCATAAGGGCAGAGCTGACAAGAAGCAAAAAGAAAAAGAGAAGTTTGGCTTCAACAAGAAGCTCAAGGAGACGTGATCTGGTTGCTTTTAGCAACTAACATCTACGGGCCGTACTTGCCTTACGAGTGCAACACACCACCGAAGGTCGTCACCCCGCCGGTTCAAGTAGAGATCCATCCTTCCGACCCACCACTACCAGACTTGGAGTGGTGTGGTTTCAAACCTGACCATAGACCCGTGAAATGCGAGTGTACGGAACAAGAGCTCAGAGGGCCTAGGCTTCTCTGAGCTTTTTTATGTATTCTTATTTGCAAGGATGATAGTTACCTCATCCTATCTCGAGACAATAAAAAAGCCCACCTTTCGGCGGGCTTGATGTAATAAAAGGGAGTTGTGGCGAACTAATCGTGGTTGGCGCACGATTCCTCCGCAGCTCTAGCTCACTCCTCCACTTCCACGGTCACTTCCACTTTTCGCGCTTCACGCTTCGGCACACGCAGCGAAAGTAGGCCGTGTTTTACGGATGCGGTAACCTGATCTTGGTCTACTCGCGATCCGACAGTGAAGTATGCGTTGCCTCGGGGAGTCTCTACGTGGATAGCTCTACCCTCTAGCCGCACCTTCACATCTTCAGGGGCAACACCGGGAACTTCGACTTCAGCGATGATTGCGTCTTCCTCTGGCTTGATCTCGTAAGAGAGGCCACGGTTAGGAAGGCGGAACTCGGGTCGGTCGAGGAACAGGTCGTCCCAAACTTTGTTAATGGAACCAGGCACCGAAATGCCGACTGGCTCGTTGAAGAGTCGTTGGATGTTAGTCATTGTTCTGAGGGCACTGATGTGCGAAAGGTCAGAGGTGTGACACAAATAAGAGTGGCACATTACTATCTTACCCACAGGTTCACAAAGTAAACTTCGAACCATAATCATCTTGTTCGCACATTCTTATGGCTGAAACTTTAACTTTCACCTCCACATCAACAGAACCGTATGACCAGTGCCTCTATCTTCTATTGACTGAAGATGGCAAAGTTGACTCTGTTTGGGATAACTACGAAAGTGTCCGTGACCACTGGATGATTTACCATGGACGTGTTGGAAACCAGGCGATGAAAACGATTTTGCCGGTTACTCAACAAGAGTGGGAGGACATGACCAGTAAGAACAGTAAGCCTAAGTCTACCACCAAGGGTTTTGCATGAAGGTCCTAGTCACAGGAGGAGCAGGCTACATTGGTAGCCACACCGTCGCCCTTCTTAGAGAAAGAGGCCATGAGGTAGTAGTTCTTGACAACATGGTTCAAGGACATTTCAGTGCTCTTGCTCCTGATGTTCCGGTCGTAAAAGGTAATGTGGGTGACCTAAGCGTCATCAAGCCCGGCTTAGAACACTTTGATGGAGTTATCCATTTCGCCGCTCACACCTCAGTAGCGGAGTCAGTAAAAGACCCTCAGAAGTACTACCAGAACAACCTCGGTGAGACCCTGAGACTTGTCTCCGCATTGCGTGATGAAGCTATCATCAAAGGGAAACACATTCCTCTGGTGTTCTCCAGCACCGCAGCAACGTATGGTGCCGTTAGTTCTGACGTCCCTATCTCTGAGGAAACACCTCGAGAGCCTATCAACCCTTACGGTTATGGTAAGCTGGCGGTAGAGCGCATTCTCAGCGACTTCTATCATGCCTACGGAACTCCGAGCATCTCCTTCCGTTACTTCAACGCGGCAGGTGCTGACCCGACAGGTAGGAATGGGGAGATGCACGACCCTGAAACGCACCTTATTCCCTTAGTTTTGCGAGCTATTAGAGACAAAGGAAGCATTAAGGTTTTCGGCGCGGACTACAGCACTCCTGACGGAACCTGCGTTCGTGACTACATCCACGTCCAAGACCTTGCTGAAGCTCACATCAAAGGCTTAGAACACCTTATTTCTAATGGAGGCTGTGAGCAACTAAACCTAGGCACGGGCTTCGGCTATTCAGTGCGTGAGGTTATTGACACCGCCATTTACGTCACTAAGGGAAACCTCGACATCGTCAAAGCTCCTCGCCGCGAGGGAGACCCTCCCTTCCTCGTGGCTGACCCAACGAAAGCCAAAACCCTTTTGTCATGGGAACCTGTTCGCTCCGATCTTGAGCTTATCGTCAAGGACGCATGGCAGTGGCACGAAAAAGAAAAACCGTAACAGCATGGACAAAGAAACACGCAACATCCTTTTGCAGATTCAACTTGAAAACATCTGCAACGCCCTCAACGCCAAACTCACCCACTCTATCAGCGTAAACTCAAATGGAAACTCCCATCACCTCATTACCATCCGATACGAAGAAGACTTTCGACCTGCGGGCGAATGAAGTTGTTTACGACGAATGCTTTGTTGTTCGCGAAACTCGTTATGGTCTGTTTATCTCTACCACTCTCCACGGACGTAATGTTATCACGGGACCTACTCAAGATGCAGTTATTGACATGACGCGCTTTCACCTCAAAGGAGAACAAGAAGGCTGGCCTGAAAACTCTATTTTGTCCACTCACGAAGGAATTGTAGGAGGTAAACTGTGAGCAAAGGTTACTCTGACAAGCCGATCAAAGCCCCAAAGTCTAAGAAATCTCAGCTCAACCCGTTCGGTGTTGCAACTGGAATGGCTTTAGGTGTTGTAACGGTAATAACTCTAGAAGCCGCCGTAGTCTGGGTAATACTCGCTTATCTCCTGAAGGTAAAGTTCGCCTTTACTCAGGTTTTAGCCGTAACCCTTCTTCTCGAATACGTCCTTGGGCGGGTGAAGATGAAAAATGTCGGCTAATAAAGAGCGCGCCCTGTCTCGCGTCGTCTACTTTCGAGAGGCGATCGAGCTGGCCCGCGCTAGGGGCGAGAGCACAGCCCACATGGAAGAACAACTCACAGCCGCTCTCGTTCTTGCTAACTGCATTTACCACTTATGATTTATCTCCTTGCCTTGTTACCCATTGTTTTCACAGCATTACTCATTGCCTATGTGTAGTGTGACAGTTCGCAAAGTGGCACAAGGCTAGGTAAATCTACTCCATTTGTGTTATTATAATAGTAAGCAAACAAACAACAACAATGTTCTACATCGCTCGCAACACTCTCGCCGTTACCGGCCCAATGAGCAAGAAAAAAGCCCTTGCTCTATGGGCAGACATCAAAGCTATGGGACAAGTGAATGCAAACGACCGCATTCAGCTTTGCCGCGAAACCAGCAACTCGTTTGCCTTTACTCCTGTGATGGACCTCAACTAAAACAACCATGACAACCATCATCCTTCTTCTTTTCGGCATCCCTACTCTCAGCCTCTGCGGCATGATAGCTTATGGCCAAGAAAAAGCAACCAAAAACTAAAACAACTATGCCAAAACTACTCTGCCAAATGAATAACGAAGGCTTCACTGAGAAGCCAGATGACATCAAGTTCTACGGACGCTTACGTGATAAGATGATTCAGATGCCGTGGTCCCATGTTGATGAGGACGACTTCATCACCAAGGTTACCTACGAAGGGCATGCCTTTTACGGGTGCTTGTTCAATGGCCATGACCTGCTTGACACAGCTGACGGTCGTCAACGTAATTGTTGGCGTGCCCAAACTGTTGTTGGAGTAGACATTGACCACTGTGATGTCCACCCGCTAGACATGGCCGCTTACTATGCTAAGCAGGGCTTCATTCCCTGGCTTGTTTATCGCACATTCAGCGATGACGGCGACAATGGCAGCCACTCTTACCGCCTACTTTGGAAAGTCGATGTTGACCACAACGTGACTTACGACCAATGGGCTAGCATAATCAAAGATATGGCAAACTTAACTCCCTACGGTGACAAGCATGCACGTGATTGCTCTCGCCTTTGGCAAGGCAGCCTCTCGGGCCCTGCATTCTACCTTCGTCAAGAGCCTCTGAAATGGGGAGCCTTCGTGAAAAAACTCAAGCGGGCTCACACATGGGACGAAAGATAACAAAATAGGTTCACCACCCTTGTTTCCTATTACAATAGACATGCGGCTATATTCATAGCTGCTTGTTCTACATAGGAGCTGACATGTCCCACGGCAAGTCCTTCCATCGTTTCCACCGTTTTCTCGCAAAGCAACGCAGACGGGCCCTTCGTGTTTTTCTAGACTACGATCTTCCAAAAGACGTAATGCTACAAAAATTCAAAGAGCGTAAGGAAATGCTAGCCGGTTCATGACTTCCAAGGGGGCCCAAGGGTCCCCTCCCTCAATTTACATTCCTCTATTATGGGTATCAATCCAACCGATCTAGGCCAGGACTTCATCAAGAAAGGAATGCGCCTTATTACTCAGCAGTCCGCTGACACCTTACTAAAGAAAGTTGCGAAGGAAAAAGCAGCTGAATGCTCAGTTGACCTTTGGGACCCAACAACGGGCCCTCAAGAGCCATCACCTGACTGCAATGACTGAGACGCGACACCTCACTGCCACAATCCACGGCAGCTTCGGAGCTCTCAACGATGAGGCTCGCATCGTCCACGCTTGCTTATCAGCTGCTCACGCTGCTGGAGCGAGCACCCTAAACTTCCAATCTCATAAGTTCGAACCTCATGGTGTCACTTGTTTGGTCCTCTTGTCTGAGTCACATCTTTCCATCCATACCTGGCCCGAGACAGGCAGCGCGGCGGTCGACATCTTTACCTGCGGAGACGCCAAACCCCAGCAAGGACTTCGAAAGCTACTGGATGAGTTGGACTGCGAATGTAACCAACACCAACTTCAAATAAGAAAAGTATGACCACTTCAATCGCTCTCTTCCTAACTTGGTCCATTGTTGGTTTCACCCAAATTGGCCCTAACACCTGCCAAATCGACCTC
>Ga0209337_1001917_pt1 | contig 15412 bp, 20 predicted proteins | sample LinPmetageLP53_FD_184044 | JGI IMG/M metagenome (GOLD analysis project Ga0209337, IMG submission 184044) | Marine viral communities from the Pacific Ocean - LP-53 (SPAdes) (version 2) | ecosystem: Environmental > Aquatic > Marine > Oceanic | place: Pacific Ocean | collected 2010-02-08
TTCATCATTTTAAAGAATCTAGCAGACTCCTTAGCTCTCTTTCTACCTAATACCGGAGTAAGCTCTTCCAGGCATTCATGATATGCTTCATTGGTTCTTATAGTATATTCTTCCAGCAAGCCGGACCATCTATCAGACCAATCTTCCGGCACATATGTCTTATCTTCTTTTAATTCTTTATATCGAGCCGACTCTCCATTGATAGATACCCCTATACGGTGTTTTAAGAGATGTATATGAGTTGCTTGATCTACCGTCACCAAGAAATGCAAGGAAGACTTTTCGAATGGCGTATGATGGCCTTCCGTGGCGAGCATTGCAAGTAATTTATCAACTCTTGCTAGCTTGTCATTTGTTAAGTCACGTGATGTAGAAGTCCAGGCAGACTGAGCATGTGCTATATCTGATCCATAATATCCTAATAATTCTACAGTGTTCTTCATCATGGACAATTTATTTTTCGTCCTGCTAAATCATAGCAGCATGCACATTCTTCATTAACTGATAGGCTAGGATTGTCAAATGTTGTCCAATAAGTATATGAACAACATTCCGTTTCCTTTTCACATCCGATAAAGGTTAAACTTAGTATTACTATTATCAGATATTTCATTTTTTAGCTTGTGGCTTTTTTCTTGGACCTCGAGGACGTCGCTTTGGTTTAGTAGTTGGATCATATGGTTCTGAAACTCTATTTTTGCCAGCTTCGCATTTTGCTAACCCAGATGCAAGTTTACCAATCTTTTCTTCATGTTCAATATAATTTCGACTTATCCTATCATGTATGCGTTGATAATCTACATTGCATTCCGAGTTACGGCTTCGCATATCTCGAGCTAATTTAATGCTTCCATGTACAGCTAATACTAGTGCTGTTAATGCCATTATGTTTGCTATAATCATTTTTTCTCCTTGTATTTAAATTTAAATTCTAATTGTTTATATGTACTTGTTGATACATATTCTTTTTCTTCTTCAATAAGCTTATTATAATAAATTCTTATCAAATTTCCTAATTCTTTATCATCGGCAACCGTTTCTATCAATTGCCGGATCTCATCATTCATTGACAACCTCTTCTTCCTGATATGTCTTTGTAATTACTCCATAGAAAGCATCTAATGCCAATTCAAACTCAGGTTGCTTGAATTGTTTAGCATTTTCAATATCAACTCGATTAGTATAATATTGATTTTCAACTCCTGGAACTGGATAATTTAGTCTTTCATCACCTTCGATTGCAATTACTTCTGCAACTTCCCAGCACCATTCAGCAATATCTTGGCCTTTAGGATATAGCATTACCGTAGGAGTTACCATTGTAGATGGATACCAAGTAAGTCCTGATTTATCATCTTCAAATTTAAGCTCCCGCATTAATTCCGTTACATGCTCTTCGTAATGCTTAATTATATCAGAACCAGTCTTCCAACTATCTTTAGTAGTATATCCTGATTCCATGCATAATCGAGATTCTTCATTGGTCTTTTCATCAGACTCGATTATCACACATTTATTGCCTGTTATTGGTGATGTAGCATCATAATCTATTTTCATGCTTCAACTTTTTTAAGTTTTGGTAATTTAAGTTTAGGAGCTTCACTAGCACCTACCTTTTTAAGCTTTGGTAATTTAAGTGCTACCGGCTCCGCTATGGTAGCTGCACTAGCTTCAATCATTTCAACTAATTTATCTGCCATGGCATCCATATTGAAATTTTCATTGATATGTTTACCTTGCTTTTTAGCTCCTGGCTTGTATCGGTCATAATTACTAAATACATCATGCATTGCTTTTGCAGCTTGCGAATAATCTACTGTAAACCATTTGCCTTCCTTAAGGATATGATTATCTACGGCTGATGCATGTACATCTGTTAATTTACCTGGTAATAGCAATGTACAATCCGGCTTAAGGAAATCTATATGCCCTGACCAGCTGGTAGTGATGATAGGCTTTTCGCAAGTACCAAATTCTGCTAATGGCCTTCCATACCCTTCACCTTTGGTAAGCGATACCATTGATTTTACTTTAGGATGATTATATAATGAATTAATTTCATCTTCAGTCATATCACCATGCAGTAAATAAACATTTGGAGCTTTGTTACCATATGGAGCAAGTATACTAGATATTTTATTCATAATATCATCTCTGTCCATTATACTAAAAGTAGCACCACTAGTTTTAAGTATTAAGGCAGGCTTCTTTGTTCCTGAGGTATGTTTAAATGCTTCTGCAAATGTCTTTATAAGCATTCCAATATCTTTCCGATCCTGCCCAATATCTCCTCTGAGCCAATGACCAAGAAACAAAAAACAAAACTTTTCTTTAACATCTTTCATTTCAGTGATGATAGATTTTTCAATATCATTTGTCCTATGAAAGATATCAAGATCTACACCTTCGAATAACACTTCAACTGGTTTTTCTAATCGTAATTCACCTATCTTTTGCTTTGTGTTATCATCATATTTATCAAACACACAATCTTCAAATACTTTTTTAGAATGTTCTGATACTGTAATAATCTTATCCATTCGATTACATCCTTCAATCCATTGTGGCGCACAAACCGTAGTTTCAATTCCAGCTGTAATACCAATATTATATTTTCCATGCGGCTGAAACTCGTTTGGCACTGATACTTGAATATGTATATCAGGCTGACGATCGATATTGCTAGTTGCAATTCTACTAATAATATCGTGGTCTGCTTCTGAGTCTAGTGCTGTCATTGGACATGACCCCCATGGCATTGATACTATTTGAATTTCATATTTATTAGAATCAATTAATGATCTCACAATATCTCTTGTATGGTTACCATACCCGGACCTGGTAGCTACCGGTCCCATTACTACAACAAACTTTTTCATAGTACTCCCATTTTTTCATTAATCTTTTGTGGCTTCACCTGATACATTGAAATCTTTTTTCTAGGCGTCCATTTTTCTAAACATTCATTAATACATTCAATAAATCTAAATGACATTCTTCTCGCTGACATATTAGATTCATCTCCTAGTACCCATTCTCTCCCATCTGCTCCCATTTGTTCTCTATCCTCTGGTGCGATATTATACCAATACTTAATAGCCTTTGCAGCATCATTGAAATCAGCTCGGTCATCAAATATAAAAGGTGTTACAGGTGAACCTGCTAAAGATCGGTTGCTAGGAAATACTGGCTTTGACCATCTTCCATGGAATGTATATGTCCCGGCATGGTTAGTTGGAAAATCAGTTGAGAATTCAATCCATTTACCATCATCATCCGTAAATCTACATCCATCTTGCAATCCACCTGTTACATTATTAATGATAGGGGTACCTGCATGTAATGATTCGCACCAGGAAATACCAAATCCTTCATTGGATGCCATATTGATAGTTACATCTGCGATATTATACATGAAGTTCATCATTTTAGTATCTACAGGCTTATCACTAAAGATAACTTTATATTTAGGACAAACAGCTGTTTTAACTGAATATAAATCGGTACCATTCTGATCAATAGGCTGAGTATGCATAAGTAATACACATCGATCGGCCTTATCCTTAGGAAGCATTTCACAGAAATTATTAAACGCTAATACTACATCGCCTGGATGCTTTCTATGTATATTACGGTTATTCCAGAATACTACAAAATCAACATCATTAGTCTTTTGAAATTCTTCCTTGAATTTAATATATTCATCATGGCCATCCGTTAATGGTGTAATAGGAAAGAATTTCTTTTCATTAACTCCATGCGGTACCCATTGTACTGCCCAATCAGGCTTTGGAAATTTCTGTAATACATTTTTTACGATATTCTGTGTTTGCCGTGATATATTCATTAGCAAATCACATGACTCATAGAATGGCTCATTCCAAGTTGGATAAGGTAAATCATCCCATATGTTGTAATACATTAACGGCATGGTCTGGCGAATTTCATGCTCTATCTGATATAACCATTGCCAGAATCTAGGATCTGTAAAATGTAATATCGCATCTGGTTTTTCTGTGTTAATGATCTGCTTTAATATGTTAGCATCCCCATATCCATCTACGGGATATATTTTAACACTTGCATCATCGACACCTGTTTCTTTTCGGGCATCTTCTGATATATCAAATACTTTACCAGCATCTGGATGCTTGATTGCCGCTCCTAATTGTACCCAATCATATTCTTGGCATGTACCTAGCACAAATTCACGTGACATAGTTGCAATGCCGGAATGCATACGCAAATCATCAGCTAGTAAAAGTATTTTCTTTTTCTTTGGCTTGTTAGGATCTATCTTCCTCAGCCGAGGTAACTTAATTGAACTCATATAACTCCTTAAACTATTTAATATAAATATACATTAGAGACAGTTAATCATCTTTTTTCTTGGAGAAAATATAGGTATCAATTGGCCAAAATACTAATGCTCCTATAAATTGAAATCCGATAACTGTTGCCCAATGTGGCCATTGCAAAACATCTGTAAATAAATAAAGGCAAGGAGTTGTAATAAAGAACCCTGCTTGCCATTTAGCCATATATTTACCAAATGTTTTTGTGAAATAACTTTTTATTGTATTCATGATATAATTACTACTGGTTTATCTAATTTTTTTACACTTTTTATTGCGCTCTCTGTTCCATTAGCAACTGCAGTTGCTGGTACCAATGCTATCATTTTATCACATGCCTTTGCAATTAGCATGTTCCTATGATGAAACTGTGATACGTGATATGGCTTTCCATAATAAGAATCTGGCATTACTGAATATAGATTGCGTGGTGTATGTGCTGGATTGTATTCTTGATACTTTAATCCAAATTCAATTGCATATTTTTTTACATGATGATCAGCGCCATCCTTAGCTCCACCACTAATGATTATTAATTCATCGCCTACTTTACGCTTAAGAGATGTTAGTATATCTTTTATCTTACGAGTATTATTATATTCTCTCGCACCGATTATTGCTACTTTCATTCTCGAATTCTTTTAGCCTTTGAACATAAATCTTCATTGCCTGCAAATTCACAATACTTGCAATTCTTTAAGCCTTTACCTCCAACCGCTGGATATTCCTTATCTAATTTATATGAACCATCCTTATTGAAAGAGGATTCAATGAATTGAAACAAATCTCTATTCAATTTATTACGAGTCGGCTTGCCACTAGCAGGACGGAATTGCTGCACTCTCTTCTGCGGAAACATAGCTCCTTCGATCAATTGACGCTTCACTATAAAGTATTCAATATGAATCTTTTCTGCATTGACATCGAATTGCTTAGCATAGAACTCTTTATATAATACCAATTGCTGAGCTTTAAGCTTATCAGCCTTTTGATATTTATTCCATCCCATTGTACTAGTCTTGATATCTATTATAACAATTTCATCCGTAACAGTATTGCGTAATACTATATCTAGAAAGCCAATCATCATAATATGAGAATGCTCTTCTGATACAGGATGGCATATTGGAACTTCAATTCCTACCAACTCCCAATTTTTATTAGTGAAGTATGCAGACCGCTTACGCTTTACCCAATCTAATATTTCAACACCATGGGTATAAAATTCACCCATCTGGCCTTTAGTTGTAAAATGTTCTACACCATTATCCAATGACTTCTTATATTCAGCTTTCATGTTATCAGATAACATAGTATGCATTGGTAATGCATCAGCAGCCTTAATAGATTCCGTATACATAACTGTAAGATATGTCTGGAATGTTTCATGGAAGGCTGTTCCAAACAATGTATGAATGCTCTGCTGGAATGTTCTTAATCCTTTTGCATATCCCAATTCCCATTGCTTGGGACATTTAGCATACATTGCATATTGAGAATAAGATATCTTCCGATCCTCTTTCTTTGGTTCTCTCAGAGAGAATTTAATAAGAGGACTAATATAATTAGATTCTTTCATACTTTAATATAAGAAAAATTATTGTAAGCTACAAATTATTTTTTCCATAATCCACGCTCTACCAATTGAGCTATGATACCGTAATTTGTAATATCTTGATAGGTATCAGTTAAAGCTTCATTATTTGCCTCACGCTTATTTACTAATAGATTCTTCCATCGGTTAACTTTATCATTTAATCTAAAGAACAACCCAGATAATGCAAATTTCTTTTCATCTTCTGTCTCGAGATTAGTACCTTGAGAAATATTCCCCATACCATAGTCGAGATGTTTTTTGCAAAATAACTCGAATTGCTCATCCATAACTTGTATATAACCATTATATATGGTTGGATATTCTTTCATCATGATTTCCCGTGATAAAGTTTCTATGGATTGAGGTTTTACATCTCTATTCTTTGTCATTTTGGTTTTTTCAATAATCTCTTAATATTAGCATCGTCGTTGCCATACCGTTTTAATTCAGATACCAATTCTTCTTTTGGGAGTAATTCTAAATAATCAGATGCTTCTTGTTTATTCACCCAAAAGCGGTCGCATATGAACTTCACCAGCTCTGGCTGATACTTATTACCTTTCTTACCTTTAATATACTTAGAAAAAGTCTTTGCCTTAGGTAGCAGTTCATAATATAATTGATATACCTGCTTCTTATCTAGTAAGCCAATAGTATATTGCTGCAGCATATCAACTAACTCAATATAATCAGGATTCATTGATAGCCATCTGTTAATAATATATGGACTAAATGATTTCTGGTCTACTTCGGATAATGAATCCCAAGAGACTTTCTTATGAGTTAAATTAGCAAGATGATCAAAGATAGTTAATGCTTTCTTAGCCATTCAGATCTGATTTAGGCAAGAACTCCGCATTAATATGGCCACAATCATCACATCTAAATATTGGAATCGGAACTATCTGTTCTTTACCAGTAGGTGACATTATTGCTGACAGCCTTTTAAACATTTGCACTGATCGAAAGATCTTACCACCGCATTCTTCGCAACAGATATCTTTAAGATCATTTGCATTGATCTTTAGTCCAGGCTCCTGCCTTCCTAAATTTAAATCGATTTCTTTTCCCATAACTTATTTTATTTCCGCTAATAGTTTTACCATCATCGCCATAACATGCAATTCTTTATCAACTGCAAACGAATCCTGATATTGAGCTTCTGCAAGTATCAATATACAACTTGCTACATGGCCTTTAGCATAATTATCTATCTCATCGAAAAGAAAGCGATATAATGCTGTAAAGTCTCTTACTTTACTATCATTAATTAATTGACGTATCTGCTTAAAGCATTCTTTCTTATCAGATTCATTATTAATTATATCAAGCAGTTTCGTCATATAATTTGCTTGAACAATACTATGCTCATCTAACTTCAATATGCTATCAACTGTATGACTCTGACACGTATTAAGTATTCTACGGATATCTGGATAACCATTGTTAACAACAGTAACAATATCTTTGTTATTAAATGTAACTTCTCTCTCTTGCAAGATAGATACCATTCGCTTGGCTACATCTGCTTTGGATGGTGGCTCTATTCCAAATACCTGGCAGCGAGATTGTATCGGGTCGATAATCTTTTCAACATAATTACAAGTTAATATAAATCTTGTAGTCTTTGAAAACGTCTCCATTAGGTTACGAAGAGCGGCTTGAGCATTAGCAGTTAAGTAATCTGCCTCGTCAAGTATACAAATCTTCCATCTACGGAATCCAATGGTGCTAGCAAAACTCTTTATCTTCTCTCTTACCGTCTCTACATTATTCTCATCCGATGCATTGATATACATTACATCTGCATCAACATTATTAGCAATAATTTTAGCAAGAGTCGTTTTACCAGTACCAGCTTGACCATATAATAATAGATGCGGCACATCTCCAGATTCAATATAAACCTTTACTTTACCTACAATATGTTCATTACCAACATATCCATCTAATGTACTAGGCCTATAGGCCTCCGTCCAGAGGCTATTTTCTACATTTCCAAACATTTGTTATTAGTTACCTGATGAACCAAATCCTCCATCACCTCTTTCTGAATCAGATAGTTCTGATACTTCTTCAAGTTCAATTTGCGGATAAGGCATAATAATTAATTGTCCTATTCTTTCTCCTTCCTGATATTTACGTATCATTGGATAGTTCATATCTTTTGGAAATCGATATCTAAATTTAATTTCACCGCGATAGCCGGAGTCTATAACTCCTACACAATTTGTTAATGCCAAGTCAGTCTTGCTCACAGAACTTCTTGGAAACATTAATCCTACATGACCTTCTGGCACCTCTATTGCGATTCCAGTAAAGTATTCAATGTAATCATGAGTCGTATTAAACTCCATGGCTACTGCAGTGAAATCTAGTCCAGCGTCACCATCCTTAGCATATTTAGGTATAACTGCTTTAGGATGTAATTTTTTAATTGCTACTTTCATGATGGCTGTAGCTGGACTAGATAATATGTACTTGCAAATCCATCGCCTTTAAAAGTTACTCTTGCTAATCCTGCCGATGATACTTCTAAACTACCTTCAGTTGCATCTTTATTAGCTGTTAAGATTTCTTTGAATAGATTTGCATTGAAGCAAACATTAGCTACATCAGCATCAACTGTAGCATCAACATTAAACGTAATTCTACTTGTTTTCATGCTAGAATAATTGATAATAAGCTCAGCAGCGTTATTAGATGCATTAACAGCAAAATTAGTTGATTCTGGTAATGCATTCTTCGATTTGATAAATCTATCAGAAAAACCTTTATCAAGTTTAATCTTAACAGTAAAATCAGGCAACTGCTTCATTTTAGGTACTTGCCTAATAACAGCTAAATCTGCTAGCATAAAGGTAGCATCTGAATTACTATCCGATACCTGCAGGCTATATGCAGTTTCTTCTGCTTTTTTGATGCCAACATTGATATCATTTTCTAATGCAGATAGAATCTTTACAAGTTGAGATGTTGCATAGACTCCTAACTCACCATTCGGCAAATCAAAATCTTCTGCAGACACAGTACCTACAACATTCTGGTCATCTGTAATAAAGTCGCAAGACATTGTTTTATCTTCTACAACTAGTTTAGTACTATTAGCATTGCCAGCCAAATAATACTTATCAATAAACGAAATTAACTTTTTCTTTTCCATAACTATAATATATAAAAATTTTATTAAATATCAAAAAACTTACTAAAAGTTTCATTATTTGCCATTGTTAATGTTTGGCCACCATATTTGTTATATAATCCTACATGCTTTTCATAAACCATATATGGATCATCTGATTCGAACATTTCCTCCATGCTCTTTAGCACTAGATAAAAATCACGCGGTAATACCTTTTCTAGTAACTCGTCATGCGCATTTACCAATTCTTTAATCTGCTTAACTGTTTCAGTATATACAAACAAATTATTCATTGTCATTTTATTATATACATTCGCATCATATTTAGCAACTTCATCAAAAGTAAATCCTTCATATACCGGATGGCCTAATGGATTAGGCACTGCCGTACCAGGTATATATGGAAGATTTTCTCCTTTTGGAAAGTATAAATCAGTAAAGGTCATTTTACTCAATTGAGCTGAATGAAGTGAAGTTCCATATACTGGATATAATCCTGGTGATGACGAATCCGTCGATATTTGAATTCTACCTCCATAATGCTTATTCATCATCTTTTGGAAGTATGCTAACAAGAAGAAATCAGATATTTTAGAAATTCCTAATACGTGCACAAACTTGTTTTGCTTTTTTTCAAATTCTCTATGCTTAAGTAATGGAGCTAATCCACTCATAAACATTGATACTCTTTTCTGAGCACCACCAATACACCAACCATTAAAATCAAAATCCTTAACTCGATTATACCAAGTTTCATATTCTGCAATACTATTACCTTGTATTACATTTAAGAATTGAGTTTTACCTGATTGATTCTCTGCAAAATATTTAAAGTTCTCATATGAGATATCTAAACATTCTCTAAACTTACCTTCATACTTAATACGTGGCGGTATATCCAGGTTAACGGCAATATCCGAATTGGCCTCCAGCCAGTGGAAGATCTTCTCTTTGATATCAGGCGACCATTTAATAGCCCCTGTAACCAATTGGAATCCTCCGGAATCACCTATAACCTGGACATCATCACCACAACCATACTTCTGCCTAGCTTCCATATCTTTATAATGATGACCGGCAGTAATTAGGAAGTATGGATGTCTCCATCGCTCTGGAAATGACTTGTCGTAGAATCTAGCAGTTAAGCCAGGCTTAACCTCTTTATTCTTTTTCAGAGCATCTGCACTACCACCTGCTGATAATGAGGGGTAGTATATTAATTCTTTACTCATACATTTATTCTTTTTCTTGTTAGTAGATGCTTGCATAATTCTTTTTCATGCCAAACATTTAATTCATAATCAATTCCATTTGAAACGATCATTGCCTCTGCTAATATACCAATATCACATGCTTCTGCAATACCATGGCATGGTGGCCTTTTTGTTTTGATAGCATTATTTAATACTTGTAAAGCACTATCAACTTTAAATGGAGTATATCTTCTACTAGCATCAACTGTTTCTTTAAAAGATCTAAAATCAGGATATACTAAATCAGCTCCAAAAATATCTCCTTCAACAGATGTAAATGAAACATAATCTTGTAATGCAGTATTAAATTGAACTTCTGAAGTCTTGAGCTTATCATAATATTCCTGCTTAGTAAGTCCTTCACAAATTTTAAATCTAGGCTCTGCTTGAGCTAACTCTCGCAATGCTTCTACTGTACCCGGCATCATACTTCTAATTTCTTTGCCTGAGGTAGTTATATGCCATTGCCATTTAGGATTCTGCGCTAAAAATTGTTTAGCAACTTCCATCATGAAAAATGGATTCTTTTCTTTATCAAATCTCGAAGTATAAACTACTACATTATCCTTAAAGGCCTTGTTCGTTTTACCAGCTGTCTTACGAACCGATTCTGAATGTACGGGTAATCCTAATACATGAATAGGGGAAGCGAATCCTGCTTCTCTCAATTGGTCTCTATGAATTGTACTTGCTACAAATATACCAGCTAGGTATTTATCAAATCCTAACTCATAATAACGCATCCATTCTCTCATTGGAAACGTAAAATCATATTCGTCAACCGATTGAGCCCAGCACCTTGTATAAACCTTTACATTTTTATATCCATACAAGTCCCAAGCATAAAATAATGCTTCAACTCCAGGATGCCACATATCTTGAATGTATACAACATCGCCATCTTGGAAATCATCAGACCGGATAGCTTCAAGTAATCGCGTTACTTGGCTCATTGCAAATACTCCACGACCTACTGCATCTAATACGGCACCAACTTTAATTTCCTGATCAGGATCATAATCACCTGGTACCGATATAAAATCGGCATTATCTTTGAATTGATCGAATGCTGCCGGCATCCAATCTTCTGTTAATTGACCTGTGTATCTTGCTTTAAGAGGTTCGAGGCCTAAATACCATACTTTTTTCTTTTTTGTCATTTATTACTCGTTTTATGTTCCTGACCGCGTACCGCTATTAGCACCGTGAATACCAGCTGGAGGCGTTCCAAAATATCTTTTCATTACTTCATTACAGCATTTAATCGTAGGCCTTTCATTCATACCATGTACATGGTCTTTTATCTTACCACATTTACCTTGACATTTATAACTGTAGGTCATTGTTCGTTTCTATCATACTTGTAATCATCAGGTGTAATGCGTTGCATACAACCTTTCATAGATTGAATAGAAGCATACTTACCAGTATCAATTGAAATAGTATCCGTACTCTTAAGAAGATCAATTGGATACCTATCCTCTATTCTATAGATTATATGTACTCGATTAAATACACCCAATGGAATATCGTTAATACTATTCATATCAGCTTCAATAGTTACTACTTGATTAGTTTCTAGTATTCCTAATATATCATCCCATGCATCATTTGGCGTTGGATGAAGATAGGGCTGATTACAGTTTCTCACATATTCAATAGTAAAATAAATATGTGGATATTCTTTATAATTTTCTGGAATATGTTTTCGTACAAATACCGTATCGATATCTGCAAACCGGCCTTCGCATTCACGGCCATACCAATGAGATTTACCTTTCATCTTTTAATTGTTTGATTTGTAAATAATATATGAAATTAATTTCAATTAACCAAAAGAAAAGAATTGATTTAATGCTGCATTATTAGGAATAGTACCCCAATTGCAAGCTGCATAGAAATCATTTAACTTGTTTTCAAATGCTCTATTGAAAATTTTATCATAGTCAATATAATCTTCAACCATCTTAACTATCTCAAGTGGATCTTCAAACCCTTTAATAGCCAGCTGGTCTATACCAAATGAATTGCTTTTTAAGTAAGTCCATTTAATCTTTTGCGCGTCTAGTATTGGTGCTGTCGAAGTAATACTGTAATGAGTCAAATAATCATTATAATTCAATGCGGCCTTTACATGTACAGGAGTACGTGACTTGCGCTTGCCAAACAATTGGCCGGTCTTCCACTTTTTTAGTTCTTTAACGCCAATTGGTGACATTACTTGTAATAATGGAAGAGACTTAATATGCTCTTTGAAATCTAAAATTTTAGTATCTACTAATTCTTTAGCCGATAGTTTAAGTATATCTTCTAATATTTCTGCCATGAACTTTCGAAAGGCAGGCGGAAAAGAAGATCTAACAACATCTAATCCTTTTACATCTAATCTAGATATTGTATGGCCTTCCTGATTAATCAACCATTGAGCATAACGCTTCTTGGCAATCCACAATCCAGCCTTAGCAACAAACTCTTGCTTAATATCAAATCTATGATCCGTTACATTATGAAATCGCTGAGCATAGATATTGTACATTTCATTGATAAACTGCTGGACCTCAGATGCGACTTCTATAGTCTTTTCGGCCATCCACTTCTCATCATTGATATCATATTTAGGATAACGCTTTTCAATAATTGGTAACGATGAAAAGAATACACTATCAGTATCGATGTAGATATTAAAATCTTTTTCTACACCAAGCTCTCGCGAATAAAATTTATTACCAATATCAGCCGTAAACTTAATCAATTGCTGGCCGGTACTCGTAACGGCAACTGTATTATCAGGATCATAAAATCTAAATCCAGCATTTCCTAATGCTCCATAAAAAGAGTTAAGCATAATTTTAGTAACTAGCTGCAGCCTATCATAATATACTGCTTTAGCATCATCACCTTCCTTTTCACTCTTCTTTCTTAAATTTTTATATTCTACACGTTCATTGAACCACTTATCTAAGATAACTGGTATCAGGCCAGGTGAATCTGTTTTATATACCACACCATTAGCTGCGATACTATATTTGTTAGTAGTTAACCATTCCTTAAGAGATTCAGTAGTATAGCCTTCATTGCCTGGCATTAATGTTAAATGCATTTCTTCGCCACGGATAAACTTATGGCCATCGAAGCCAACAATCTTACCTATTTTAGTTTCAGGTGAGATATTGCAAGTCATAATAATAGATGGATATAGAGATGTTAAATCTAAGTCATATACCCATTTATATAATCCTGGATCTGGAGTTTTTACATATGCACCTAATAAATCAATAGCAACATCCAATCCACCAGGTAATGCCTTATTAAGACCTTTTGATAAAATAAAGACATTGCGCTTGAAATCAATATCAACATATTCAGTTTTTTCACTTCCACTCTTCGATGTATGTATTTTCAATTGACCGGAAGGTGGCGTATCCTTTGGAATCTCATTAACACGAATTTCTTTGCTACGAGCTATATAATCACCAGCCGTCTGTATCTTAACTCTTCGCTTCCTGGATGGAGCGACTATATTATTTCGCTTAAGATATGTTAATGATGCTCCGTCTAGATATCTAGTAGAATAAAATACATCTTCATATGGTACATGGCCTTTATGACATATACTCATTGCTAATTCAATAAGCTGCATCTTCCGATCTAACTCGACTACCAAATCAACATCTGTCAAGTTATAATCAATATACTTCTGAATATCTGTAGTAAAGAGAGTATTCAAATCTCCATCATATTCAATCTTACCTTTACCTAATTCTTTCCGGGATATTGCATCTAATGCGTAACTAGATTCTTCTGAATATGTAAAGTTCTTATACAATGCCATATAGTCTAATGCAGATACACCTGCTATAGTATATGAATCGCTACGCTCATTATATTTAACTTCTTTGATAGGTGATAATGCATTGGCCATCGATTTACCTAATACCGAAGTCATTCGCCTATATAAATAAGGAATATCAAACCCATCAATATTCCAACCGGTTAAGATAGTAGGATTAGTCTGATGATATTTAAACAAGAATTTCTGTAATAACTCTTCCTCGGTTTGACAGGATAAGATCTCGCAGTCATTTGTTTCTTTAGATTCTACCAAACGACGCTTATCTAAAATAAACACGTATCGCATATCTACTTGATGATCATAATACGCGATAGATGTAATTTCTTTATTTGCAGTTTCAATATTAGGATACCCACCCTCAATATCAACCTCGATATCAAAAGTTAATATACGATGATTAATACTAGCCTCATCTGAATCAGTATATCGATCAATCAGAACACGAACCTCGGGTCTAACATCTGATTCATATAATCCACGATCATCGCGAGTAGGATTAAATACTTGTTCTAACTGATTACCATCCAATGCTACAAAAGGACCATATGGAGATTTTTTATAAGCATATGGCTTATATTTTATCTTCTTATGACCTTCAATATCATCCCATAGATGAACAGTATTCGTCTTACGCTGATAGTATATATTCTGATACATTAATTAATTTTATACAAATTTCTATAATTACGCTTAAGGCCATTGTCATCAAACCCATAGCCTACGACCCATTCATCCTCGATTTCAAAACAGAAATGATCAATAGGAAACTCATTATCCTTTCTATTGACCAATGTAACTACTTTTACCTCTGCAGGCATTTCTGAATCTACTCTATTTAACACTTCCATCATTGTCTGACCTGTATCAACAATATCCTCGATAATATAAACACGCTTACCTTTTAAAGATAGCTCGATATCTTTAGTAAATTTAACGCCTCCAGAATTATCTTTACCAATATAAGATTTTGGACGGATAAAATCAACCTCAATATCTATACCCATATCTTTCACTAGGTCCGTAAAGAACATGAAAGCGCCATTTAATACACCGATTAATACGGGTGGATATGCTGAATTACTATTACGATGTTCTTCTGACAATGTATGAGCCATGGCTCTAACTCGTCGTTCTATTTTGTATTCTGGTATAATTATTTCCATTAGGTCATTATATCATTTACAGCATCTGCAAATGCTTCCATTGGCGTTT
>Ga0209337_1001918_pt1 | contig 15412 bp, 10 predicted proteins | sample LinPmetageLP53_FD_184044 | JGI IMG/M metagenome (GOLD analysis project Ga0209337, IMG submission 184044) | Marine viral communities from the Pacific Ocean - LP-53 (SPAdes) (version 2) | ecosystem: Environmental > Aquatic > Marine > Oceanic | place: Pacific Ocean | collected 2010-02-08
ATGCGCTAGAGGATACTATAGATGATTTGCAGAACGGAATAACCGATTTAACAAATGAAAAAGATCCTTATTGGAATAGAAAAGCAACTAAAGATAAAGTTGAAAAATTAGCTAGAGATCCTCAAGCGGTTAAAAATTACATGTTTCAAAATCCTGAATTAATGGATACTTTTATTTCTTATCAAACGGGTATACCAATTACTGTAAATGGAGAACCAAACCCAGCTTGGAATGATTTTAAAGCTGGTATTGGTGATACGATGCCAAGAATAGGAGATGTTGAACCGCAAGAAAAAAGTAGTTTTTATGAAGATTTTTTTGATTCAAATAAAACTGATATAGATTTTTCAGATGGTTTTGTAGATACGGTTATGCGAACGCTTGACAAATCTTACACTACAGGATTAAAAAATAACCAAGAACAAAATGTTGTTGAAAGTGAAGAAGAAGGAACATTAAATTAAAATAATATGGCTGAAACATTACAAGGCATAACACGTGAAGAGATTGAAAAATCTAAGGCTAGAGGAGAAGAGTCAAGGTGGAACGTTGGCCCAGATGGTAAAATGCTTTCTGAAGGTTATACCATGAATGAAATAGGAGAAGTTGTTTGGGTTGGAGAAGGGCCTGAGCCAACTAAAAAAGATAAAGAAACTATTACAACACCAGGTGCTTTACAAAAATTATTTGACCATGTTTCTAGTAAAAAATATTACACAAATTCTTATGAAGATTTTCAAGAAAGATATTCTTCTGAAGAAGAACAAGGTAAGCTATATGATTTTCTTAAAAGCAAAAAAGCTTATACAAATTCAAAGGGTGAGTTTTTAGACAAATATTTCCCAATATCTAACGAAGAAGAAACTGTAAAAGAACAAACAGAAGCAGAGACAGCGGTAGTAGTTACTCCTACAGAAGAAAGTGCAGTACCTACTGAGGTAGACGATTCTACGGTTACACCAGAAGGTGAGGAACCTAAAGTTATTACCGGTATTCGTGGTGAAGCTAAATACACTTTAGATGATTTAGTAGATCTTAAAGACGATCAGTTTGTAAAAGAGTTTAGTAATTCAGGTATAGAAGTAAAGGAGCTTGGAGTGATGATGGGTAACGCTGTTAACGTTACTCTGCCAGATGAAGATCCTATTTATATAGATTTAAAACCATTCACAGACAAAGGCAAAGAAGAAGCCAAACAAAAGATACAAAGAGTACTAGATTATCAAAATAGTTTATCTGATGGAACTAAGCGAACCTTAGGACTTTTAGCTTCAGATGATGATTATGGTAATATATCTCAAAACGCGTTAGATGTATTTGGTGAAGGTGGTTATAAAGTAACTAAAACTAAAAACGGATTTTACAGTAGTACCGCGGAAAAAACTTTTCCTGCTGAATATAGTGTTATTAGAGGTGGAGAAGAAGTTTTTGCAGGAACTAATTCACAAATTAAAAAATACTTTATTGACAATCCCTTTACCGAAGAAGAGTCTAAAGCTGTTCAAGACGAACAATACGCGAAGGGAATAGAGTTAAATAATATTGCTAACGCAAAAGCTCAAAAAGAGATTGAAGGTATAACAAAAGAAACTAATGCTAATGAATATTATGAAAAACATTTAGGTAATGATGTTTATGAAAATTTTAAATCTATAAATAGTGAAATAGACTTTGGTGGGGCTTGGGCTAGTAAAAATGACATTTCTGCTTATAGTTTTGATGATTATTTAGATGAATATTTTATCAGTGAAGATGATAAAAAAGTTATTAATGATAAAATAATTAACTTTAGTCCAGAACAACTTTTAAGAGATTATCATAAATTTTTAGCAGACGATCCTTTTAATGCTATTCCAATACAAGAAAATGATTATGTGGAGAGATATTTACCACAACTTACCGAAGCTTGGAAAAATATATATGAGGAACCAGAATATAATGAAGCTGGTGACTTTATAAGTGGTGGTTTAAATAAAAAAATTGCTGAATATACTAAAAACAAATACGCTTCCATAACAAACACGTATTTAGAGAAAGAAATGGAGAATAGCGGTTTAAGTAACGTTGCTAGATCTAGTATTCATGCTACAACGTTGGAATTAGAGAAAACAAAAGTTGATTTAGAAAAAGCCACTGAATATTTTAAACCAAGTTTTGATAAAAAACAAACTGATTTACAGGTTGATATAGATAATATAATCGCGTCAGCTGGTGGGGACGGTGTGACTAATATAGAATATAAACAAGTTGGAGATAGTGATGGTTATTATATAGTGAAAGCTAATTCCCCTGAAGTAGAATCTGATTATCAAACTAGACTTAATAAAATAAGTAAAAGAGCAAGTGTTATATCTAGTGACTTTGAAACAACTAGAAACAATTTAAACACTAAATGGAATGAATATTATTCTTCTTTAGATGATCCTTTATTACAATTAGAATCAGCCGCTGGTAGAGATTACGATTTTGTAAATATATTATCTAATGATGTTGGTCATAGTTTTGAAAACATGATTCTTGACATTCCTATATTGTTTAATAGTAAATCTGCTTTAAAAAGAAAGAATCAAAACCAGGATTATGATGCTAGTCATTTAGAAACGATGCAATCTTATGATGAAGCGTGGAACGACGGTAATTTTCTATTCAACATGACTAGAACTACAGCTCAACAAGCCGCTCCTGTAGTCTCCGCTATACTTGGTGCTTATGGAGCTACTGCTGTTTTTGGTTCTGTTAGAGGCGCTACTGTCGCAAAAAATGTTATACCAGGTTTTTATGGTATAACGTCTGCTGGTAGTAAAAAAGGTGAATTAGAAACATTAGAAGATTATGCTACCGCAGCGCAGACTCAGTTAGATGAATTATTATTAAACGAAGATAAGTTAGATCCAGATGTGTTTAGAGAAAGCAAAATAGCATTAGAAAGAACTATTGCTGATGGCACTATGGAGTCGTGGAATAAATGGACTACAATAGTAGGTACTGGTATTATTGAAGGTACTGTAACTAGATTTCTTGGTACATTACCAAATGCGCTTGCGATGGTTGATGATTTTGCTAATCCATTAGATGATGTTTTAAGAGCTGCTACTAGAAATGGCTATCAAAACGCAGCAAACGGTGTTGGGAAGTTTTTGTATAGGACTGGTATGGAAGTAGCTGAGGAAGAATTGATTGCTATTGGCTCTATGGCGTTAGAGTCTCAGATGTTAAACAAAGATTTTGATTGGTCTCAATTAGATGATGTAGCTGTCGCTGCAATAATGGTAGCTGGGCCTATGAATGGACCTGGTATAGCGTATTCAACCATAGCGCAACATAATGCTACTAGAGATATGTATAGTCGAAACACAGCTATTCAACAGGAATTAGCTCGTATAGATAATGATTTTGGTAATTTAAATCCTAATAAAAAAGGATATCAAAATCAAGTAGATCAATTAAGGGAAGAAAGACAAGAGCAGTTAAATAAAGTAATAGGACTTACTTCTGAATTAGAAGTTAACGCTATGCTTACTGGTGGTAAGAAAGTTGGAGATTTAATGGTTGTTGGTAATCAATTAAACCAATTAAACAAACAAGCTAATGTTGATCCAACATTAAGTCCTGAAGCTCAAGACAAGCAAAGAGAATTATATATAGCGTCTCTATCTAAAGCTGAAGCTAAAGCATGGAAATCTGAATATGACACCGCTTTAAAAGCTAAAGAGAAAATATTAAATAGTGTCGATTATACTAATGCTGTAGAAAGATTATATGGGACTGAAGGTAAACGTATACAAGATAGATTATTAAAGAAAGATCCATCATTAAAAAAAGATCCTAAAGCTTTAGTTGTAGCTGTTCACCAAGAAATAAAAAATAAACTTAGAAAAAACAAAGCTGCATTAACTAGAAAAGACAAAGGTGTTCTAGACTATGTAGAACGACAAATCTACGATGGAAAAACATTTAAGGAGTCAGGAAGAAAAAATCGAAATAGAAAAAAAGAAGACGAACTACTAGCAAGAATAGGTGATCAACTTGGTATTACAAGTAGAAACACTGGTTTAATATTAAACGCAAACGAAAGTATTAACGCCGCTGAGGTATTAAAAGATAAAAGTTTAGAAGATTTAAATCTTAAAGAAGCTACTACTGATGAAGATTTACAAACCGAAGTATTAAACGCTTATGATGTTCAAAAAAAGAAAAGATTAGACGAGATAAATAGAGATAAATCTTTATCGGCGGAGCAGAAGATTGAGGCGAGTAATGAGATGGAAGCTATGTACGACGAAGAAGCTGAAGGTATGATAAATGGATTGAGGATGGGTGAAACTAACGCAGTTATTATAGGTGATCAATATATAGTTAAAGATAAAAAAGCCGCTTTAGGAGAAATTGAAAACGGCAATATATTAGCGGGAACAGCTTTATCACATGAAATATCTCACGCTGTAGATCAATTAACTTTTGCTAATATGAGTGAGATGATAAGTTATTCTCAAAATCTCCATAGTTACATGTCTGAAAACCAAAAAGAAATACATGAGCAAGCTATGTTAAGAATGAGATTTGTTGGAGGAGCTGCTCAGTATAATCCAGAGATAACTTTAGAAGAGCAATCAACTCAATTTTGGGATGAGTATACTAAAGCTATACAAGACGTATTAAAAAGAGATAAATATTCATCAGAAAGAAGACAAATATTAAACGAAGGGCAAAGTACTATGAATAAGTTTAGGGCTATGCTAGATGGTGATTATAAAATAAATAACGGTAGAGACGCTGCTGTTTATATTACTAGTTATATTGATAACTTTAAAAAAGGTAAAGTTGGCGAGCTTCAGAAAAGAAGAATGGATCCAGCTAAAGAAAGACAGCAAAAAGAAGCTAAAAAAGAGGGTTTAAAAGAAGCTAAAAAATCTGCTAATATTAAATCACCATTATTGTATGATCAAGCTAACGATATTGGTAAAAAAGTAAACGATTTATTTGCCGCTAAAGATTCAAATCCTAATTTTGCCTTTGATATTGCAAAGTTATTTGAACCAATGCTTGGTAAATATTTAAGAAGAATAGAAGATAAAGGAGCTATATTAGGTAAACAAGATGAGTTTGGAAATGTAAGTCAGGACGAAAGACAGAAAAACATTACAGATTTTAAAATGAACGGTATGTATGGGAACAGAGGCATCGTTGATCTTATTGATAAGTTTAATCCAGATGAAATGGTAGACGTTGTTGATCCCAAAACAGGCGAAACAGTTCAAGAGGCTAACACTATGTCTAAGTGGCTTAACGGTGCTTTCCCACAAAGATTATCTGAATTTACTGAAAATACAACTGTAGATTTTCAAGGATTTAAAGTTGATATAGATAAGGCTGCAAATATTTTTACAACAGAAACAGACGAAGCTATTAATAATATATTAACACCTGAAGTTCAAGATCAATTAAACACTCCGTTTTTAGATAACGTAGAGTTAACAGAAGATCAAGTTGTTGAATTAAGAGAAGCTATAACTAGTATTGTTGGTAGAAAACTACCCGCGTTAGATGTCGCTATATCTAAAAACAAATCTGTTAGTCCACTGATAGCTGCTCTTAAAAAAGAATTTGGCGTTAAAAACGGACCTTTACATAGATTAGTGCAAGATATTATAGGTAATAATAAACTAGAAGTTGAGGAGTATTTAAAGAGTCCTAAAAACAAAAGAGCCATGTTACAGACGTTAACGACGACTTGGTTATCTAAAAACCTACCTATAGCTGTTCAAAAAGATATTAATGGCATAGGTTACACTACAGATCACAAGAGTAGAACTAAAGGCACAAAACCTGGTCAGATTAATTTTTGGAAATCATCTGAAGATGGTCCTTATAAAGGTATGACTGATGGTAAGCAAAAGATAAGAAGAAATCCTAATGCTAATAACGACGTATCAAACGCCATGTTACTTAGTAACTTTACAAAAGGAGTATCGATGACTGACATGAGAAGAGCTGGTTTAGAAAAACTAGAACTAGCTTTAGCTCAAGAATTTGGATTAGAAGTGTTTAAAGCAGATATGATTAATGAGGGTGCGCTTAAAGATATATTCGTACAAAGACAAGATTTATTTGATAGAATATTAGCTGATAATTTTGTTGAAGAGTTTGTAAGACAAACTGAAAGAGGTATTACTAAACGTAGTGGTAATTATAATTTATCTGCTGGATTACAAATGGATTTTGGCACAGAGGTTGTTGATCTTGCAATTAAACATGGTTATGGTACTTTAGAGTTTGAGGCCGCGGTTTTAAAAGCAGGTATACCACAAGAATTTATTATCTCCTTTGATGAGAGTGGATTAGCTGATATGTTTAGTAAAGATTCTCCTAAGTATAAAGAAAGATTAGAAGGATTATTGAAAGATAAAAAACTAAAACCTGAAACTAAAAAGCTTATAAAAGATTATTTAGCAATGGGATCTTTTAGTCAGGCCAATCAAGATTTAGGTAACAAAGCTAGAGTACAATCAGCTAAATCTATGAAAAAATTAGTAGAAGAATTACCTTTAGAAATATTTTTATCACCAGCTGTTACAAAGCAATTTTTTGGTTTTGATAGTAGTAATAGAGGTTTTGACATGAGGACTAGTAGTGATAATAAAGCTAGTCAAGAAGCTAAAGATGCTATGACTGAGTTAGGTACTTTAATAAATAATAGAAAAAAGGAAGCTAAACAAGCTTTAAAAGATGGTAAAATTAATCCTGACAAATTAGGTTTTGATCCTTCTAAAACCCGCACATTAAATGCTGGTATGGGATTAATGGGGAAAGTTCAGAATATTTTAGCGTTAAATATTAAAGCTGATGAAAAGAAAAGATTAGTAAAAGAAGAACTTGGAAAAGAAATAGAAGACGCCAATCAAAACAACCCTAAGTTACACGCTTTTATACAAAATAAATTTTTAGAATTAGCGATAGATGACGATAGTATGATGACTGGTATGCTTTATTATAATCAAATGGCAACCAGTAACACAAGTGGTCAAAGAGCTTTGTCTATGTTGCAATTGATTCAGTATCAAGACGGATCACAAGGTCTATGGATTGCTGAGGTTGAAAGAGGAAAAGGAAAAAACAAAAAAGTACAAACAGAATACTTCTTTTTAAAAGGATCAATACCGAGTAAAGCAGAAAACATAAGACCAAATATCAACCATCCTGATTATGCCGCTGCTAGAGTTATTGCTGAAGATAGAGTTAGAAGATATCAAAAAGAAGGTTTATTAGAAAACACGCCGGAAGCGCTTGAAGAAGAGTTAATCTATGTATTGTTTGGTGGTAAAGGCGCTAAGGATTACAAGGGTGGAATGCTAAGGGGCAAAGGAGAGCATGTCACTCCTAGTGCTGGTGAATTAGGTAAAATATCAGTAAACGCTATAAATGCTTTTGATAAAAGAAATATAGGAGATTTTAATGAAATAACAGTTGAAATAACATCTGAATTTGAGCAATCATTAGGTTCTGAGGCGTTATCATTTGTTCAAGATCAAATACTTGGCGCGACAAGTGAACTAGGTTCTGCTAGAATAATATCTTTAATAGGACAACAATTTGTAAATATAAATTCTTTTAAGACTTTAGATGGCCAAAGCGCTCAAGAAAGAATGAATGATAAATTTTTTAATGATAAAAATCTTAAAGAGATTCATAGAAAGTTAAATAAATTTAGAAATCAAAACAAAGAAAAAGTTAAAAAATTAGATAACGCTACAAAAGTTGCTAGAAGATCTCAAAACCCAAATAGAGGTATTACAATTCTAGATTTTGATGATACGTTAGCTACAACTGAATCTTTAGTTAAATTTACAACTCCAGACGGTACAACGGGAACTTTAAACGCTGAGGAATACGCTAGTACATATGAAGATTTATTAGGACAAGGATATACATTTGACTTTTCAGAATTTAATAAAGTTGTAAAGGGTAAAATAGCTCCACTGTTTCAAAAAGCATTAAAGTTACAAAAGAAGTTTGGTCCTGAGAATATGTTTATATTAACAGCAAGACCAATGGAAGCTCAGAAAGCTATATTTGATTTCTTAAAAGCTAATGGATTAAATATATCTATGAAAAATATTACTGGTCTGGGTAATTCAACGGCAGAAGCTAAGGCGTTGTGGATAGCTGATAAAGTTGCAGATGGCTATAATGACTTCTATTTTGCAGATGACGCTTTACAAAACGTGCAAGCTGTTAAAAATATGTTAGATCAATTCGATGTTAAATCTAAAGTTCAGCAGGCTAGAGTTAAATTTAGTAAGAATATAAATACTAACTTTAACAACATATTAGAAGAAGTAACTGGTATTGAATCTAACAAAAGATTTTCAGATATTAAAGCTAGAAAACGTGGTGAGAGTAAAGGTAAGTTTAGATTTTTTATACCGCCATCACACGAGGATTTTGTAGGTTTATTATATAACTTTATGGGTAAAGGCAAAAGAGGTAATGAACATAGAAACTTTTTTGAAATAGCTTTAGTTAGACCGTTAAATAGAGCGTATAGAGAAATAGACGTAGCTAAGCAAGCTATAGCAAACGATTATAAATCGTTAAACAAACAGTTTCCAGGTGTTAAAAAGAAACTAATAAAAAACACGCCTGACGGTGATTTTACTTTTCAAGATGCTATAAGGGTTTACTTGTGGAATAAACATGGTTATAAAATACCTGGACTTACACCAACGGATCAAGCTAAATTAGTAGAGTTAGTAACAAACGATGCTGAACTACGGGCTTATGCGGAAACACTGAACGTAATATCTAAACAAGATACATATGTAGATCCAGGTCCAAGTTGGGAGTCTGGTAATATAAGAATAGATTTAATAGACGCTACGGGAAGAGTTGGTAGAAAACAATACTTTGCTGAGTTTAATGAAAACGTTGAGGTAATGTTTTCACCAGAAAACTTAAACAAAATAGAAGCTGCATATGGTAAAGATTTTAGAGAAGCTTTAGAAGATATGCTTCATAGAATTAAAACCGGAGTTAATAGACCAAAAGGATCTAACGCTAAACCAAACGCGTTTATGAACTGGTTAAATGCTTCTGTTTCTGGCGTAATGTTCTTTAATACTAGATCAGCGCTATTACAGCAACTTTCTAATGTAAATTATTTAAACTTTGCTGATAACAATATATATGCGGCTGGTAAAGCATTTGCCAATCAGCTACAATATTGGAAGGATTTTGCAATGATATTTAACTCAGATATGTTAAAGCAAAGGCGTGGTGGGCTTGGTACCGATATCAATGGGGCTGAACTTGCGGAAGCTATTAAAAAAGCAAGACCAGACAACGTGTTTGATCAAGTGTCAATTATTGTTGGTAAAGCACTTAAGCTAGGGTTTTTACCTACTCAAATTGGTGATAATATTGCAATTGCAACTGGTGGTGCTGCTTTTTATAGAAATAGAGTTAACAAGTACATAAAAGATGGTTTATCAGTTAAAGAAGCTGAATCAAAAGCTTTTACAGATTTACAAGACATAACTAATTCAACTCAGCAGTCAGCAAGACCTGATATGACATCTAAGCAACAAGCTAGTTGGATAGGTAAATTAGTATTAAACTTTTTAAATACGCCTTCTCAGTACAATAGAATAATTAAAAAAGCTGGTTCTGATATTTTAAATAGAAGAATGACACCGCCAAACACAAGCCAAACACAAAGTGATATGTCTAACGCGTCTAGAATACTGTACTATGGTGCCGCACAGAATTTAATATTCTATAGTTTACAAACGGCTTTATTCGCGGTTATGTTTGGTACAGATGACGAGGATGATGATAAAAGAGCTGAACAGTTTTTAAAGAAAAAAGAAAGAGTTATTAATGGTTCTATAGATACTATACTAAGAGGCTCAGGTATATTCGGAGTTGCAGTATCTACTTTAAAAAACATGGTTATTAAATTTTTAGAACAAAGAGATCCAGAAAAATATAACAAAGACGAGAGTGCTGTGTTGATGGAACTTGCAAACTTCTCACCTGTTTTGGGTATTAAATTTAGAAGAATTGTTAATGCTGAAAAAACTCTTAATTATAACGTTGGCGTTATAAATGAAATGGAAACTTTTGACGTTGACAATCCAGGATGGTCTGCAGCTACAAATTATATACAAACTTTAACAACAGCACCTGTAAATAAAATATATCAAAAATCAATAAATCTTAGAAATGCCTCAGACAACCAATACACAGCTTTACAAAGAGCTTTGTTTCTTAGTGGTTATACAACTTGGAGTTTAAATCTTGGTGATACCAAAAAGATGGAAAAAATAAAAGAAACTGTTAAGACAAAAAAGAAAGCAGCGTCTAAAGAAAAAGCTAAGATTAAACGAGAAGAAAAGAAAAAAGTTGATTTAAAAGAAAAAGAAGCTGAGGGTATTGAAAAACAAAAGAAAGAAAAGAAAGAAGGCAAGCAAGTAACGTGTTTAGTTTGTAAACTTCCTATTGAATCGGGTAAGAAATATTGTACTGTTCACGAGAAGACTGAGCAAAGAAAAGACGGTAAAAAAGTTCAGTGTAGAAAAAGAAAAAAAGATGGCAAAAGATGTGCAATGACAACCACTAATAAATCTGGTTATTGTTATTACCACGATTAAGTAAACAATCCAAAAAATAAGTGATAATATAAAGATGGTAAAAAGACTAATAATATTGCTACTATTTATATCTAATATAACAGTAGCGCAAACATATGGAATAGAGGACGTTAAAAAGCTTTTAAAGTTCTCTACATTTTATACCGCAGTAAATGGTGGAACATCACTTTCTGACGTTGATGTTTTCTCTGTAGATAATGGTTTATCTACACAGACTATCTCAACTCCTTATGATTATAATTTTACCATAGGCTTACGTAAGATAGCAAGATTTGGCTACGAAAATAAAGCCCAAACGTTTTATGATGGAACTGAGTCAAATTACAGTGATGCGGCCACTGTAGGTAAAGTCAGAGGAGTTGAGTATTTATTTGAAGTAGATTATAAAAGACAAGAAGGAATTGATTATATGGATCAACATCATTTCATTAGATATAGTTCTGATGATGGTTGTGACGATGCTTTGTGTGTAAATTTCTTTGCTCTTAAAATAGAGTATTTAGAAGATGGGTTTGCAGATATTAAATATTTTGAAGCATCAGAAAGATATAGACATCGTAAAAATAAAAACTTATCATTTAATATTGGCGCTGCACATAGACTAGCAGAACCATATGGATATGATCCTTTGGCAGAATGGGTGCTTGATAACGGTAATTTACATTATACTTATTTAGCATTAGAAGAAGGTTATACGGTAGATGTGTATAGCAACACGTACTACGATCCTACTGGAGAGATTGTAGCTACTAGCGCTGAGGTTTGGGAAGCGGTGGTAGTGCCAGAGGTATTATCAAACTATTCTGAAAAGAAAAGAAATAAATTATCAAAAATAATACAACACTCTGTTGTTATGGGTTTTGATTATTACAAGTACTCTAAGAAAACTTGGCTACACGCTTGGGCTAGTTTAATGCCTTATCATTATGACGATGGTAGTGAGTTTTCATATCATAACTATATAGAAGATGATCAATGGATGGATTACTCTGCTGGACTTATTTATGGTATAAAAGTTAATAAAAAATTAGGATACTTTGCGGAAGGAAAATACAACAAGTACTGGAATAGAGAATGGTACGATTTTAAATTAGGATTGAATTACACAATATTTTAAAAAAAAACAATTATGGCAACACCATTTAAACTAAAAAATAAAAAAGATTTTAACTTTGGAAATAAAGAAACTGACTACGGTCAAAAACGTGATTTTCATAAGAAATTTGATTACTCTGGAGAACCAGACCCATCACACGAACCAAGAGTAAGAAAAGAAGATAAGAAGAAAAAGTAATGGCGAAAGAATTAAATGAAGATACTGGATTTCAAGTAAGTATCAAAACTCTAATAGGTATAGGTGCAGGAATGGCAACTCTTATAAGTATGTGGTTTATGCTTCAGGCAGATATTGCCGAAGCAAAGGAATTACCAACTCCAGCAGATCCAGAGGTTACTAGAATGGAATTTGATATGAAAGATCAAATGATACGTCAAACTATTTTAACAACGCAAGATGACGTTAAGGAAATAAAAAAGACTCTTGAAAAAATAGAAGATAAACTTTACAAATAAAATTAAATGGAAAAAGTAGATACTACTTGGAAAATATTTGGAATGTATTTATTAGCGTTATTTTTTATGCTATTAAGTAACTCTGTTTTAGGTCAAATTCAGGTTGCTCAATTTAACGCTGGTTGGAATTCAGCAAACGAAGTTGCTTGGGTTGATAAACTTGATGATTGCGAAACTTTTATGTATATAGATATAAATACACAAAAAGAAATGCAAAAGAAACATAAAATAGCTGTTATACCTACCATTATAATATTTAAAGATGAAGTTGAGGTTGCTAGGTTTCAAGCAGATCTTAGTTTTAAAATGGTAGCAACAAAAGAAGAAGTACAAGAAGAAATAGATAATCAATTAATGAGTGACTTTTAACTATGGCGTACGTACAAAAAAATAATCCTTTCCCAGTTACAAGCTGTGGTAGACGTAGAACGCTTATGATGACGGGTAATCCTGTTGAGTTTAATAATGATTCACCGTTAGAAAAAAGAAGAAAAAAAAGAAAAAAAAGTAACGAGCCTAGAAAAACTACAAAAGGTAAAGGCCGTAACTTTAGAACAGTAAAAGAAGGCGCTGGGATGACTTCTAAGGGGGTTAAAGCTTATCGACGTAAAAACCCTGGAAGTAAACTAAAAACAGCTGTAACAGGAAAAGTAAAACCAGGCAGTAAAGCAGCAAAAAGAAGAAAATCATTTTGTGCTAGGTCCAAAGGTTGGACTGGTGAAAGAGGCAAAGCAGCGCGTAGACGCTGGAAATGTTAAAACTATAATTATGAAAGGAGTAAAACATTATACAAAAAACGGTGAAGAGTGGGAAGGTGAGTCACACAAAATGGATGACGGCACGTTACATACAGGAGCAACTCATACTAAAAGTAGCAAAGAGTTAGTACATAAAAAAGACTTAAGTAGCACGCTTAAAATGAAAACTTCACCAGCATTGTTAAAGTTGTCAGCATCTTGTAAAGCAGCTGCTAGAAAAAAGTTTAAAGTATATCCTAGTGCATATGCTAATATGTGGGCTTCTAAAACTCAGAAAAAAGGTAAGTGTTAATGGCGTTTACAATGACTTCACCGCTAACGCGTAAAGTAAAAAAAGTTAAAGCCAAAGGTGGTGGTACTAAAAAAGTATGTTTACCTAAAGCCAAAATAGCTAGTATGAGTAAAGCTGAAAGGCGAAAAGTTATTAGTGCTAAAAGAGCTGCCGCTTCTAAAGGTAAGTATAAAAGATCAAGCAAAAGCAACGTGACAGGTACTAAAAGTAAAAACCTAAAAGATTGGGTTAAACAAGACTGGAGGCAAGTTGGTAATCCAAGTAAAAAATGTGGTGAAAAATGAAAGAATCAGGATTTAAATTAAGAACACCGTTTAGGTGTTGGAAAGGTTATAAAAGAAAGCCTGGTACTAGAAAAGGCGCTAAGGGTAGTTGTTATAAACCGAGTAAAAAAAGAAAATAATGTATACTTACAAAATAAAACTAGACCGGGTAATTGATGGTGATACTATTGATGCTTATATAGATTTAGGATTTAAGGTCTCTGTTAAAAAAAGAATTAGGTTTATGGGTATTAATACTCCAGAATCAAGAACAAGAGATTTAGAAGAAAAAGCTAGAGGTTTAGCTGCTAAAGAAAGATTAAAATGCTTACTAGAAGGAGCTAAAATAATACAATTAAATTCACATGGTGTAGGAAAATACGGAAGATGTTTAGGTGAGTTACATATTGATATCGTAGATGGGCAAGAATGCTTAACAATGGAAAACGTTAATCAATTATTAATTAAAGAAGGACACGCCGTAGAATATTTCGGCGGAAAAAGATAACTATGAAAAAAATATTATTATTACTATTATTACCTTTTACATTATTAAGCCAAGATTCTTGGGTTAATTTTGAAGTACGATTTGATCATTATGGCACATATGAATCAAACTTTTTTATGGTGGGTGATAGCAATGGTGATACCGTTATGTATTATCAACCAACAATGTCTTATGAGGTATTAGATACTATGATTTATTTAAATTCAGGTGATTATCTAGTAAGTCTTACAGATAACTATGGTGATGGTTGGATTTCTAATTTACCAGCTTGGTTTAAAATGAGCAACTCTTGCCAAGGCGATATTATAAACTATGATCCATTAGATCAAGTGTTTTTTACACTAGACACTCTAGTTAACATATGGCCATGCGCCCCGCCAGTTTATGGCTGTGTAGATGTGGTTGCTATTAATTATGATTTAACGGCTACTGTAGATGATGGCAGTTGTACTTATCCATCTTGTGATGGTTTTATTAATTCTAACGCATACCAAATGTGTTGGGGAAGTCAAACGGCAATACAATTTGAGTGGGAAGGTGACGCGGCAAACTTAAATTGTGATGTTGTAAAATTACATATAGGTGATGAAAACGGTTGGTCTGTAAATTTTGGAGGATACTGGCCAGCAGCAAACGGTTTACAAGGATTTGCAGTGGCGGTTGGAAATGGACAAATGCCTCCTAACTGGAGCGTAGAGCATTACATGGTATTAGAATATATAGATGGTGTTTTATCAGATACTATATTTTATACACCTTCATCTTGTATTGAAGGTTGTACAGATTTAACTCAAGAATCATATAATCCTTGGGCTACTATTGATGATGGTAGTTGCTCAGGAACAACTTGTGATACTGCTCTTCAATATCAAATTACAATGGAGGTTACATTAGATAACTGGCCAGGTGAAACATCATGGACAATGAACAGCGCTGGTGTAATCGGTGAAGCCGTACAAGGAACATATACATTTAATGATATAGGAAAAACTTTTACTTATAACTTTTGTGTAGATCAAAACGCAGGTTTTGAATTAATACTAAATGATTCATATGGAGATGGTTTAGCTGGTTCTACATCAGGCGGAACACTAGATGGTAATATAGTTATATATGATTGTAATGGAGATACTATATGGATGTTACCTGACCCTAACTTTGGAGGCGTTACTTATTCAGGGCCACAAGCAGCTTTACCATGTGCCACTGGTCCACTGGTTTTAGGTTGTACAGATAATAACTATCAAGAATATAGTTCGCTAGCTAATACAGATGATGGTAGCTGTACAAATTTACATGTATATGGTTGTACTGATAACTCTATGTTTAATTACGACGCTAGCGCTACTATAATGGATTTAGTTACAAAT
>Ga0209337_1001921_pt1 | contig 15398 bp, 16 predicted proteins | sample LinPmetageLP53_FD_184044 | JGI IMG/M metagenome (GOLD analysis project Ga0209337, IMG submission 184044) | Marine viral communities from the Pacific Ocean - LP-53 (SPAdes) (version 2) | ecosystem: Environmental > Aquatic > Marine > Oceanic | place: Pacific Ocean | collected 2010-02-08
CGGGGTGGTGGTCGGGCTCGGCAGCTGCATCACTATCACTGTTACATAAGAGATAAAAAAAAGAGGACCGAAGTCCCCTTGATTTATTTAATCACCATATTCTGAATAGAATCTCTCTATTAGTACTGGAGTTTTTAATCTCGCACGCATCATACTTATCTTAAGTTCTAGTAATGAAACTTCATCGATTATATCTTCAGGTAGATGATGTAGTTCTAATTGTTCTTCGAAGCGTTTAACCATCTTGGTAACATCTTCCATAATTCTCTGTTTGTTCATAATTGTGTGTTTAATAATTAATAGATTAATAAAAGTAAGCAGTTTCAACACTTGCTTAGGTGCGAGGATCCTAGTGGAATTCTTCAAGGAATTCATAACCTCTTACTGAATAGCATCCTTTGTGGGATTTATTATATTCAGTGGATAGAAACTCTTTAGCGGTTTCGGCGTCAGTGTATTTGACAACGAACTTGTCTAGAGTGTCACAGTCAGGATCAACACATGATGCTGCCATCACCACATCTTTCATGTAGGTTTTGCGGGATGCAACGGATTTGTATTCATTCCATTCCGGTGTGCCTTTTTCAGGGGTAGAACCGCCTGATGCACGTGGAGGTAGACTCCAAGTCCAATCCTCGAACTGGGTGATAGTGACACCACATGTCTCCTTGACATAATCGGCATAGGACATGTCTGCCTTGATCGCATTCTTCTTGTAGTTAGTCTTGCGACTTGAACAAGAATTCTTTAATTTTCTAGAATTAAGTTTTATTCTTAATTCCTCTTTGCGTTGAGCCGCCGCTGTTAACTTAGCCATATCTGTTTGTTTTAGCTAGTTAAATGAGTTCTCACCTCGTGTGAGTGTACTCAGCTAATTAATATAGATTTGTATTTATATTAATTATAATTAAATATAATAATAATAATTATAATAAAAAAATAAATTAATATAAATTTAATTAATATTAATAATATCAATATATATATAGTAATTTATATATTTAATTATTTTCAGAATTTCAAATTTTATATATATTATATTTGTTTCGAATTTAATTTTGATTTCACTTTTGAATTGAAAACGAAAAAATCGCGTGATTACCCCATCTCACTACTTGCAACAAGTTTTTTTTATACTTATCAACAAAGTTTTTTTATTTGAGCAAGTATATTATATTCTATAAATATATAGTATACAATATAAAAGTATACTTAAGACGCGGGCGCGCGCGAGGTGTTGATAAAGCTGTATACGGTTCGGGCCAAACAATAAATCATAAACTATTATATTTACATATATGGAAGAGGAAGACGAGACAATAGCAAAGTACGTAGGGCAAATAGTAGCAATACTAGAATTAATGAACCAGAAGTACCCGAGCTTTAAATCTCTAGTCTCATTCCAGATGCTATTAAGCGATGGAGCATATATGCAAGGAGCATCTGTATCTAAGTATTTAGAAGGTGAGGATTTCGGTAATCTGCTTATCAATATAGAACAAGCATATGCAGAGAGATATAATGACGGTGCAGAATTCGAAATTGATTTAGCTCAACTAATAATGAAATTAAAAGACGATGTCGAAGGCGACAAGAGCGGAGAAATCTAAAAGGGATCGGTTTCTATGGAAACATGACAGAGATAACTACCTAAAATGGTATCCAAGGCTAAAACGTACGCTAGCAGCCCAAAAACAGGTTCGGTCATCTGATATAGAACTCCTATTACATGTCTATGACATTAGTTTCTTCTCCATAGAGGACCTTTTAGACTGCGGGATAGTATCTACATCCCAAACATTAAAACAACACATCCAGCGGCTTAAAACAACTGAGCTCATAAAAATTTTCGAACCGCCTAAACGGCGGATGGGGATTGCTGGAACATATTGCATAAGTCAAAAGGGGAAGTTCCTGGTTACGAGGCTTTATAGAATATTATCCGGCGACGAGGCGTGGCCCGCAGAATAATTTTTATTATATTCGTGCAATAATATATTAAACACTATGGCTTACACAAAAACAAAACCGAAAACAAAACCAAGAAAACCTAAATACTAATGGCAGATAGCATTAGCACAGACATAGCGGTACAACTTGACATAACCGCAAGACAAGGAGATACCTTCATTTTAGAGCTATCCGTAACCGATCCAGATAACACTGCTCAAACTTTAGATATGACAGGATTACAACATACTGGATCAGAAGGTACGACAGATACTACTGATACACATAAAACAATATGGGGGGTTAAAATGTCAATCGCTGATTCTAATACAGGTGATGTTAAATTAAACTTGTTTTCTGCTGTTTACGGAGACCAAGTTTTTAGCACTAATAATAACAACTTACCTTCAGCTACAACTGCTGGTAATTATTATGGGTTTGGTACAGCTGCTGGACAACCTTGTATTGATTTAGCTGCTACAAGCACCGCTAGTGGTAAAATAAAAATGCAAGTACCTGCTAGTTACATGGAATTTGAAGCTGGTAATTACAGCTATGACTTACAGGTTCGGGAAAAAACTCATTTAGACTTAGCAGCAAAAATAACAACTTGGCTATATGGTTCTTTTAAATTAAATGCGGATATAACACCAGGTACATCTTAATATGCCTACTATAACACCTAGCGTAGCAAGCCAGACAGTAACAATAGCAGCACACCCTACTTATGCTATAACACCTACGTATTCTGCTTCTTCAGCTATATATCCTACCCCGTCAACAGCATATAATTTTGATTCTTCAAATCCAACAGCTTTGCCAGAGATAGGGACGGCACCCGCTCCATTAGTGTTAGGAGGTATAACGGTTCAGCCAGATATAAATTTAGAAATAGGCATAGCTTCTACAACAGGGACTGTTAATGCTATAAGAAGCTTTGAATATACTTTTGATAACTTTCTAATTCCGGCGGAGTATGCAGCAACCTTAAAAGGGGGTGATGTTGTAATGTTCCAAAATTCTCCGGGCGCTAATAGTTATAATACGGCTTTAGTAAAGGCGGAACCCGCTGAATTAACAAAAGGAGCATATCATAATTTATGGATGTTTATAAGTTACTCAGCTAGTTCACACGATTTAATATTAAAACAAAAAGGATATTTTGATTTTACGTCAGAATCTACTAACTTTGGCACTTGGGAGGTAGGCAGAACACTTTATTTAAACGCCTCAGGTAATTTAGATATTTTACCTTCATCAACTTCTGCACATTGGGTGCGAAGCTTAGGATATTGTATTCCTAATAAAGAAAATAAAAGAAGAATTTGGTTTGAACCAGATTCAACATATTTAAAACTAACATAAATGGCACACTTTCCAAAAGCATTTAATGCTTCTACTACTCCTGCTAATGTTCATGATATACATAAAGCTGCAGGTGCTCTATCGGGTACCGACGGTTTTTGGGCCTCGGGCGGAGATGGTATAGATATATATAAATTTGCTGCGGCCACCGGTGGTGGTAATGTAGCATATGCGGTTATAATAATGAAAAATACTGGAGCTGCAGGCAGTTTTGTTACACTTTCTTCAGGCACTCCGATTGATATAACTGTTGCCAACGGAGACTCTCCTTCAGATTACGGATTTTCTTTAGTAAGTTCTCTTGCCCATACTGTTGTTAATGGAACTCAACTATTAGTAACTCAAGCTACCCTAGAGGGTAATGCGGCTTTTACTGGAGTAGGTAATGATGCTACACATCATGGAGATGTTGACCCGCTGGGTTATTTACCTATATCTGTTGCAACGGATACTACTTTAGAACATGACGCTTCAGATGATGATCCCGATGATATATTAGCGTCTGCTACTGCTCTTAATACAGGCAATAAATATATTCCAATATATGCTCCTTCTGCTGTAGGTTCAAAAGCATTAGATGTAGATGCTTCAGCTACTCCACATTATTGTGCAGTAATGGTAAAATTTTATCAAGCCAATACATCACAAGTAACTACATTGGCAGATGAAGTATTTTTAAATATAAATGTAGAAGGCGGAACTAGCGCAAACATACTTCTTATTGGTACTACCCAAAATTCAGGGGCTCTTGAAATACAAGATGGTACTATAGACTCTGCAACTCAATATGGGGTATTTACTTCCCGGGCAACATTCGGAGCAGCGGAGACTGGAGGCTTAATAGAAGTAGAAGGCGATACTGCTATAACTAGTATTGATTTGTCGGCTAATGTAAATACATCGGCTAATAAAATAATGGTATGTAGGTATCCGAAAAGTTTTTTCCACGGTTCTGAAGTTTATTACCATCTAATACGTGTCTATTCTTCTATAGAATCCGCACCATTATATAGTGCTGGCGACGGGAATTTGTTTATGAGAGAAAATGTAGATAATTCTCTTTCCAACTTAGCTGGACAATACCATTTTATGTCGGGAAGTTATGCGCCAGTATTAAATGGTAGTGCAAATTATTATGACTATAACGCAATAATAGGGGATATTAGTACATCCGCAATCGATATTTCAACATTTGTATTTAATACTGGGTCAGAGTTTGGTGGTGCTGAATCTGAAAATTGGTATTCTTTAAAAATCGAAGGGGCTGATGCAATAGAGGGAAGTGCGGTTTGGGTTCATCCAAATGAAGATTTAAGCGATACATATTTTACATCTTTGTTCCAAGTAGGTAATGATACTAAACGGATGGCAGGGCAATCCCCTCAAAATTCTTTCCTTTGGGTAGGTGGTGTAGACTATACTAAAATGAACCCTGCATCAATGGGTACAGAAGAGGAAATTGCAGCAAATCCAATTTTTACGTCAGCTATATTGATAGACTGGTCAAATTATAGACCGTGGAATTTTTCAGGTGAGGCATATGCTAAATTTAATAATGACACATTTTCAGGTGCGAATGCGCCAGTTATTAAATCAGAATTTCAGAAAAAATTATTATATGATGGAGCTGCAACAACGCAAGTTACATCAGAAGCCCAAATATATTCTTCCAGTGTAGTTAATAAATATAGTGCAGCGGATGATGCGGGCCCTACTACATTTATACAGCCTGCCAATGATTCAGCAGGATGTATGATACGGGATGCTCAACTAAGGGTTGGGACTGAGGTAGCTAATGCAAGTCAATCATATACTTTTAATATTGAAACATCTTTTACTAATCAAAGTATAACGCCAAACACTAGTTATTCTAGTATTAGTGATGTATCTGATTTTTATTGTGGCAAAATTAAATTTGGTTCAAATAATGAAATGGAGGATGCTGCAGGTAATAATACCGGTAAATTCGCTATAGATGGTAATGGTTTCACAAGAGTGAGTGCTCACAATGACGCTGCGGCGAATGGCGATAATTTAGAAACGAATGGGGGTGCTTCTACTATATTATCCAGTGCAACAGGCATGACAACTGTAGACGGTAATGGTAATATGGCTCCAGGGTCAGTACAAAGAAAAATATGGTTTAAATTCCTATTTTCTCCATTTGCTAAAGTTAGTTATGGATGGGGCGATTTAACACATGATGCCTCAAGTGCTTCTAGTACTCCAGCAACGTCAGGTATGGATTGTTTTGGTAGAGTATTAAAAACATCTAGGTTTATAATGAAAGGTGGTTACAATGCTTTATTTGACAAAATGGGAGCGGATGTTAATGCTTGGATAGACAGTACATATACAGACTGGCCTGAAATAAGAATGAGTGGTATGTATTGGCCAGATGATCCTACTCTATTAGCGGTTACACAAGGGTCACCTGCAAATTTTGTTGGAACAATTGATTCAGGCTCAAACGCTTGGGAAAAAATGTCAGTTACTATCGTATCTGATGCAGCAGATGCTACAGGAAACTTAAATATGTGGTTTCCTGCAGATATTGATGCAAGTGCAGATGCGGCTACAAATTCTAGTAATGTATCTACCTCTGTAGATATAACGTCTAGTGTATCTAGTTCGGCATCAGCCACCACAGCATCTAGGACTAATATGTTGCAGAAAAAATTTAACGGTGCTGAAATGGTTAGATCTTACGGTGCTTTTAGGAAAGCAAGTGATGGAGCTGCAACATACGAAATAGCCCCATGTCACTCTATAGCTAAATTACCTATATCAGGGGCTGGAGGTAATAAAATACGTATTACTAAACCATGGAATTGGTTTATAGAAGATCACTTAAGACTTAATGCTGTTTTAGGTAAATATGAATGTTATATACCTATAAATTTAGCATCTATAGGAGACGCTCCTATAAATATTTTAGATATTTCTTTAGTAGAAAGTGTCGGATCAGGACCAAATCACGTAGGTAGTGGATCGACAACATATGAGGAACTACCGGCTGGTAATTCGACCAAATCTAAAATTATGGCTCCATGGAAACCATTTAAGAGCCATACTCTTTATAATAGTAAAGTAACAGGCGTATATACTAATGTAGATATTATTGCTCAAACCGGGTCATTAGATCCTACAGCAGGAGGCTCAGATCATTTCCACTGGGGATTATATGGTTTACCTAGTACTGCAATAACTGGAGAGAATTATACAGACGATATAAGTAGTGTAGGTCAACAAAATTTGTGGTTATATGGTAATAACACTAGTTACCCTACTCATAACAATATATCTTTTGCTAATAATGAGGTAACCGATCCAGAAGGATCAACATTCGATAATCGGTCAGCAAGTATTTCTGGAACCGGACCATATGCATCTACTTCTGGTGGATACAATGGAGGTGATCTTTTAGGAAATGTGTGGCCAGCTGATAGACAAGCAGGTAGACTTGTACCAGGGGAATCTGAAAATATGTCCACTCCTTCATCTACTATGTTCTCGCAAATAACTTCAGGCGGCTCAAGATTACCATATGTACATTTTTGTGTACAACAATCGGCTGTAACAGGTAATGGTATAACAGAAGCATATTTCTATAATAGAGTAAGAGTAAGATATTGTAGAGAAGTAAAAGCAGATGTTATAGAGCCTAATGTTAATGGAGGACCAGCAGCAGGAGCACCTGTTGTTAAGGATACACAAGATTTACCGGTGTATGAAGCTTATATACAAATTAAACTTTCACTTACAACGGTTATAGGAGTATTAGAAGTATCTGACTTAGAATCCGATACAGTATCAGTAGACGGTTCAGGAGTTATAGACTTTGGAACTATACAAGTATAATGCATGCTTTTTTTAAACTGCACAGGACCAGGGGGCACCACATTCAAGGTGCTTCCTTTATTACTTAGGAATTTAGGGCCTTCGGCTATACATGTAAAAAAAATTTATCTTATAAATCAAGGCCAGCATTGTAATAATAACACAACAAACATTCCTAATGTAACTAGCTCCACTGGACAGTATACAAGTCATTTATGGTATTTTCATTTATTACATGTAAATAGTACCCCTTTTACTTTTTCGGAAGACACACTAGGACCAATGTCTATTGAGACTACTCCCAACTATTCTAATATTACAAATACATATCATACAGACTCAGACTCTGTGTATGGGATACCGCAGTGGGCTTATATGCCAGATATAGATTATGCTCCTCCGTTTCCATATACTTGGGAAACTAATTGGGATAATGGTGGTGAATCATTTGCAGTAAGTGCGCCTAGGTATAGATATAAAATTCGTTATCCATTTGATTTATTCGCTGCAAATAATGATGTTTTTAGAATTGATATAGTTATGGACCCACGCATGGGGCATATTGGCTTCCCAAGTTCTCAATTTCCTGAAGGGGGAGCCATACAAGGAGAACATGAAGCTAAGTTAGTAATTGAAGCCCATTTTTTTGACCATAACGAAGGTCACATAGATGGTACTGAAACTGGGTATGAATATACTTTTCGTTTAAAGGTGAAATTTGATAAATTAGGTGTACAAGAGATAGATGTTACAGACTTAGATAATGTTACAGAAATAGACCATACAGGTTTATTTAATATATTAGATTTAAAAGGATAATATGGGAGCAGTATTAACAGTTACAGATTTAGAGAATGATCCTCTACCAAATCTTAATTTTAACGTATACGACGTTGACAATAACTTGTGGCCATATCAAACTACAACGCCAATTTTTCTAAATTTTCCTGAAGGATGGTGGATGTTTGGTATACCTAAAAAATGTTCGACCCTACATAATTATATGAATGGGACTGTTGCTGCTGGGGATACAAGTTTGACTATGGAGGAATTTTTGAAAAAAAATTTATTAGACACATCAGGCAATCCAATTAATCCGGGCGATATTCATAATTATGTTGAGATTGTAAAAAATAATAATGGTCTAGCATATTTGCCACAATTTCAATTTGATGGAATTGGAGAACTAACGGATTTTAGCGGTTATCAAATAAAACTTAATCAAGCATGCAAGATAAAATTATATGGTGAAAATCATGTTATAGAGAGTGGGGTTAATGCAGGTAGGGTTGGAGCAATAATACCTTTTGCTTGGGATTTGCCATATACCGCTCCAGACGGTAGTTCAGGTTGGGCAATGGTATCTTTTCCTATAACCCAATCGATCCCTTTAGCTTCTTTATTCCAAGGGCAAACAAATCAAATAATTATATTTAAAGATTATATAGGAAATGCCTACATACCAGAATGGAACTATGATGGTATAGGCGTAGTGCAGCCAGGCTATGGTTATATAATGAAAGTTTCTACAGACTATGCAGGAGGTGACACATGGAATTTAGATGTAATACAAAATTATCATTCAGGCTCATATGTAGATTTTAATATTTATCAAGCTGATTTAGGAAGCGGAGGCCCTATAAATCCACCTACAGATCTTACGGATACTTCAGCTGAATTAGTAATAAAAGAAAATACTATAGAAACTTTATTTTCTGACTCTACTTTTAGCCCAGAACATTACGAAATTTTAAATATTAAAGAAAAATTTTTAGAAGAAATCTTAGGGGAAAGTTTAGAAAATAATTTTCCTTCTAGTGAAAGAAAAGTTTATAGAGAACAATTAGATAATTTTTTAGCCCCTAAAACGGGAACATCCGGTACTACTTTAACAGAGGTACTTTCTTATACAAAGGGTGAAGACGATGGAAAAAAAAATACATCAGGGACATTACAAAATAACTTTTTTTATTGCAATAAATATCCATATTTTGAATTTAGGTATCAAAATTTATTAAATAGTTTATTTGCTACTACTTGGGATAATTACGGTTTAGAAACAACAGATAAAGTTATATATTATAAAAATTTAATTAATGCTTGTAATTTTAGGTTTTATGTAACAGATAATAGTGGAAATGTTTTTGCTAGTGCTAAAACGGGGCAAGTATATTTACGGCCAGGTGGGCGTTTTAAAGATGCTCATGTAGTAATGATAGGAGATGATGCTTTAGCCGCAGGAGCGCAAGGCTTTACTAGTTTACAAGCATATAATATACTACTTGGAATACAAAGTAAATCACAAGCATATACTTCAAAAATTATTAGAGTTAGCCTGGCTGCAACATTTAATACTTCAGAATCCACTATAGGGGATGTCTCTAATTTAGGTAAATATGAAACAGATAGTATTCAAGCAGTAGAAACATTAACAGCAACTTCATATGCCTGATTACAATGACATAGATTTACTTATTTTAAGTGCTACTAAGGAAATCACTAAAATAATACAACAGTCTGAAAAATATAATCAAGTAGAGGTTTTATTATTAAGCGATCCTTTAGTAGATATTATAAAAAGATTTAAAAGTGTTAAAGATTTTTTTAGCTTTTTAGACCAAGCAATAGTAGATGGCCTTTTACCAAAAGATTTATATAATTTTATTAAATTCCCCGTTTTAGATGGAGATGATCTAGGTGATGACACTTTAGGTGGTGGAGACACCTTTGGAGAAGATGATGTAATAATTCAAGATGTAAATCCTACTATAGATGATACTACATCGGTGGATACTACAAATACTTTAGGATTAGGTAAAGGCAATATTAAATATATTATTGCTTTTAGTAAAAATAATTTTAAGACAACTGTTGAAAGGGCTAATATTTCAAGTGTATCTTTAGAAACAAGAGACAAAACAAATATATCTGTAGGTAAAGCTTCTTTATTACTAGATATTGAAAAAAATGATACTTATTCGGCTGTAACAATATTGTCAAAAGAAATTATTAACTTAGCAATTGAAAAATAATAATAAAAATGGCGACACAAATTTCATCGGATATAGCCACAGAGGTTGATATTACTGCAAGAAAAAATGATTCTTTTTATTTAAAAGTAACTTTAACAAAGTCAGACAGCACCGCATATGATTTTTCATCGTATACTCATGCTTTTTTATTGGTAGAGAACTCTTCTGGAGAAACTGTGCGTAATTTTAAAAGTAGTGCAGATTCAGTAGCCCTTCCGAATGTGGCTAGTGCTATAAGCTTAACAGCTGCGTCAACAGGTGTATTAACAATAAATACAGGGAGTGCTAATATGAATGTTCCAAAAGGGACTTACTCATATAATCTTTGTATACAAAATGCTGCAAGCGCCCCTACTGAAAAAATAACCATCATGTATGGTAAGTTTAAAATTAATAATTAGTGGCTATAAGTAATAATATAGAGGTAAGTATTGTATCAAAAGACACCGCAACAGTATCATTAGGTATTAGCGCGGATTCTTCTGCTAATACAACAGCTTTATCTCCAGACTCAGCACCTGTAATTAGTTTTATAGCAACAGGACCTCAAGGACCACCCGGGACTAATGCTGTTGTATCAGATGGGGGTATTGGCACACCGCAAATTCAAGGTCTTTCCATTACAACTGAGAAGGTTGCAGATTCCGCAATAACAAATAGTAAATTAGGTAACTATGCTGTATCAGCAGGTAAGATGGGATCTAATGCTGTAACAACTGCTAAAATAGCGGCCGATGCAGTAACAGGGGCTAAAATAGCGGATAATGCTATTGGACCAGAGCATATTGGTGACGGTGTTATAGCAAAAGAATTATTAGGCTCAGGAATTATAGATAATTCTAAATTAGAAGATTTAATAATAAGCACATCTAAGTTGCAAAATGGAGCAGTTACAGGTGTTAAAATACAAACTGATCCTACACTTTCAGGTAAAGTAACAGCTAATAATTATAAAGCTACTGGTAGTTCCCCTGCTTCAGTTGAAGGTCCCGATACTGATGATTTAATAATAAAGTCTAATGAAGACCTAATATTTATAGTAGATAATAATCAAGGAGTTACAGCAAATAATAGCTCATTTATATTTAAAAATGGTAGTGGTACACAGATCGCTGCTTTAGATGAAAGTGGCAACTTAACTATATCTGGTACTGTAGACGGTAGAGATGTTGCAGCAGATGGTACTGCACTAGACGGACTGTCTGGCAGTGGAGCTATTGATTGGACTACTGATCAAGGTGGCACTAATATACATGCAGGAAATTATACGGATACTAATACTACTTACTCTGAAGCTACAGGATCGGCAGAAGGTCTTATGTCTATAGCACACCACGATAAACTTGATGGTATAGAAACATCTGCTGATGTGACAGATGCTACTAATGTGACTGCAGCAGGAGCTTTAATGGACTCTGAATTAACAGACTTAGCTGGGGTTAAAGGTGTTACAATATCAACTTTGCAGCCAAGGCCAAGCGAGGGAGCTTTTGATAACGGGGACAAAACTAAACTTGATGCTATTGAAGCGTCAGCAGATGTCACGGATACTACAAACGTAACTGCGGCTGGAGCACTGATGGATTCAGAACTTACGGATTTAGCAGGAGTAAAAGGTGTAACAATATCTTTACTTCAAGTAAAACCAAGTGAAGGAGCATTTGCAAGTGGTGATAAAACTAAATTAGATACTATAGCATCAGGGGCTGAAGTCAATGTACAAAGTGATTGGAATTCTTCGAGTGGTGATAGTAAAATATTAAACAAGCCCACGATTCCTGTTGATCTTACTGTTGATGGTGCTGGTACTGTACATTCAAACAATTACACAGATACAAACACTACATATTCTGAAGCTACGGGTTCCGCAGAAGGGCTTATGTCTATTGCTCATCACGATAAATTAGATGGTATTGCTTCAGGAGCTACAGCATATGTAGACGCAAACGCAGTAAGTGCAGTAGCGGCGGCAGATGATTATTTAAAGAACGATGCTGCAGATACTATTTCGGGTGACTTAACTATTGGTTCTGATTATTTATATTTAAAAGACCAAAGTGGTAGTTTAGCTGCCTCGAGACTTACAACTGCAACTCTTACAGGTAATAGAACATTAACAATGCCTGATGCTACAGGTATTATAGCTACTACAAATGTTCATCATCATTTTTTAAATGCTGGATTTTTTATGAGTTTTCCTTACGCAAGATACATACCTTTGAACGGTAGTTTGAATGAGCAGAATACTGCAACCTCATCTCCTGAATATGTAAACTTTACTTTCCCTTACGATGGATATGTAAAGAAAATGGTCCTTAGGAGTGAAACCGACATGGGTAGTACTAACTTAAAACTATATAAAGGAGCGAGTGGTTCTGCTGTAAGCACAGTCTTAGGAGATGTTGATGCTACTGTAGGAGCAAGTGCAGCAGTTGTATTTGATTTTACTTCTGTAAGTAATGCTTATAGTAAAGGAGATACAATGGCTGTAAAGGTAGATCCTACAGCTGACCCTGATGGTGGTCAAAATATTACAATAGAATTAGTATTTGATTTAACAACATAATATGGCATTAGCAGATAAAAAATTTGATGACGTTCACGATAAAACAGGTGACGATAAAGACAAACTTAAAGATGAGTTTGATGCTGGGTACTTAGGCAAAATAGCAGACTTGCCAGACAAGGAACCTGTGTTATCTGCATTAGTATATCAAATGGGTTTAATGCAAGAAGAGCTTACTGAAATAAGAAGACATTTAGTTAATGATGTAGGTGATGGGGCTAAAGGTGATACAGGAGCAACAGGTCCTAAAGGAGATACTGGTTCTGCAGGTTCTGCAGGTTCAGCAGGCGCTAAAGGAGATAAAGGAGATACAGGTTCAACTGGTAGTGCAGGGGCGGATGGTTCAACACCTGATATGACTGATTTAAGTGGTAGTAGATTACCAACCAGTAATTCTAGATTAGCCACAGGTAAGTTATGGAACGATAGAGGAACAGTAAAAATAGCGTAATATGGCGGAAATAACAACAGATATAGCTCAGAATATAGATATTATAGCGCGTGCTTCTGATTCTTTTAATTTAGATATTAATATAACTAATTCTGACGGTACTAATTTTGATCTTACTTCATATAAAGTGTATTTTGAAATAAAAACTATTAGTCAAGGAACTTTATTATTGGGTATGACTAATGATACTTCAGCCCCATATAGTAACTCTGGTAGTTTATATAATACCTCGGCAATAAGTTTAAATACTCCTACAGAAGGAAAAATAACTATTGCTGAATCAGGAGCTAATATGGATTTAACAAAAGGTAATTATAAATATACGCTAAGATTAAAAGCATCAGATGATAATATTAAAACTTGGATGCATGGTAAATTAAAAATGAATAGTGATTAATTATGAAAATATTTAAAGACGATAATAATTGGAATGAAAAAGCTATAGTAGGCTTTATAGCGTTTGCTATAATGTGCCTTATAATGGTAGCTGATCTACTAACAGGATGGGTGGGTACTGACCTTGTAATAAATGAGTTTGTATATGATTCATTTGTATGGGTGGTTCTAGGATGCTTTGGTATATCAGGTGTAGAAAAATTTGCTAAAAAATAATAATTATGAAAACGAGTATTAAGTCAGGCAATTTTAGGGCCACTAAAAAGGGAGCGGGAATGACTAAAAAAGGGGTTGCCGCTTACAGAAAAGCTAACCCTGGTAGTGAACTTAAAACTGCCGTAACAGGTGATGTAAAAAAAGGAAGCAAGTCAGCTAAAAGACGGAAGTCTTTCTGTGCTAGAATGTGCGGTATGAAAAAACGCTTAACTAGCAAGAAAACAGCGAATGATCCTAATTCAAGAATTAATCAATCATTAAAACGTTGGAAATGCAAATGCGGATCTTAATATTATTAACTATGATTGTGTCATTAACTTGGGCACAGGAAGACAGTGTGTTTGTAGATTGTAATGGAACAGCTGCGCCAGAAGGTTGGCTTGGTGATGGGTTCTGTGACGATGGTTCGTACACATGGAACGGAAATGCTGTAGACTTTAATTGCGAAGCATTCGGCTATGATGTTGGAGACTGCGAAATACCTTTACCAGAAGGAGTATATGGTTGCACTAATTCAGAGGCTCCTAATTTTAACCCGTGGGCAGAGTTTGATGATAATAGCTGTGTGGGAATAAGTTGTACCAATGGGGAGGCTAAAATGATTTTTGAAATTACTTTAGACCAATATCCTAATGAAACTGGCTGGATTTTAACAGATCTGTCTAACGGTCAACCTGTAGAAAGTGTAATGGCAGGAGAATATTCTTACGAACAAGCTAATCAAACTATTGTGTATGATTTGTGTGTGCCTGAAACTGGTGTAGAACTTATACTAAGTGATATATATGGTGATGGCTTAGAGGGATCTTTATGGGGCGGTGCAGACGGTAATTTTATAATACTTGGTGACGCAGAGCCTTGTGGTAGTTTAGATACTTTATGGGTATTAGATACCGCGGGATTTGGAGCTGCTGCATATTCAGGCCCTATCTGGTTAGAGCAATGTGATATACCTGTAACAGAGGGTTGCACAAACAATACATATATAGAGTTTAGTCCACAAGCAAACTTTGATAACGGATCTTGCGAGACTTTACATACATTAGGCTGTATTAATCCTAGTGCATTTAACTATAATCCTAGTGCTACACTAAACGAAGTAATACCTACATGTAATTACACTCTTATTATAGAAGATGATGGTGGTGACGGTTGGGGTGATTGTTATATAGGTGTGGTGCAAGAAGATAGCATTCTTGGTACATACACTATGGGGCCTGGATCTTACTCACAAGAATTTGGCATAACTCTAGAAACAGATAAACCTGTTAAAGTATATTATTTTGAGATAGCTAATCCACAAACTCCTTCTGCAGAAGTTGCATTTCAGACTATGCATAATTCATTTAGACTTATAAATTCAGACGATATTGTAACACTACAAGGCGGTGTATTTCCTTTTGCTAATAATGGGGCTGGCGCTTTAAAAGCTTATGCTCCTCCATTCTGGCATGTATATAATGGAGCTCCATTTTGCGGTGATTATTGTATACCCGCAGTATACGGGTGCTTGGATGAACAATCTTTAAACTATAACTTTGAAGCTAACACTGATAATGGAAGCTGTATAGAAGTTGTAGAA
>Ga0209337_1001923_pt1 | contig 15394 bp, 11 predicted proteins | sample LinPmetageLP53_FD_184044 | JGI IMG/M metagenome (GOLD analysis project Ga0209337, IMG submission 184044) | Marine viral communities from the Pacific Ocean - LP-53 (SPAdes) (version 2) | ecosystem: Environmental > Aquatic > Marine > Oceanic | place: Pacific Ocean | collected 2010-02-08
AAGTTGGAATTGGGGTGGCAAACGTTATAGCGGCACTCTTATTAGAGAAACCAAAACACATAAATTTGCTAGAACTCATAACGGTAAAATTAAAAAAATTGTTAAAAAGGGTAAAAAGTAATGGCTAAAGATTCTAGATTAAAAAGAGCAGGAGTTAGTGGTTATAATAAACCTAAAAGAACTCCTAGCCATAAAACTAAGTCACATGTAGTTGTAGCTAAATCAGGTGATAAAGTAAAAACTATACGATTTGGACAACAAGGAGTTAGCACTGCTGGTAAAAAAACAGATGCTAAATCTAAAGCTAGGCGTAAAAGCTTTAAAGCACGTCACGGTAAAAACATTGCTAAAGGCAAGATGTCTGCTGCTTATTGGGCAGATAAAGTTAAATGGTAAACAACATAAGGAAGTATGAATAATGGCTAAAGAAGCAAAAGTGGACTTAAAACAAGAAGCTATGGATAAAATGAACACTATGGTAGAACAACATAACGAACTTGTTAAAGAGTTAGAAAGTGCTAATGGTAGATTAGCAGAAGTTAAACAAATGATTATTGAACACCAGGGATATATGAAAGGCCTTGAAGCGTGTGAAGAGTCATGTGAACCAGGAGAAAAATAATGGGACCTATATTAGGAAAGTTACTTGCAAAGCTAGGAACTGAAAAGTTACTAAAAGCTATCGTATTACATTTAGGAGAACACTTAGTTGCTAAGTCTTCAAATAAATTAGATGACAAGCTTTTTGCAGAAATTAAAAAAGCACTTAAATAAGAATTAATAATAGGAGGTTTCGTTGAAACTTAAAAAACGTGGAATTGTAATACCTGACCAGCATTACCCTTTAGAGGATAGAGCTGCAGTTGAATGTGTTAAGAAAGCAATACTAAAAGTAAAACCTACAGTTTTTGTTAATTTAGGAGACGTAGGAGAGTGGGAGTCTTGTTCTGCTTGGAGATATAAAGACAAGAAGTTACCACCATTAGAGTTTCAACTACCTATTGTAGATGAAGATATTAGATTAGTAAATGAAGGATTAGATGAATGGGATGAAGTACTTGAAGAAATCGGATGTAAAGAAAAGTATTTACTTCAAGGCAATCACGATATCTGGTTGGATAATTTTGCTAATAAGTATCCTTATCTTGATAACTACAACTTTTTTGAAGCGTGTAGGATTAAAGAAAGAGGATACAAATACACGGAATACAACTTACCAATCCAAGTAGGTAAGTTGGTATTCTTTCATGGTGCGTTTGCAACAACATACCATGCAAAAAAGCATTTAGAGACGTATGGAGAGAATGTAATGTATGGACACGTACATGACATACAACGACATACTATGACAAAGCTTAATAGTAATATTGGTGCTTGGTCTATGGGATGTTTAAAAGATATGTCACATGAGAGTAATAAGTGGCTAAAAGGTAGATTACATAACTGGGGTCACGCATTTGCTATTGTTGATTGGTTTGACAATGGTGAATTTAAAGTAGAGACAGTAGAAATAAGAGATGGTAAAACTAGTGTATGGGGAGAAATTATAGATGGTAACAAGTAAAGATATTGGTACACCAGCACAAGGAGTATCTATAAACTCTAAAAGAAGAAAATTTAATTTAAGTAGTAAAAAAACAAAAAGGATAAACCTTCGTGGCAAAAGGAATATTAAACATATCAAATTATAGTGGTGGATTAAGTAATAAAACAAATGCTAGGGATATTGAAGACAACCAGTTTCAAGTATTAGATACTTTATCTATTGAAACTCCTGGTAAGTTAAAAGTTATGGGGTCTGCTTCTGATTATGCAGCTTCAGTAACAGGTAGCGTAAATTCTGAAGTAAATCATGCAAATGGTTTATTTCAGTTTAATGCAGACTATGATATAGATAACACTAATGGTACTGTAACCGATACAGAAATGTTATTTTTAAATACTGATGTCACTAGTGAAGGTGTAGTGGTATTTAATTTAAATCCAGGAAGTTTAGCTTTTGGTACACTTACAATACCTTATGGAAATACATTTAGCCCTGTAGTATATAGTGCTGTTGATGGTGTTGTAAGAGTAACGCCTACATCTTTTAACAATGGAAACACACCTAAGAAATTAGAATATATTAAAGAAGATTATAATTTAGGTTATAATTATATTTCTAGCGAGTCTGTATTGCAAACTTCAGCAAGTAATAATAAAATATCTGTTAGTAGTTGGAATGTATTGAATGCTAAACCAGAAGATGCAACTGGAGTTAATGTATATTTACAAGGACCAAATACTAATACTCCTTTGAGTGGCTTAATGAATACTTTAGATACTGGTATTACATTATTAGCTGGAAATACAGGTCCATCAACAAGTGCAGTTAATATTATTAGCTCAGCAACTAATCTTTATATAAAATGTTCTACAGCTCATGCTCTTAAAGTAAAAGCTAATGATATTTTATTGTTAGGTTTAGAATTTTTAAAAGTAGTTAGCACAAATACTACTCAAGGTTGGATAAATGTAACAAGAGGGTATTACGGTTCTACAGCCTTAACTAGTCATACTACAAGTTCTGTACTTAAATTTGTTATGGCAAATGAAACAGGAGAAATAATGAAACTACCCTTTAGTGAATTTACTGTTACAGGTGGAGGAACGTTTCCAGCTATAGAAACTAATTCAGATTTTACTGGAGGATTTAATGTTAACTTTTTTACAGGAGAAAAACTAGCTAATGGAACCATTGTTAATGATACTGGCGAATTTTTGGCAAGTGACGACCATAAAATCAATATATTTTATGAAACCGTATATACTGATAACCAAAGAAGCAATCTTGAATATGCGGGTAGTTTTGGTGTTACTCTGGGTTCACAAAACAATTTACCTTTATTTGCACAAATGTGGGGTAAAATACCAGATGCTAAAAATGTAAAATCTTACAAATTTTATTATAACGAAAATAAATCAGGTGTAGATGATGGAATAGCTAAAATAGATGAAGCTAAAAGAAATGTTAAATATTTATTATTTGAAGTAGATTTTAGAAAAGGTGTTCGTTTTCCAAAAGGAGACGAATATAAACCTTTTGCATTACGTACACATCCAGGCTTTACAACACAAGCTGTTTATACATATCCGTTAGATGATGATGATGGGATATTGTTTGAAACTACTGCAGCAATAAGTCTTAAAAAAATTAAATTTAAAGTAAAACCAGAAACTCAAATAGCAGAAACTTACATAGAACAAGATGACCATATAATGGGAATGGATGGTACGGGCTATAAAACTAGCACTGTTGCTAATAGAAGGTTGTATATAGGTAATGTAAGGTATCAAGATAGTGTATCTGGAGAAAAAATACTTGCTAATGATACTATATTAAAGTCTAATGTTAATGCATTTGATACATTTTCTTTTGAAAATAGAATAGACGTAGAAGTAAACGACGGAGATAGCATAACAGCATTAGAATCTTTAGGTAGTAAGTTGTTAGAATTTAAACGCAATCATTTATACATTATTAATATATCTAGAGATGTAGAGTTTTTAGAAGGAACATTAGAATATAGAGGATGTAAGAAAGATTATCATGTAGTGCGTGGTGAAGGATTTATAGCATGGTTTAATAAGTTTGGATTTTATTTATATGATGGAAAACAAGTAAGAGATTTATTGCTTGATAAAAAAGGGCAGCAACGTTTAAAAAATTGGAGTACAGCATATTATAGCGACAATGCTATTATAGCATATGAACCAAAAGAAAAAACTATAATTATATCTAATAAAACTACACAAGATGTTTTAGCATATGATTTAAAATCAGCTGGTTTATATTTTAGAAATAAAGGTGTAGAAACATTTGACACCACTAATTATGTAAATAATAATGCTGGTGATATTGTATGGTTCAGTAAGTTTAATTCAACAAATGTTGAAGTACGTAAATATGTTACATCACCAAGCAAATTAGATGCTGTTAATATTGACGAGATTGCCCTTAAAACGAAAGAATTTACGTTTGGTAAGCCAAGTGTTGATAAAAAAATTATAAGCGTGTATTTAAGCTATAAAAATGGAGATGGTGCTTACTTATATGGATTTACAGATGATGGGTCTGAAGAAATTTTAGCTACATTAGATGGTAGTTCTGAGACTAACTTTAAAACTCTTCATATACCAATTCGTAAAGCTAAGACAGAGTTTGTCGATAAAAAAGCTTTTGATAAAATAAAAGGGTTTGGATTACGACTTTCTGGGTCTGATGTAGCTACTGACTTTGAAATAAATGATATACAAATTATATTTAGAGAAAAGAGTGTAAAGTAATGTGGGATATAGACGATTCTGATATAAGAAAAGATTTAAGTGATGCTATTAATGAAGTTAAACAGCAAATGGAAACTCCTGTTAAAGTAGTTAGTAAAAAACCTATAAACAGTGAAGGTACACAAGGTAGTAAAAAAATTGTAAAAGAAGACGGTAAAGTTTATTTATATCACAAAGTAGATAATGAATGGTATAAAACAGAAATGGAGAAAGCGTAATGGCTAGAAAAGGAAGTATTTTATTAAATAGGATTAAAAGTAGACCTATACATGAAGCTGCTAAACAACAGCAAGCTGAATTTAATGACCCTTATAGTACAGCACTAGGATTTGGAACTAGTTTAATGGAAGGCTATAAGTTAGGTAAAAAAATTGTAAATAAAGGCGAAGGTATGTTAGATACTGAAGCTAGGAGAAGAGAGCGTGGCACAACAGGTGAAAAATTTACTAGTTTTGAAGAGTACCAAGCTTATAATCAAATGGATGAAGGAGCAAGAAATTATTACGACAATCCATTAAGAGCACAAAAAGAATTAGGTGGTCCAGAGTTAGAAGAAAGAATGCCTGAAATAAGTCCTTTTGGAACTTTTGGATATGATGATTCACTTCCATCAAAATTATCTCCAGGCAATGAAACATTTACTCCTGGACAAGGACAAAATATTTACGATGCTATACCTGCTTTTGAACCTATTATGGACGATGAAGCTGATTTAGCAGCTATTCAAGGATTTTCTGAAAGAAGTCAACGAAGAGATTTTCAAGAAAATGTTATTGGAGCAGGTCAAGGTAAAGGAGATTTTATGTTTATGGATGATAATATAGTATATCCTAAAGTAGAAGCTTTAACAGGTGCAGTAGATAGAATTATTAATTCTGCTCCAGGGATACCTGCTGCTATGGAATATGCAGGAAATAAATTTATGGATTATATAAAACCTAGACCAGGAGGAGCAGTTTATGGTAAACAATAAAAACAAAAAAGATATATATAATTATATGATACAGAAAGGATTTTCTGACAATGCTGCCGCTGGTATTATGGGTAATATTGGAGTAGAAACTGGCTATACATACGATTATAAACAAAAACAAAAAGGTGGACAAGGAGAAGGATTGTTTCAGTTTGACTTTATGAAACCTTATTACAAGGACTATTTAAAACAGAACAATTTAAAAGATTCTATGGAATCACAGGTAGATTTTGTACATGAAACTATATATGGTAATCAAAAAGATGTAATAGGAGCAGGTAGAGCTAAAACAATAGCAGATGTTTTTAATTCTGGTAGCGTAGAAGATGCTTCAAATATATTTTTAGATGAATTTGAAAGACCTAAAAATCCTGAAGCTACAAGAAAAGATAGAGCAAGAGTTGCAAAAGAATCTTTAGATGAATACTCTGTAGATAAAGTAGAACCTTTAAGCACTAATGTAGATACAAGTCAAATGAATATGTTGGATGGTGCAAGAAAATTTATGCAAAATGAATTAGGTCCTAGGTTTACATTAAGACATGTAATGCAATATGGATTTGGTATGCAAGAAGAATTAAACGAAGATAGAAACAAGGAGAATTAAATGTCAAAATTTTTAAAGTTAGGTAATTTTATAGAAAACTCTAATCCTTATGTTAAAGCAGCAACTACTATTATGAAAGGTGTAAGTTTTTTTAAAAACAGAAGTGCTGAACAAAAAAGATTAGAACAATTAGGTGAAGACTACGCTGGTGATTTAGGAGAATTTACTGGAGATATTATTCCTGAAATTCAACAAAAATATGCACAACAAGCTAATTATTATAGCGCACAAGGAGATTTAGCTACAGCTTCTATTTATCAAAAAGGAATGCAACAGTTAGATTCTGGAGGTCAAGCTAATTTAAAATTTGGTGGTGGAGATGTTGCTAAAGGGCAAGCAACTTCTGCTATGGATATGATGATTCAACAACGTGCTGCAAGTTCACAAGCACAACAAAGACAGAATCAACAGGCATTAAGCAATGAGTTAGATACTACACAAATGCAAATAGATGAAATGGGTAATGAGTATGGTAAACAAGGTTTGGTAGTAGATGAATACAATATTGACGACAATTTAAAATACGTATAGGAGAATAATATGGCACAAGACTTATATGCAAGAAGGTTAGCTGCAACTACAGCTTTTATTAGAGCTACGGAAAATTTGCTAGAACCTTCTTCTAGAGAAAAACAATCTATGAGAATGGCAGAAAAGAAAGCAAATATGCAAATGGATTTAGATTTTTATGTTAAAAGAAATGACATATCAAATAAATCAGCAATAGAACAACTTAGACTACAAAATGAAATGAAATTTGAAGAGTTTAAAAAAATGGAAGATGAAAAGTATAGAAGACAAGTAGAAATGTATAAAGACGGAGAATTATTATCTGCTAAATTAGCTCATGAAGCTACTATTGCTGCTTATAGTAATAAAGTTTTAACTGAACAAGCAGAAGCTGTAGCAAATGCTGAAACTATTAAAAAAGTTACTGAGGGTGGAGAGCTTCAAGCTGCTTTATTGCCTACTGTAGGAAGAGGTAAAACTTTTGGTGTAGAAAGAAGAGTTGGTTTTAGTGCATTTGCTATGAGTTTTAATGCTAATACAGTTTTAGAAACTGGCGATAGCTTATTAACTTCTTTAGCTCCTACTATTAGTGATTTACAAACAGCAGCAGCAAATGGCGTAGATGTTAAAAATAACTATTTATATAAAAGAGCATTAGAAACAGTAAGAGAATCTAGGGCTCAATTAGGTCATAGAAGAATTAACAGAAGAATGACAAATCGTAAAACTCCTGAACAAATTAATAAATGGAGAAGTCAGCAAGCACAATTAGCTGCAATGGAAAAATCTTTGTTAAGTATGGTAACTAATACAACGTATTAACATACATGAATAAACAATATGCACAAATGAGACGCTTGTATGAGCGTGGATATATGGATGAGCGTCAATACGCACAAGTATCGATTGACTCCTACTATAAAGACCCTCGTTCTTTTAGTGAAGAACAATCAGAAGAACTATATCAATTTGCAAAAGAACGAAATATAGACTTTGAAAAAGACCCATCTGCACAAGAAAGTGCATTAGGTGGTGCTTTAAATCAATTAGCTAGTGGTGTAGTAGAAGGTTTTACTACTTTTGGATGGGCAGATGACCCAGACAATCAAACAGAAGCTTTATTAAATAAAGCAGGTCATTTAATAGGTTTTGCTCCAGATATTATTGCAGGTGTTTTTACATTTGGTTCTTCTTTACCTGGTAGTGTAGCTAGAAAATCAGCTTTTAGAGCAGCAAGATTGAAAGCTGGAGAAAAAGTAAAAACAGGTTTAGGAGATTTTGGTAAAAAATACATACCAGCATTAACTATTACAGACAAAGCTGGAGGTTTACAATTACGCTCTGTTCCTATGAGAGCTGCTGATTGGGTTATGGAGCAAGGTAAAACTAGATTAGGTGGTGCTGAATTTTTAAGAAACAATTATATTGGTAAAAAATTAGCTGCAAACCCTGACTTATTAGATATAATGGAAGAAAGTGCACACCTAGGTATAGCTATGGCTGTGTCTGCTAGAAAAGAAGGACCCGATGGATGGGCAGAATCTGCACAACATGGTGCATTAGCAGGAGCTTTTTTTGGTAGTGTAAGAAATTATGTTAACATAGGTACAATGCTAGCTTCTAGAAACCCCGCTGTTGTAAAGATGGCTAATTCTAAAATTAAAGAAAGCATGAAAGACACATTTGTAGGTCCTTCACAACCTATGATAGGTACTTTACAAAAATCTAAAGGTTTTACAACAGTAGATTATGACAAAGCACAATACATAGATTTTATTACACGTGGTACATTAGGTTCTGCGTTTACTGGAGGTCAATCTACTATGCATAATGCACCTTTTGAAGACCAAATGTATGAATATGCTTTAGGTTTCTTTTTTGGAGCTGCAGGTAGACCTAAATTTGAGTCAAAAGCTACACAAAAATTAGTAGAAAACATGGTAGGTAATAAAGGTGAACCTGATAAAATATTTACAGTGGTTCAAGAAGGTCAGAACATGATTATCAATGGTGCTGATATGAACAAGATGCAATGGTATAAAGATTTAGGCCCTAAAGAAAAAAGATATATTGATGCTTTCCAAGCAGACATTGTATTAGACCAAATTAATAGAATAGGTAATAATCAATCAGATGTTGTATTACAAGCAATTAAAAACAAATTAGAACAAATAGGACCTGAAGGTATTGAAGCTTTAAGTAAGCGTGAAAAAGTAAGAATACTATTACAAGCCAATAAAGAAGCTAAAGCAGAATTAATTATTAAAAATGAAGCTTTTTTAGAAGCAAAAAAACAAGATTTAGCTCAAAGACCAGATGTAGATGTAGCTAAATTAAAAGAAGGTGAAACAGTAGATGTTTATACTGCAGAAGGTAGAATTGAACCTGTAGAAGTAACTAGTATTAAAGATGGTTTGATTTTAGTAAAAAGTCCTACAGGAGATGTAGTTGAATTAAATAAAACTCAATATTTTACTAAGAATGTATTTAGTCCTGAGTTTGCAATTCCTAGTATAGATATTGTTCCAGAAAAGTTTAGAGGTAAAAAATTAAACGAATTAAAAAATGAAGAAAAAACAGAGTTACAAGAAGCGTTAAAGTTAAAATTAACTTCATCTATAAATAAAGCTAAAGAAATACCTGAATTTTACGATGCTGTAATATTAACTCAAAAAGCTGTAAAAGTAGAATCAATACGTGCTAATGAAAATAAAACTGATTCTGAAATTGCTGCATTAGAAGCTGAATTAAATCCTGAAAGTTTAAAATCAAAAGAAAAACGTACTGAAACAGAACCTATGGATGTTATTGATACTCAAAGAACAAGTAAAGCTAGAGAAATACTTGATGACATAGCTAAAGATGTTCCTGATTTAAATGCAGTAGAAACTAAAAAGATAATGAAATTATTGTCTCAAAGGTCTAGTAATAAAGCAGAATTTATGGATGGAGTAGCAGAGTTTATAAAACAAAAAAGAAATGAATTGCCTGATGCTGAGTTCCAAAAACTTAGAAAATATTTTATTGGTAAAAAAGGAAAAGAAAATCCTTTAAATGCTTTATACTTTGAATATTCTGGAGCAAAAGAAAGACAGACTTTAACAATACAAAAACAAAAAGCAGGTGAAGGTTTTGAATATATTATTATAGAAACTCCTACACAAGATGGGTACAATAAATCTTTATTACTATCACGAGAAGATACTTATCATAATAAATCTATTGAAGGTAGTAAGCCTACTGATATTAAAATACAATATATTAAGACTGATGGTAAGTTTGAAAAAACTGGAAGCAAAATAGGACAATCAAAGCCTTTTGTTAATAAGTTTGAAATAAAAAGCGATATGCACAATATGAGTCAATCTTTACGTACTGATTTAAATCCTAAGTTTAACGATAGATACATACACCATATAAACCCTTCTAACAATGAATTAGTAGCAAGAAGATTTGCTTTTAGTGATAAAGCTGGAAGTAAAAGATATTTACCAGAACATGAATTAGCTATGAAATTTATTGAAAAAGATTTTAGTCAAGCAGCTTTTGAAAAGTTTAATAAAGAAATGCAACCTACTCACACTTATAATGAATTTAAAAAAGAAATATTAAGTAATATGATTTATGAGTTACAAGATGCTGGTATGCTTCCTAGAAATAAAGATGGAAGTTTAACAAATATATCTTCTTTAGATATACAAAGAGCTTGGGGTCAATATAAAAATAATCCTTTATTTAAAGATATTATTAAATGGACTCAATATAGAAAAGTAGTAGAAAATGGCCGTAGTTTATCTTTTGACACTGCTAAATATGGTCCTAATGGAATTAAAGCTTTAATTATAAAGGATAGTAATGGAGTTTTTGGTATATCTGATGGTCAAAAATATTACAGTAAAAGATTGCGTAAAGACGTATTAGAAGAAGCTGGTAGAGATTTAGAAGAAGGTTATATAAAAGATGTTATAGTAACAGACCCTGTTTACAATGTAAGTCCTAGTAAGTCTAGGGGTATGTTATTTAATAAATCTGCAGAGCAAGCTACTCATGAAGGTATATATAAATTAATGGAAATGAGTGGTGCTGATATAATTATAGTAGAAAGCAGTAGCAAGTCTAATAGTAGACATCAAGTTGCAGAAGTAGTTTATGATGCAAAAACTGATGCATATAGATTTAAGAAAAAAGGAGAATTGTTTAATGTTCAATCTCGTGACATAAAAATGATTAAATCTGAAGCTGAAGTAAGAAATAAAAAAATTCAAAGATTGCCTTTTGGTTCTATAATGATGAGAAGTATTGGAATGGGATTAGAATACAACAATGCTATGGAATCTTTATTTAGTGCACAAGTACCAGGGCTTCCTGGTTATACTAAAAAAGTAATGTCTATGGACCCTAGTAAACCAAGTCTTATAGAAAAAGAAAGTATAAATATAGACAATATGGATATATTTTCTGTTGTAGAACAATTTAACAGAAACATAGATACTCCCTTAGGTAGCGAATTAATTAGGTCTTTATTTGAAAAAGATTTAGAGGTTTCAGAAAGATTTGGAGAAGAAATAACAAGTGAGGATACTTCTATAAAGTCTGTTCAAGATTTGTTAAAGCAGTTTGATTATGACCCTATTGTTTTACGTGTAGGTACTAATCATAAGTACGTTGAACAAGCTTTAAAAAAATATATAAATACAAGATTGTCTAGGCCACGTGTTGACTATGGTAGTACTTACGTAAGAATGAAAGCAGCAGACCCTATGTTGCTAAAAAAAATAAATCTTACTGATAATAATTTTTATTTACACAATGGACATAGAAAAGATTTAATAGATTTACAAAAAGAAAATGGTAAAGATTATACCCTAGAAGAAGCATTTACAGAGTTAAAAGGCTATAAAGCTAAAAAGAAGCTTACTAAAACTGACGAGAATAGGGTAAAACAGCTAGAAGATGCTATTACATATGTTATAGTAAGGAGTCCAGTTGGTAACCCTTCAGGTGTCCTATCTTTAGAGTTTGGAGGATTTACAGACATTGTAGGTAAAGGAATTATAATGTCTAAGAAAAATGTAGAACGTGCAGGTGGTGCTGATTTTGATGGAGATGCAGTTGGATTATATCAAAGTTTACCACAAGCAATAAAGAAAAACTTTCAAAATAAAAAAATAACAGAACTTTTAAATAATACAGATTTAACAAAGATAGGAGAAGCTGCAAAAGAAGCAGGATTTGAAAGAAAAGAAATAAAATATACTGGTGTTAATGCAATGAATATTGTAAATCCTAAAAATCGTGCAGGACAAGCAGCAGAGGTAGTTGCTGTTTCTAAAATGATTGGTAAAACTACTAATTTAATGCAGTTTGTAAGAGAACATCTTAACTATATATCACAATCTCCAGATGGTAGAGTACGATTAAATAAAGCAGGAGATTCTTATTTAAAATTAGCAACAGAAACTATTGATGGTAACATAAATAAACGTGTTATAAAAAAGAATGGAGTAGTTTTAAAAAATGTAGAAGAAGTATTAGATTTTTTTGAAGCTTTTGATGCTCCTAATTTTTTAAATTTAGTTTTAGATGGTGCTAAAAACAGTAAAAACCCTACACCAGCAGAGTTAGAAACGTATATTTTTGATAGATATTTTGAAATAGAAACTCCTGGATTAATTTACTCAACAGATAGACCTACTGGAGGGTTACGACCAACAAATTCAATGGGTGGAACAAAATTTAATTCTTTACATAATCAAAGAGACCAATTTTTTAGTCAATCTACTGCTGAAGTATTAGCTACTATAGATGTTAATACAAAATCTAATTTTTACAAAGATAAGGGTAACAATATTTATCAGAACAAAGAAATACAAATTATTAGAAAAGGTAGTGAAGCTGTTGCATATGAAAAACTATTAAGTAAATTATTGTTTTTAGAAGCAATTCCAGCTAATGAAAGACCATCAAATCATTATGCAGAAGTGTTAGAAGTAAAATCAAAAATGTCTGAATTAGGTGTACAAGACGCTTTAAAAAGAAAACCTGTTTGGAAAAATCACGATAAAGCAGAATTAGAATTTGAGTATGAACCTGGTGGAGATAGAATGGGTGCTGCTTTTAAAGATATAGCATACATAAATGCAGATTTAAGAATCTATGACGCATTAGGAAGTAGAAGAAAGTTTTTAAATGCATTAAAAAGAGGAGTCAATGAAGGTGGAGAAAAAACTGACATTGGAACTATTACAGATATTGCTGAAAATTATTTAGGTGAATATACTTACAGTCTTGGAAATGGAAGAAGATATTCAGATAGTGCATTAAATATTGCAGAAAATTTTGGTAGAGGTGAGTTTTTTGAAAGACTTAGTTTTAATGTTAAACCTTTAAATGACGCTTCTTTTGCTGATTATACATTAAATATTTTGAGAGCTTTAGATAAAGTTCGTTCATCTGAAACAATGATGTATCTTAGAAAACAAGGTATAATAGACCCTCAGTTATTAGCATTTACAGATGGTATTAACTCTAAGGTTATAAGCGGTTTAAAGAAAAGCCCTACTGAATTAAGAGAAATTTTTGACATTTACTCCGAAATTTTAACAGATAAAAATGCAAAATCAGGTATGAGATATGACCAGGGGTATTTAACAGAGCAAGTAATGAAGTTAACTGGTTTATTAAATTTTGAAGTACAGGCATCACAGGCTAGAGAAGCTTTAAAATCTATGGGCATGAAAGATAATGTTCGTTTAGATAAAATATCTGAAGTAATAGATGTAGCATATAAATTAAAATTAGCAGATAAAGTAAAAGAATTGACATACCAAGATGGTATAACACAAGAGTTTGATATAGATGTTGCTGCTAGAGAATATCGTACTGGAAAAATGAGAAAAGTTTTAGTAGGAGATAAAGTTAAAACTTTAAATAAAGAGGTTACTGATATATTTAGTGAGATGTTTAGTAATGCTTTATTGTCTAATATATTTACTACACAAAAGACGGTAGCATCGTATTACAATAGAATAAGAAACCCTAAAGATAGTTTTTTAAATGATTATGGAATTACATTAGAAGGGATTAGTGCTTCTACAAAAAGTGCAATAGACGCTATGAGAGCATCATCTGGTGGTTCTCGTAAAAACGTAGATAAAGTTACTGGTGAAACTAAGTATGAGTTTAATGCTAGTGAAGGTAATTATAATAAAAAAATACAACAAACTTTAGATAGCATTGAAAAAAATGGAATTAACAATATGAACACTAAAGAGATAGTAAAGTTGTTTGACCATGCAAGAAGAATAGAAGTACAACGACCTAATTTATTAAAAAGCGATGCTATTCCTTTAGCACATAAAAGAAGATTTTTATTAGGAATGAAAGACATATTAACTAAGGGTGAAACTGTTAATAGAGATATAGTATTAATTAAAACAGATAACATTAAGTCTGATATAAGCAGCATTGACACTGTGCCTGCAAAAGAAAAGGTATCAGAAAATACTATAGTTAGAGATTTTGTTAATAAGAATGTAAAGAAAAAATTAAAAGATTCAGGTATATTAAAAGAAGAAAAAGTAACTGTTAAACCTGAAACAGAAGTAGTAAAAAAGTTACAAGATGTTAAAGGAGCTATTAAAGATTTTGTTATTGCAGAAAATTCATCACAAGCAGATTTGATAGAAAATATATTTAATATGACTGAAGCTGACATAGTAGGAAGTGCTAAAAGATTAGCAGAAGTAGAGTTAAATAAGATGACTGATAAAGAAAAGTTTGAATATTTAGAAAACGAAGTTACGCCTATTGAGATGCGAAGTTTAGAAGCAGGTAAATTAGTAAGAGAAAAAACTCTTATTACAGAATCCTTGGAATATGAAATAAAAAGATTAACGGATGCTATTGAAAAGAACCCTGATATTGCAGTTGCTATTGAAGGTGATTTTACATACTTCAGTAAAATGGTAGGATTAACTGGTCTTCCAGAAGTAGGTAAACCATTCGAAGGTATGATGTTATCTGACTTAAGATACTTTAATAATTATGTTAAAGATGTTTATTTGAGCAGAGATTCTATGATTGGCAAAATGAAAAAGTATGCTAACAAAGTTGGTAAGAATGTATTTGGTAATGAGTTTTGGTCTAATAAAGAAAACGTACCTAAAAGTCCTATAGATAAAATGTGGCATTATTATTTACAACAATCAGATACGGCAGGTGCTGGTAAAGCTTTACGTGCTAAAGAAATGTTACAAACATATGTAGAAAATATACCTGTATTAGATAAAAAAGATGGTGAATATGTTATTACTAAAAAGAGTATGACTAGACCTCTTTCTACATTAGAGATTGTTAGGCAGCAAGTAGACTTTGGTAATACTTTTGCTTCTACTTTCCAAGATTACTTTGAAGATATTATATCAGAATCTTTTAGCGTGTTTAATACTGGTGACAAAAGACTACAATCAGAAAAAGACATTTTAGTTGAAGCAGCAGTTAATTCAAGAATATACGATAATGGGCAATATGGTGGATTAAAATTTGAAAAGCACACTAGAGCTGATATGAGAATTGCTCATGAAAGAAGTCAAAAAGAATTAGAAAGAATGACAAAGGAACATAAAGAATTTAGAATACTAGATGAAACTGGTAAAGGTAGTGAAAGAAAAGTAACTCCAAAAGAAATGGTAGATGTATTAAACAATCGTATTACAGATTTTTATCAACAGTTTGTAGAAAATATATACAATGTAAACACTGTGCGTGTTAAGGGTAAAGTAGATTTAAAAGAAAGTGCTAAAAAAAGAGTACTTACTAATGGATTCTTAGATACAAATAAAGTACAGAAGTTAATGAAAGATATGAAAATGGGTAATGCTAGTAGGGTTGAATTAATGGACAATCTTATTGGTATGAATGAATTGCAGTTTTATAAGTATGAATACGAACTTATTAAAAGCATACAAAATATTAAG
>Ga0209337_1001924_pt1 | contig 15379 bp, 12 predicted proteins | sample LinPmetageLP53_FD_184044 | JGI IMG/M metagenome (GOLD analysis project Ga0209337, IMG submission 184044) | Marine viral communities from the Pacific Ocean - LP-53 (SPAdes) (version 2) | ecosystem: Environmental > Aquatic > Marine > Oceanic | place: Pacific Ocean | collected 2010-02-08
ATAATTTCACCAGTGATCTTCGTCCAGTCGATGGGCTTTTCTGTTCTTTCTTTATATCCTATGTATGATGCCATTGTTATCTATTTTGTTTTTGCCAATCAGCCAAAGTATAATAATTATTTATATCAAGTAATCCACCTTCTTGAAATTTAGTTATACCTCCCCATTGTTCTCCATCATATAACCCTTTAAGGGGACTCTGTCTTAATCCAAAACCACCCTCAAGTATGTTGGACTCTATAGTATCTGTAACTTGTGCTTCTCTTCCCTTTTTATTTCCTCTACCTTCTGGATATAAGGCTTGTGATTCTTGTGCTACTCCTGCGAGCATTCCCAAAGAACCATACATCCCTTGTTGTGACATCTGTTGTTGCTCAAATGCATCTCTGGCAGCTAGTCCAGCTCCTTCTATTTCTTGACCTAAAATATCCCCTTGTAATCCTAAGTTTTTATTAGCGATATCTTGTTCGTTTTTTTTACGAATAAGGTCTAACCTCATCTCCTCTTTTTCTAATCGGGCAGCAGTCTGAAGAGCTTGCTTGCTTCTTGCTTGCTCTAATTTAGTAACACCGCCAAGAGCACCCGTTGCCCCTTGCTCCTGAAGAGCTTCGATTCCTGTTTTTAATGCTTGTTGTTGTTGTTGAAATTCTAACTCAGAACCCAATATAGGAACTTGTAGTTCTGCAAATTCATCATGGAACTCCAGTTTTTTTAATTCGTTTATCGCGTTTTGTTGAGCTTTTTCCGCGTCCCTCATAGCTGATTTGGATTTTAAGTTTTGACTTATACTTAACCCTAAACCAGTAAGCGCGGTAACACCCCCTATCGCTGTTGCTGCTGTTATTGCTCCCATGTTATATTATTTTTGTCATTTCAGTGCTATTCTCATCTCCCACCACAAATCCGCACTGTTCGTATTTTTTTTTAAGGTTCTCGTTTTTTACAACCGTGAACACAAACTTCATCCCCTTCTCTCGGGATATCTCCGTCAGAGCATTTACGAGGAATACTACCGCCTCGTCCCTGTCGTCCTCCCGATAAAAAAAGTCTGAAATAATCCATTCGCTCCACGCTGTTTTTGAGTTAGTGAAGTAGATAAAACCAGCACATATGTCCCGTCCGTCTTTGGTGACCATTAGACCACCTGTCCCATTCTCTGGTAACATCTCTTTAGGAGGTGCCACCCATCGCCAGTCTCTCCACCAGTTTACTAAGATGTTGTCATAGTCGTTATTATCTAACATTCTTAGTTTAAATTCCATTGTGACAAAGATACAAAATTATGGGAAACTTTTGAAGACCTCGCTACCTATAGAAAACAACTCAGTACCAGTGGTGCTGGTATTGGTAAGTTGAACCTCCATAAAATACCCACGAGCCCCATAAGATTCCACCAAACTGCTCTTTAAAAATAACATAAAATCTGCCCCAGAAGGAGTGTTTACTTTTGTCGCCACAGTAACACTTGTAGAGTCGTGATCTGTAATCGTTCCTATCTCTTGGATAGTACCAGCAGGAAACTCTCTATAAAGAACATCGCCATCGCTTACTATATTTCCAATATCAAAACCAAAATCCACCTTCACACCAGATAGACCAAACACACTCACTGCGGAGTTGTTGCCAAGTCCTTGAGCGGATAATAGATCTAAATCTTGCATATTGGTATATCTTCTAATATAAGCATAGTAATCTCCTTCTTTTAATTGGAACCACGAAGAATCAATCTGCCCTGTGTCCATATCAGTTAAAATATTCGCAGTCCAAGAGTCAGTACTCTCAAGCTCTAGGGTTTTGAACATCTTAGACTCTGTAGGAGAGGCGTTGAAAATAGTTGTAATGGTAGAGTTGTAATTAATACCATAGTAATTATTTCTGGTGGCGTTACTGTAGTGTTTGTACAGTTGACCATCCTTGAAGGTGTAGAAAAAATTATTCATACCCTCCATCCATTCAGGATAGAAAGAGTGAAATGATGTCCACCCACTGGACCTATCTGAATATGTTAATGTATAATTTGCCATAAATACAAAGTTAATGTTTTTTAAGACACGTTTGAGTTTCTACTTTTTGAACCCAATCATAATAATATTTTGAACACCTAGAGTTCTCTACGTTTATATTTTTAAAGTAGGGTAAGTCTTCTCTATATGCCCCCTTATAAAACATCCCTTGGTCTCTTCCAGGTACGCCAGCATTATGAAAGAAACTAACCGTATCTAATTTAGATATAGGACACGTAGCCCACGCGAAGTCGAACTCCTTGATTACCAGTATGTTACGATTCATTTTCCAAGCGTTCCATAGCTCTGCCCACATACTAGCACACCATATCTGTACGCCATAAGGGTCACCATCCTTGCGTTTGTTTTTTAACTCACCAAGACCAAAGTATAGATTATTCGCATCTGTCTCTACTTGATTCCAGTACTGATGTGTTACGTTTTTAATTAGTTTCTGAGCCCCTCCAGAATTTATCTGGTTTTTTTCTACAATCTTAGGATCTATTCCTGCTAAGAAACACATCTTTTCAAACACATCTTCTCCTTTGCTTTTAATGTATTCAGCTCCTATGTATGCTACAGTATCAGAAAAATACCAATTATCATCATTGAGAAATGGGGTGAAGTCAAATTCTTTGGTGAATATAAAATCACAATCGTGATAAAATACTGTCTCCTTTTCTAATTCTCTATGGGTAGCGTAATGCTTCTTTAATATATGCGGCTGTATGGATGGTATATATCCCTTCTCTTTTCGGGTATCCTTATAGAAAAAGAAATTTACTTCTGGAAAAGATTTCTGTAACTTAAGCCACGACTCACAAACGCTATCTTCATATGAAGCAATGATTTGAATGTCGTTAGGTAAGATGCTGAAACTCAGGAAGTTATGAATATATATTTCTACCTGCCATGCGTAGTAATCTATTGCGGGTTGGGCAGATATAAATTTCATTTAAAAGAGATCATTCCACGTAGCCCCATTGTGACACTGGAGCTTATTTGTGGTGCTGTTATATATTACAAGACCCGCAATAGCTGAAATGGCATCACGTTGTGTTGTTGTCATCCGTGGAGGTAAAAACCCCTCAGTGGTAGAGGTAAGGTCTAATATCGCTACAGCGTTGGCGGTAGCAGTACCTATTGCTACTCCTGCGGAAGCATTAGTAAATCCCAACGCCAAAGAGTTCATATTTACCGTTCTGGCTCCCCCAAGGGTTCCATCGTTACTATAAAAGGTAGTGGTAAATTGTGTTTCATCTACATTAATATCTACTTCATTATTTACTGTGTCATCAGTAATGGTAATCTTACCTGATCCTGCATTGATTTTTTTAAACTCTAAATCTACACCAGTTTTTTGCTTAAACACTCCAACACCACCAGCTCCTACATTAGATGCAGTAGTTGTTTCTTCGGTAACAGCCTGCCACGTAGCAAGACCATTCGCATCGGATGTTAATACTTTACTAGCACCTGGTGTGCCTCCTGTTATTTTAACTTGTCCTGCAATTTCTAAATCTATACTAGGTGTAATAGTTCCAATTCCCACATATCCTGTAGCTATATCAATATACAACTTATCCGTATTGAAAGCTATTGAACTGGTTGCTCCTACGGAAAATGAACCTAAGTTAGTAAAAGAAAAGTCAGGTGTCGGAGCACCTCCATCAACAATTCTATTTCCTGCTAACACACCATCTGCTGTATATATGGTATTAGAAAAACTAAGGTCTGAGTTAAGGTTTGTCTTAAGCTGTAAGTAGCTCACCGACTTACTGGCAAATGCGCCACCACCCTGATCTTCCGATAGGTCAAATAAATCTCCGTTGGCTAAGTCTCCTGGTAAGGCTGAATATTGGCTAATTTTAGTCATAATGCAAAGTTAATTAATTTTATTCAATAGTTTTTTCTGTATCATCCTCCATTGTTTTTGTAGTGGATGCATCAGGACTATCAGTTGTTTTTGTACTTGATAAAGACGGGCAAGCAAACACTTCACCTGTCCATTGGCTACCATCCCACTCATAAGAATAAGAATCTAATTCTTGTCTATACCATCCTGCGGTTGCTAGTATTAAACTAGGGGTTGTTTGAGAATAAAGTAGTGAAGTAGATAATCCAAATGATCCAGTAGAATAATGAGTCACATATGAAGTGCTACTGCACGCTTCACTTCCATTCAACCCAAACGCTACGCTTTCCACTGTGTAAGTGGGCGCGGTTGTTGTTGTTGTTGTGGTAGATGAAGTAGTGCTCGTAGTTGTCGTACTAGTCGTTGTTGTACTAGTCGTTGTTGTAAGACTACAATCATAAGCATCATTCACCTGACCTGTGTTTCCTATTTCTATAGAGAAATTTTGTGTAGCTACTAAATACCATCTACTAGATCCTGCAAATGGTGTAGTACCTGGCAAGTCACTATATACAAAATCTCCTGTTGTTGGATAAGTTCCTGAACCATTATGGTAGAAAGTAGATGAAGCACCCACATCTGCACACGAATCATATTGATTTGTAAATCCTCCCGTAGTGGTATGTAGAGTAAATGCCGTAAGAGGTGGAGCCACAGTTGTAGTAGTTGTAGTAGTGGTAGTTGTAGTTGTGCCAATACACGTATCACAATCCACATATGTTGCGGGTGGGTTTTCTATTAACCCATAAGGATATACAGCACTTGTAGTGCTATCAATCGTCCAGCAGTTACCATCCGTAGTTTTTACAATATTAGTAACTACGAGACCACCTGAAGTAGTATCTACAATCGCTTGCTGATATGTAGTTCCACATAGTGTAGCTAAGAACCAATCACCGCTAGGTAATGTAGTAGTCGTGGTTGTAGTCGTTGTAGTAGTGCTAGTCGTTGTTGTACCTCCACAATCAAATACTTCCAGAACCTGACCGATATTGTCTATATATATCGCTTGGTTGTTATTTATTATATACCATTTATTAGCACCGTCAAATACTGTGGTACCTTCAAAATCTGAGTATATGAAATCATTTGCGAGTGGAAACTCAGCCGCTCCGCTATGATAAAAGTTTACATATGCAGGAACCGATAAAGCACAAGCTGCTACTTGGGTGTCTGCCTCTGTAGTACATAATCCAAATCTACGAAGAGGATTGGCAGGTGCTACATTTAGTTTGAAAGTATGAGACATTCCCGTACCGAAGCAATTCGCAGCAGTTAAAGTGATAGCATATGCACCTAATGTATTTATACTCCCTGACATTATACCATCAGTGGTACTGAAAGATAAGCCAGAAGGGAGGGAGTTTTCTCTACATATCCCTACCAGTGTAACGGAAGCACTACTACCACTCACTACACTCACTGTTCCTGTTCTGAAACATTGGTTTAATGTCTGATTTTTACGTAAAGTAAATTCATTTATAACATCAGTCGAACAATCTGTTCCTTTGATAACGCCCCCAGAACTACCTCCACTCAATGTGTATTCACTACAATCAGAAACAACAGTCCAAGAAGTTGGGTTATTAGTAGCGGCAATATCAATATTTACATTCTCACCCATAGTTAATCCTATGGTTCCTTGAGTGATAACAGGTGATCCTAATTCGCCACAATAACAGGAGCCTGAATCCGTTACAGAGCCATCTGCCCCTACCAACACCCATGTATTTAAGGTTCCTGCGGCTTTCAAAGCGTGATATGCATTTGCTCCGTTATAAGGAGTTGCACCGCTAGAGTCAGTATATATGACATCACCTTCTACAGGGTCTCCATAAATTCCAGAATGAAAATACGTGGTATCAGCCGCACTCGCACATACCGTATCAAAGGTATCGTTAGTGGTGTTTATATCAAAAGAAGTTAAAGTAGTTGCGTTTACCGTAGAAGTCCACCCATCGCCAGACACTGGGCTATACACCTCCAGCGTGGCGGTTGATGGACTTTGGGCGTTTTTGAAAAACGTCAAGTTTCCTGAACCATTATTTACTGCTCCATTTAACGGTTCGCTTAAGTTAATATCATCGGCAGAAACACCTGTGGCAATAAGAGCATCATAATTTGCGGTGCTATTAAGACCTACATATCCCGTATCTCCTACAGTATTACCATTCCATTTTAATATAAATCTTTTTGGGGTGTTAAGAGCATCATAAGATAAACTAGCTCGTCCTACTGCTGATCCAAAATCTACTGTTGTAGAACTGTTATTTATTCCTCCATCATAAGATACAGACTCTCCTATATTAATAGAACTTCTATAATCCCAAATAAGATATAAATACCCTTCTTCATCTCCTCTTGAAAAAGTAAACTGTCCATCATAAGTTGTAGTGTTATATACCGCTGTAATTTCTGTAGCTTCTGCTAATAACTCAGTAATTTGATTATCATTATAAGCTGTATTAGAAACTAAGTAATACATCTTATGACCTAACGTGGGAGAAAATGGGTCTTGAGAACCAGCCGATGTGTCTACGTAACCTTTCATAGTTACCGTGTCCCCAACTTGAGGTAGTGGATACTGACCTGCAAATCCTTTTATACCATTAAAATAAGACACACCACTGGCATTCATTTTAGTGTTTGTGATATTCAATGGTGACCCACTAGAAGATTCTATTGTTTGTTCGGATGTTTGAGATGATGATGTTCTTTCTTTTTCCGCATAAGGATCATTAATCACTACTCCAACTTGTTCTAGTTTTTTACCTACTGCCTGAGTAAGAGTAACAACTATGGTTTTCCCACAACCTGTTATATAAAAATATATTTGACGATTTGCACCTGTGTTGTTAGCGGTAATATCAAACGTGACATTTCTATTACCTTCTCCTGATTCGGGATAATTAGTTACCCAAGATGTTCCATCTCCTGCATCATATAAAGATATCTCCCATGTTGAGTTGCTCTGAATAGTAAATCCAAATACATTAACAGCAGGTAGACCTTCTAAAAATATTTCATCTGCATTCAAATCATCTCCAACCCCTCCTATGAGTCCTGGAGTGGCAAATACATTTAATATACAAGGCTCCCATTCATCTGTATTAGATGCTGCCACATATCTTTCGTGGTATGGGTCAATGGCTCCTAGCTTCCGTGTGTTTGGATAGTCTTGGAATAAATCTTTAAACCAATCCCGCATCCCAAAACTAGATATCTCTGAAATTTGTCGAGATGCATTTACTTTTAGGATAGCTCCTCTACGTGAATCGGCGAAATATATATTATTACCCCATACACCAAAACTCTCTGGGTTCTTACTGATACCATAATCTCCTAGATAAGGAACTTGATTACCTAGTACTTGAGGAACGCTAGCGATGGTCCCACCCCCTACCGCATCGCTTAATATGTTTTTTTCATATAATACATCTGAGATTTTATTCTCCTGCATCACTACGAGATTAGTATCTCTAGCATATAATTTTTGGATGCTACCAAAATCTCTGTCAAGGTATTTAAAATTGGCATTAGCTAAATTAAACTCATTAAGTCTATTGACTGTGCTATTTTGTCGGTATACACCACTATATGTAAGTCCTTCTGGCAGTAATTCTCTCTGATAATTATCTATTACCACATTTACTCTTGGGCTATATTCTACTTGAGCAGCGTTCCAGTTGTCTCTTATTCTGTTACTTTCTACCCCATTACCAAAAGAAAAAGCATTACCTGAATCAGGATATTGTCCAGGTTGAAATGATCCGAGCACATTAGGAGCATAGTATCTTATTAAATCTATGCTTGCTGGATTAGTTAGAGTTTGAGAATGAGGGTACCCTAAATGCATTCCATCATCATTAATTTGCATAGTAGGTCCTGTCTCATGAAAAATCTCATCATCTTTCGGTAGGGCTACCGTTTCGAGAACTATGGGATTAGAAGATTGACGGATTTTAAAATCTATATATATTACATTAGGTCTACCAACTATTAATCCGTCATAATTCGCCGTGTTAGTACCCTTGACTATCATATGAACAGGGTTATACAAGCCCTCAGTATAGGGCGAGCAAGTGTTTTGTATAAGACGATTAGTGCCTCCCACAACACCTGGGTTTGTCGCATCAAAGGGAACATTACCCCATCCTGTTCCCCTTCTAAAGAAAACATTAGCTGATCCAATATCTGATCCTACAGAATTAGAATGAACAAATGTATTAATATTGCCATCCTCAATAAACCACTCTTCTATATTGAGATATTCTTTACTTGAAGGAGGGAATATTTGTACATCTTGTATAGGAGAGTCATGGTTAGTTTCTGTTATCTTCATAGTTATAACTGCTCCCTGCTGTATAACTCTATCTATTTCAGGGGTGGCTTGTGGTGACCAATTTTCTCCTGGTATTATAGCCCATCCTCCTCCATCAATAACACCTGCATCTGCAATAAGCCCTAAAGAAGTGGTAATATGAGAATTTACAGTTCCCATCCCCGCCTGCCAATCTATAGCATTTGCACCAGCTAAAGTGTTCCCCCATTGTGACCTGCAATTCACCACCCAGCGATCTCCAACGGTAAATCCAGTATCGGTCAAAAATTGTATTTTAATAGGTCCACTACTAGCTGTTACTTGTAGTTTTAAAGTACGCTTACTGGTAGTTAAGGTAATGTCCGAGCTTTCTATATAGGTTCCTGTATTGGGGTATCTCGAATAATTCCACTTATAAGTAGTACCTATATATTCCGTTATAGTAATAATAAATCGTTGATCATCATCTCCACCATATCCGTTTTGAATATTTAAATTATCAAATACAGACATACGCGTATTGTCCATATAAGAAGTAAGGCTTGTTGGGCTATAAAATATAGGCTGTTCGGTATATTCAGTAGGAATATTCTGAGTAACTCCATTACCTATACAGTCAGGAGTATAATAATTTGCCCCTAAAAAATACCCATTTAATCCTGTCCAATTATACCATCCTGCTGACTGTGTTGCAATGCTAGAATCCAGCACTTTCTGTGCTACCCCTTTACCTATAGAGGTATAAGAAAATAAGGCGCTATCCACAAAAGAATTATTGGGCATCTTAAGTTTAATATAAAGACCTGGAAGTTGTGCTGCCCCATTATCCAAAAAATCTTTTGGCTGGGACTCAAATTCTAAAACCTTATATTGCTCTGCGCTCCCCGTGGCTCCATCTGCATCAGCTTTAGCAATTATATAATTACCAACCTCTACCTTATTTCTATCAGCTTCTGTTAATAAAAACCAACGATATATACCGTCTTCATAATAAGTTATAGGAAATATACTATAGTAATCTCCAGTAGCTTGCTTTATTAAAAGCCTATAATATTTAGCAAAATAAGGTGCAGTATGATGAATATTAACCCTTAAATTATTGCCTCTGTTAGAATTACCAGGAGGCACATACATTGTATTGGTAAGACAAGTAAGTGCTGTTGTTGCTCTTCCCCACTCATCCAAGTACTCAATTCCAATCTCGTAATCTCTATCACTTCTAAAAGTAACATTAGGAAGATTAGCAAAATTAGTTGTAATCTCCACATTATAATCTAAATCAATTTCTTCCCCATTAAAATCTACTATATCGTAATACTGTGAATAGTTACCATAAATTAAACGCCCACCAATAATATCTTGAGCCTTAGCTAATAAGGGTACATTGTCAAATAACCTAGGTAGTTGGTCTGCACTTAATACAGTATAGACTTTATTATTTTGAAAAATAACTGGTGAGGGAATATCTATATTGTCTCCCCATAATTCGTCACTTTTCTTAAAAGTTTCTACTACTTTAATATTTAAGTTTCGAGTATCTCTGAATAATAATTGAATCTCTTCTACCTGCTCATCGCCTGTGTTAAATGTAATCGCTGCTTGATTATATGCGTTTTGCATTGCTGTATTATCCCCTGTTCCATAATCAATAGAAAAGTTAGTAGGGAAAAATGCTACAGAACTAAAAGGTGACATTGCGCTATACTGATCATCACGATACTTGTAGCGATAAGAGAAATAAATAAACTTATCCTTTAAATTATTAGTTGCATCTGCATTAGAAGGATTACTACTGTCACTTAGTATAAATGTCGGTGGGTAAATAGGGGGTTTAACAATAACTGATATATCGTCTTCTGTAAACCCATCTACCAACCAAGACTTAGCACGTTTAATATTTAGTTTACGTGGAGGGTTGAGGTTGTCTGTCCAATATAAAAACCCATCCATATAATTAGCACCCGTAATAATATAGTCTCCTTTAAAATTTAAAATACTAGGAGTTGTAGATGTAACCTTCTGAGCCTTAACGACTTGCACTGTGTTTCCTGACAACTCATCATACTCAAAAATATAATCAGCATTAGCAGAAGATACAAACCAATATAATTTAAAACCTGCTGGATCTGTTACAGAACCGATGCATTTTGCATTGGTATTTACTAATTGTGATAAATCACTTACATTAGTATTACCTAGAGAGTTTTCTACGGCTCCTATGTCAGAACCTTCTGATGTTCCTATCTCTACATTATGGGCTTCTCGGTACTGGCTTTTTGGAAGTAGACGTTCGTCTATATCCATATTCATTATGCCAGCTACAAAACTACGTGTTAATTTCATTCTATTTTATCCATTTATCCCTACCCCTTAATGGCATAAGAAGCCTTCCTGGGTGGATGTTGCTTAAACGTATCTTAGCATTCCTTAGTAAGCTGGACTTTTCTTTTTGGGCTCGTCTTACAACATATTCCTGAACACCTATTCTACTATTAAGAATAGCCCATTTTATATAACTATATAGATAATCCTCAGCAAACTTATGAACATTTACAGAAGTATCAGTTCCTCCTTCCATGCCATCAGAAACATATTCTAATACTATATTCTGGTTTTTAACTCCAGAACTAAAATTAATTACACCTGATGCTTTATCTATTCTAAAACTATCATTTATATTAGCCTCGGATGTGTTTAATCCAAATGCTCCTCCGATACCATAACTGAAATACCAAGACCCATCACAACACCAACCTAACTGACCATATCTATCTCCAGCTTCTAAAAATCTTTGTCTAGGGAGTCCCGCTAATCTGTTTCTATCTAATTGAGAGTTTTCTGCTTCTAACACATCACCATCTTGGTCAAATAATATTTGATTATTATTATCTTGCAAATAAGCACTAGCAAAATTAGCTGATGAATTTTCGTGTAGAGGATAGAGTACACCATCTTTTTCTACGGAAATACGTACATATCCTACATAATCAGGAGGTAATATAAATTTTAAATCATCCCCTACTGGCATCTCTAATATTTTTATATTTTTTAGAGCGTCGTAGTTTAATTCTTGGATACCTCTCTTTGCGTGGAATAAAGCATTGTATCTGTTAAGATTATCAATAAGTTTATCCTCACCGACATACATTAACATAAAATTATTTACAATATCACTTAATGTGACATATTGGTAAGAACCCCAATTTGCATTTGTTGGAACCGTTCCACTATTGGTGTAATATTGATATGCTGTAATATATGCCATTAGCTTTCATTTTTATCTGTTATCGCTTCTTCTGTTCCTGCAAACTGTGTAACCTCAGCTTCTCTTATATTAATCCCAGCATATTGTAAAATCTTAAGAACTAATGTAACTTGGTCTGAAGCAGGTAGTTCAAAATCTTGATAATCGCCAGCGGACTGGTCGAATACTGGAGAACCTCCTAAAGTAGTACTATAAGTCCACTTGGGGTCTAAAGGGTAACGCACATAAGTAGTGGTTACACCCGCAATAATTGTTGCAGGATATACTGTTATAGAATTTCCTATTACTGCACTTGTAGCTCCGTTTAATGTATATGCTGGATAAGCTGTTGTAGGAGTAGTAAGGCTTGAAGAGATAAGGTTTAATATTTTATTTTGCGATACACGTTCTACTTCTATATTGTTATAATTAACTGTCGTGAGATCATACCAATCTGAAGGTAGTGTAAAAACGTTAACTACATTAGCCAATGCTGCTGACTCCAAAGAGAATGTATCAATTACCTCTGCTAGTTGTTTAGGAATATCCGCGTACCCGCTATTGGACTGTCGCATATGGTTGCGAAACATCCCGTTTTTCTTGTTTACCCAATGATTGTATGAATAGAAATATTCTTCAAAAAGTTCCAGTTGTGCTTGCTTGGCGAATAGGTTAAACTCTTGTGGGGTTACATACCCGTTATTGTCTTTATTTAAGACCGCCATTACGGTGTTACGAACTGTGTTTATCATCTTCGATATGTTTATGCAAAGATAATAAAAAAAAAGGCACTTGTTAAAAAGTGACTTTACATCACAACCTACGCAATTGCAATACCTGATACCGCATAAGGCAAACTACTCACAAGATAAGATATATCTGAATCAGGGCTTTCTAAGGCTGCCACTAATGCGTTTTGAATGGCATCCCTTTGTGTCTCGTCACCCGCACCTGCTACGGCATGAGTGATCGTCGTTACCTTTCCTCCACCATAAGTCACAACCACTGTGGTAGTAGACGCTTGCTCTATCAACTTAATATCTAAGCACGAAACAAGTTGATTTTGTTCCGATGTTACAGGTATGTTTAAAAACTTTTCCATAATTAAAGGTAATAAAAAAGAGCACTCTAAAAAAGTGCTCTTTTAAATTTAAGATAAATATAATACTAAGCGTTTATAATACTTACAATAGCTTTGGTTACCGTCACATCATAAACAGGATTTGTCCAAGAGGTTTGTAAAGCCGCTATTACAGCAGCCTGAAGTTGAACCACTGTACCAAAAGCAACATTAGCTGCGGTTGTAACCGTAGTTGTTGTTCCGTCTTCATACTCAATAAGAGTGGCTACATTTGTTGCAGTAGCGGAACGAATGGTTTTTATACCATTAATACTAACTAACTGATTACCTTCGAACGCTGTTACTGCTGTTCCTTTTAAGTTTAAATACTTTTGCATGATAAAAAAAAATTATAGGTTATAAAAAAGTTTAACGCTACAAAGATAGTAAATTATTCGTTAAGTTTTTTCTCTAACATATCGTGTATTTCAATACCTTCATCTGTTTGGAAAAAAGCAGAAATAGCACCCATTGGTTCCTCGTTAAAAGGAATGGTCATCATACGCTTTTTGTTCTTAGATAAGTTGAAATATACATCTCTCTTCTGGTTCCTGAACTGGAGTAGTCCAGATTTTATAGAACGTGATGCTGTGTCTTTTATCTCCAACATAGGATCATCAAGAGAATCTAAGAACTCTTGAGGGTTATTACGAGCATATACTAATATGTCTCTGTTTAATTCTGCTGTAGACATTCTATCTACATTGGCTCCCAATAATGTCCTTGCAATAGATTCTTTAGTTTTTATATCCATCTCTTTAGCCGCAATAAGTGCGTCTACTTCAACATTCATATATTCTACTTCTTGAGCGGCATCTTTCGCCGTGTCTACTTCCATAAATACACCTCCGTTACCAGGGTGTAGGGATAAGAACTCCTGAAGGACAGGGTTTGTCTTGGATACTGATAAAAATCCATCTAAAAATATAATGGGCTCCAAGATAGCATTCTTGTCCTGCTCGTCTTCAAATGGTGTTTTTTGGTTTCTTGCATATCGCAGGGGTCTGTTGACCTTTCCGTTCCAATACATTAAAGGAAATCTTTTTGTGTTTCTTGCCGAGAGCATGAAGCTCAAGGGTGTGGCTTTACTTGTTAACCGATATATACGGTCTTTTAATATAGTTGTCATTTTATTAAATTTTATTAGATTAAAAAAAAGGGAGAGAGTTTCCCCTCTCCCCCAGAACTACAACAAACTTAGTTTTTAAAGATAAAGAAGTTGTTTGCTCCCATAGTACAAAGTGCTCTTTCCGAAAGGAAGTTAACTTCCATTGCATCCAAATCACTTGTTCTTGCACCACCAGCAGAACCTGTTATCCACGTTTTGTAACGTCGATCTTCAGTTTCTGACGCTCTGTAACGAACGTGAAGGAAAGGTCGCTTTGCATTCTTACCCAAAACCTGATCGTAAACAGTAGTAGAACCCGCTGGTACTAACACTCCGTTTACTGCACCTCCAATAATATCACCTCTTAAGGTAGCATCATTAAGGTATTTCCAGTCAGTTTTGTAGAAGTCGTAACCTCTCTTGAATCCAGAGAATCCTAGGTTTAACGCCATATCCTCATCGTTATCAAACAGTCCATAAGAGGTACCGCCTGCTCCGTAAGAGTTTTGCGCCGCTAACATATCGTCGATATCAAATCCCATAGCTCTATTAACAAAGATTACATTCTCTTGAATTGCTCCTTGCTTGTCAAGTCTTTGGATGATAGCGTCGAAATCTGCTAACGCGGTAGGGTTTCCACCAGAGTATACATTACCACCTGTTTCAATAGTATAGAACATACCGTCTGTACCTTGGTTACCTAATTGTCCTGAATCTGCTAAAGCAGATACACCTGAACCAGCGGCAGCAGGAATACCTTCTACCATTGCCATTTCTAGATAATCATCAAAACGAAGACGAGTTTCGTGCTCCGATTTTAAGTACCATAAGTACCCTGCTTCTCCACTTCCAGACATAACTTCTACCCATCCAATTTGTGCCATATCAGAACCACTGACAACATATTTGTCTTTGATTATGATTGGTTTGTTTTGAAAAATATTTGGGTCTGCCTCTAATGATCCATTCATTCCATTTGATCCTTTTTGAAATTCAGAACCATAAACAAATACAGTAATTGTACTCGCCGCCGCATAAGCCGCTTGAGTTGCTTCATAATAAGCTACCGTAACTGTAGTTGCTAAAGGAATAGCGGTAACAATAGCCTTATTCGAGAAAGACGAACCTGCTGTCTCATCCGACATAAAGATTGTCTGACCTACTCTAAGGTTATGATTACCTGTAAAGGTTAAGGTTTGAACTAACTCTAAACCAGTATAACTGGTAAGAATAACTCCCGTGTCTTTAGTGTGTAACCTTCCTTGCTCCTCCCATTTAATAAGGTCGGAAACTGAAGGTAATTCTGCTCCTACCAATCTTAGAAAAGAAGCGACTGATCTGTTTCCATATCTTTCAAACTCTTTTTCATAAGTATCGGGGAGGTATTGCTGTAACCAAGTAAATTCTGCACTTGTCAGATAATTATCTGGTATAGCTGATTTTGATGCCGACGGCGTTAATGCAAACGTCGGGCTTGCTGCTACTGAACCTGCCATGTTTTCTTATTTTTTAAATTATTTATTTCTATTACTTTTAATTCGTAGCCCAGAACCATGATTTGTCTCCACTGAACGAACCTTTAAGCCACCTTTAGTAAGCGTCTGGGGAGTTTTTTTGATACTCATATCAATATTTTTACTCTCCTTAGCACTGTTAGTGACAGCGTCA
>Ga0209337_1001927_pt1 | contig 15371 bp, 16 predicted proteins | sample LinPmetageLP53_FD_184044 | JGI IMG/M metagenome (GOLD analysis project Ga0209337, IMG submission 184044) | Marine viral communities from the Pacific Ocean - LP-53 (SPAdes) (version 2) | ecosystem: Environmental > Aquatic > Marine > Oceanic | place: Pacific Ocean | collected 2010-02-08
GTAAGCCTCATAAAGTACAGCTTAATATAACCGGTTCTGGAGATCCATTTGGCTCACCTTCGTTTTTTGAACTACTAAAGAAAATTGATGCTAAGAAGAACCCGCTAGTATCTATAAGCCTACAGACCAACGGGGTGTTATTTGATGAGAAACGTTGGGAGAAGCTTAAAAACATACACAAATTAGATGTTAGTGCTATTATAAGTTTAGATGGAGGGGTTAAGGAGCACTATGATAGGGTAAGAGTGGGTGGCGACTGGAACCGCTTGATGAAGAACCTGCACTTTATACAATCTATTGGACTTAAGGCTGTGAGATTGGACATGTGCGTACAAACTAACAATTATAAAAGTATACCAGAATTTATTCAAATTGCTCAAGCCCATGATTTCTTCTCATATACGTCTAGAATATTTAACTGGGGTACATTTACTGATAAAGATTATAACTATCATAACATTTTTGACTCTGGACATCCAGATCATGTCAAATTTTTAAAAGTATTAAACCAAGACTATCACTACTACAAACACGATTGGGGTAATCTAACTGACTTTATAACCGACTAATGAAACTGGCAGTATTATTATATGGTCAGCCTAGATTTTGGGACTTAAGTCATGAGAGTATTATACAAGAGACTACATTTGAGGATAGTACTACAGATTATTATTTTCATTTCTGGGATCAAGTCGCATACGGACACAACGACTGGGAGTCTGGTGGTAAATTAACACAAGAAGATAAAGATAAAATAGTATCTATTTATAAACCTAAAAAACATCTCTTTACCGATTACAGTCCTCTAGAAAAAGTAGAGGAAGAAGTATTTAAAGTAATAGAAAATTTAAAAGGCGGGCTAAATTACTTTTATAAAGAAAATGATAAGATGGAACCATTAAATTTATCTAAAAGTATATTCGAGGTATGTGAGCCAGCGCATTTACGATACTATTTAGGTCAATTTGTCTCGTTAGAGCAAGGAGCAAATTTAATAGAGGGAGATTATGACTATATTTTTAGAGTAAGAACTGACTTATTATTTGCTACACCAGATTTATATGAAGATAAAAGATTTTATAAATCAGATAAGCAACTGTTTTACCATAGATTAGAAAAAAAAGAGAAAGGAGTGTTTTGTAAGTACGGAGATTTACAAATATGGGAAGGCGCTAAAGATGTATCAGGTAATCATACCGACCATCAACCAATAAACAGATCTACATACGAACAATTTTCGTTTTTGAATGAAAAGTTATATGCTAAAAAACGTAATAAATCAGATTGTGATATTTATAATTATAAAACTCAATACTTACACATGAAAGATTGGTATATTGTTGGTAGTGGAGAGGAAATGCTATGGAGTATGAAAAAATATATCGATACTATACTAATTATGATTGATAAGTCCAAGAGTTTTCTTAAAACTAATGGTATAGATATTAATTGGGCGGCAGGGGAGCTAGTTTGTGGTGAAGTATTAGGGTTAAATGGTATACATGCTGGAGAATTAGGATATGAATATATAAACAAAATGACTATATCACAACGTATCATGAAAATTGCTAATAAGCATACAAAACAATGTATTTTAGATAGACATCATATTAGAGTTTTAGCAGATTCTGATATAACCTTAAAAGAACAATATAAAAAGATTATAAATGCGTAATGTAATTTACACAATATGTTATTACCGAGATAAAGATGAGCAGCGCTTTTATGAAGAATTTATCTTAAAGTATTATAAATTATATTTTAAAGAGCATACAAAAGATTTTGATTTTAAAATAATAGACTATATATCAGAGGACGTAGAAAGTACCTTTACAAATATAAAAAAATATTGGGAAAATAGTCCAGATAAAAAACTATTTGTTAATGCCGAAAATGATGTTTATGATTTAGGGCGGAACTACTTACATAAGATACAAGATCAAGACAAATCACAACCATTAAAAATGTGGATGATGAAAATAAAAGTCTTAGAGGATTTTTATAATTCTCAGTATGAAAATATGTTTTATATAGATGCAGATATATTGTTGGATTGGTCGAGTAAGTTTGATTTTGAAATAATATTAAAAAATAATATATTATTTTATATGCACACAACAACACGACCAGGAAAACCGCATTTAGTAAATAACCATTACTTAAATAAGAATATATCCAAACGCGTAATGTGTGGCTTAATTTTCTTAAGCAAAAAATTTCCGTATAATTTACAAGAATTATGGAATTTAAATGATCAAGAAAAACTATGCAAAAGTAATCCAGCATATTTAAATGATGAAATATTTCTAACTCATGCTTTTTATCAAAATATATACAATAAATCTATTTTTGATTTTATAGATACAAATATACCAGGGTTTGTGTATACACACATGGGAGCGCCACGCATTAAAAAACTATGGTTACAATTACATCAAAAAAACGGTCTATACCTATTAGAGATATTAAACTATTATAATAAAATGCCTGAAGGTATAAAGCAGCGACTATTTAAAACTCGAAGGTCAATAGAAAAATGTTAAAAATATGTCATTTAAGAGGACCAAAGGAGTACTGGCTACAAAAATTAATAAAAAATTATTATTTAATAACTAAATGGCAAGAGATCAGACAATTTAACTTTTTAGAGTATAGAAAAAGAATAAGAGACATAGTTATATCGTCTATAAAAAATAGTAATGAATATGATGTTATCTGTTACAATGATGAAGAGTTAAAATTATTATTATCTAAATTAAATGTATACGAATCTATATTATATCACTCTCAAGATGATGATGATATATATGTAGGGAAAAACTTAACTAATAAATTATCTGACGGTGTTTATCATACCCCATACGTAGTTTTTGACAAATTTTTAGTAAAAAAATTACATGACAAAAGAGAATATATAATAGATTTAGAACAATTATACAAAAGAAGTAGCAATAAGACTGGTTCTTGTAATTTAATTATACAAAGTAAATATATACATATTAAACCTTTATTAAATAGTATAGTTAATGATTCTTTTTATACAAGAAATAGAATAAGAGGGTTTTTTAAAGCTTCACCATTAAAGCAAACTAATATTAATACCATAATAAATATAGAGCTAAAGAGTTTTTTTAGTTTAACATTCCAAAAAAGAGAACAACTTAGTTACAATGAAAGCGATGACGTAGATAAAAAAATGTCTAACATATTTAGACAGGAATACAGCAACATAAAAAGTATTAAAATAAAAAATGTAAATGAATGGGAAGAATTAAAATACATATATAAAGACTTTGAAGAGAATGTCATAAAATGCACACTGTAAAAATTTATACAGAAACCAACACAGTATATAAGCAATTTACAAATAGAATCGGTTCGAAAGCTGCTAGGGAAGAGCGACACAAAAAACTCTTTCTTAATGAAGTAAAATGTTTACAAGCTCTACGTAAGCAATTTATAAATAAACCTAAAATTAATCATTTTCCATTTCCTAAAATACTATCAATTTATGAAGAAAAATATCTAATTAAGATGAGTTATTGTGGAGCGACAGTAAGTAGTACTAATATAAAGCCTATAAATGTTTACAATACAATAGAGTGTATAATTAATAATTTAAAAAATATTCCAATGATATATACTCAAATGGGTGAACAACATGTATGTATTAATGAAATTGGGAATATACATTTAATTGACTTTGATGAATGTATTATTGATAAGTCTATTAAACTGACGAAATGGTCGAGATTAAATAAAATATACAAAAAACCGACCAATGTAACAGATATTGGTGTACATAAAAAGCTCCCATGGAGCATGTTAAATATATTAGAAAAATGAAAATAGCAGTTATTCTTTACGGTCAACCTAGATTTTTCGATAAATCGTGGGGTTTTTTAAAAGAAGAATTTCAATATGATGGAATTGAGTTTGATTTTTTCGTACATTTTTGGAAAGAAGTGTCATATTCCCCACGAGGGGAAGTTGATGATTTAATTACTGCAGATGTAGGTACTAAAACAGAAGAAATCATAAAAAAACTAAATACAAAAAAATATCTTATTGATGATTATATCGTACTAGATGAGTTTCTTACGTATTTTCATAATACACATGAATTTCTTGTATCAAAAAAGTTTAACAACATGACTCTATACAATACAAAACATAGAGATAGAAGAAAAACAAGATTACGTAGATATCAATGGGGTCAGCATGTAAGTGTTCAGCGAGCCTTTAACCTGTTGAGACAATATGAGGCGGATAATAATTTTAAATATGATGTTGTTATTAAGCATAGACCAGATTTTGTCTTTAAAAATGCATTATGTTATGATGGTGTAAACAAATATAACCAAGAAAAATATAATCATTATTTTAATTTTAATAGTTTAGATACACCGGAGTGCCGGACGCCAGGCAATAATATGCAATATTTTGATGTAGAGTTAAAACAGTGGAGAAATAAAAAATGTATACCGAGATTTTTACATAAAAAATACCCGCATGATTGGGAAAGAAATAAACATACATTATTTAGGACCGCTGATGTAAGTATGGCGGCGAATAGGCTAGCGGCTGACTGTTATTTTTTAAATTATTTTCATACATATTTAAATACATTAACACAAGAACACATCTGGCAGATTTCTCCTGAAGAAAGAGTTACTGCTAGATTTGACGGGATGCAAGGTGAGGTTGCTATACAGAATAATATATTAGTAGAAAATATGAAGTGTAGATACTATCGTATTGTGAGAGATTCTGACGCAAAGGAAGGATGGAAAAACGTAGCAAAGAATAAAACAATATTGTTTAAAGATATTAACGATGAAACTCCAGAGAATATACAAAAACAATTATTGATTGCGACGAATAAATGGCAAGAAGGAAGCCCAGCTTGGTGATTACCTATTTGTACCTCTGAATCGCTCAAGTAACTCTTTATATATTTGCGATGAATCGTGTGCTAAAATTTTTCCATACATCTCAACATTATCTTTTATACATGTAGGGTGTAGCAACCTCACATCTCTACGTTTGTATATCCTTGATGCATATATTTTATTATTCAATAAAAATTGACCTTGTATCGCATGTTCGGATCCTGAAATTAATAGTGTTGTTGTTTTATTATTCCGTATATCTTTTGATAATGTTAAAAAATAATTTTCAAACCAGTTGAAATATATAATTTCTGCAGATTCTCTATTAGCTATTAGTGTCCAGTCATTAAAACATATTCTATTATAATAGTTAGATTCTGGATAATCTAACCATGTGTTACTATTTTCAACTTTATATTGGTTATTGTAAAATTTTTTACAATGTACGTTTTCACTAGATGTACCTTTTTTATTATTACATATATTGTCCGCTCGCTTTGTACAATCTACAAAGCGAAGAGCAGTACATTTTATATAAGGTATATCGAAATTAAGATCAGTATAATATTCTTCTTTTACTGTATAATATTCTTCTTCAGAAGTATATGCCTGTTTTGGTTTGTAAACAATATCAGTTCTAGTTTTAACAATTACATCATATTTAAAATTATTCTCTGTTTCGTATTGTTTTATCTTTTGAAAACATTTTTTGATACTTACATGTTGGCCATACTTATACCTGTTCGCTGATTTATCCTTTCCAAAGCTCATAGGTCTCTCGTGTAGTTTAGTCGCAAAAAAAGCCATATGCTCACATACGTCGTTTAAGTCCCGATAATCCTCTATACATATATTTTTAAATTTTGAATCAAAATTAAATTGAGGTATAGATTCTTTAATCTCCTCATACAACTCGGTAGTATCATATTTTATTTCTTCTCCTTTAGGAACATATCCTATAGAATCCCAAAAATGTGCATAAAAATGTACTTCATGCCCCGGTAAATCAAACTCCTCTCGAATAAATTGCTTTGTCATTGACAGAAATCTTGGTTGACCGAACAAAATCACTGCAATTTTCATATCATTATTTAAACGAAGTAATTAAACTATCAACAACTCTTTTAGAATGACTCATGGAAAAATGTATTATCCTGTTTGTATTAACAAATACATTTTGTTTTGCCAATTTGTCATAAAAAAATGTAGGGTCAGTTTCATACAAATCTCGCTCTTTTTTATTTCTTATGTGTTTATCTGTATGAATAATTCTATTAATACAACCACATCCAATAACATGCTTTGATAAGTTATTGTTTTTAAAAAACTTATTAGCTTTACATCTGAAGTAGTTACCTATATAATTTAAGTAATCATAATTAATAATTTTTTGCTGCTGAATAGCTTTTAATATTAAAGATGCACTATACATAGTTAAAGGATTAGCAGAAAATGTACCACCATAAAAAACACCTTTAGTGTCTATAATAGCGGGCTTTCCACCTACAGCCCCGATAGGAAAACCACCACCTAATACCTTACCATAAGTAACAATATCTGGTGTAACACCGAAAATGTGAGCTCCTCCTCCAGGTGCTAACCGGAAACCAGTTAATACCTCGTCAAATATTAATAAAACATTATTACGATCACATACATTTCGTAATTTAATTAAAAAATCTTTTATATCTGCTCGCGGGTTTGATCCTTGTACTGGTTCTATTATTACTGCTGCTAAATCAGAAGTAATATAATCAAAACTATCATGCTCATTATATGGAATCTCCTTATAAAACTTACCTACCTCTGGAAGAACTCCAGTACTCGGAATAAGTCCATCGATACCACCGTGCCATCCTCCATGGAAATAACCAATAGTTTTTTTTCCTGTATAAGCACGCGCTAATCTAATAGCTCTCATATTAGCTTCCGTACCAGAATTGCAATATATATAATCTGATGAAAAATGAGGGTTGATTTGATATAGAAATTCGTTTACTGTATCTATATGTATATTAGGAACTGTATATATCGTTCCTCTGTTAATTTGCTTGTTTACTTTTCTTAATAGTTTGTTACTATGACCAATAAGTTGTGCACCAGACCCCATTGTAGTGTCTATATAGACATTGTTATTGTTATCTTGTAAGTAACAGCTCCATGCCTTTTTAATTACTACCATAATTTTGCATGACTGGCTCCAACAACACAACCATCAACATCACAAGAGCTACATGGAGATAAACTCCTCTCACCACGTTTTAATCTTTTGCGATATTCATTTAATTTATTATTATTCCAAACTTCTAATAAAGTGTTGTTATTAATATTTCCAAATACAACAGTTTTAGTATACATATCATGACAACATAATAACACGTCACCATCCCAATCGATATACATAGCATGATGAGGATAATAACATTTTCGATTTACTTTGTTTTTATTAAAGTAACCTGCTCTGTTTGTCAACATTAACCCATAGTTTTCTTCTTTGGAATACCACCGATCTCTTAAATTATACTGACTTTCAGATATATTCGCAGTATCAAATAACGTATTAAAATGATTAATTTGTTCTGGGCCATCATACATGCTTATTATTAAATGGTTTAACCCTGCAGCATACAAATCTTTTATTAATTTTACTGTAAGCTTATCTCCATTGGAAGTTATTTCTAAATTGAGATTATTATCTCCAAATAATTGCACAATTTCAACAATATGTTTAGTTAATAATGATTCTCCAGAACCACTTATATTAATAATTCCAGTAAATTCTAAAACTTTAAGTTCGTTAGATATTTTTTGAACTAATTTTTTACTAATATGATTATTCGTATTTGAATAATCATGGCCTCGAGGACAAAAAACGCACGACCTGTTACATAAATCATTCACATTAATTTCAACCCAACTAAAGAGAGGAGTATTATTGATAATTACAACATCATCGATTAATGATTTTTTACGATCTATGTTTTTATATATAGAATCTGGTATCATTTTAAATTGTCAAACGGTAAATGAAAAAATCGTCCTTTAAATAACGGATGACTACTCGCACATATAGGAAAAATTGTATTTAAGGTTGTTTCGTTAAGCAAATATTTAGCAAACTCAGCGTGAGAATTACCTGTACGTGGAGAATCTGAGTCTTTACCCATACCAATAGGGGTTTTCGGAAAATCTGTATACAGAGAATTAAACATATTAAAATTACTTACCATATAACCGTTATAAACCCACACATTAGATTGTCGATTTTCTGGTCTCAATGAGATTCGTTCCACAAGTATGTAATTTCTTTCAGCAAAATACTTACAAAACCACTTAATGTTCTTTTCTGTAACGTATTTTTCTTTAAATAAACAATCTGTTCTAGTTATAAGTATAAGATCATACTTTTTATTATTAGTTATACTATAATTTTTAAATACATCAAACACTTTATATGTACTATACATTTGAGAAAACGGTGGGGTATTAGATAATTGTATAGCTAGTTTGTTGTGTTCATGTTGTTCTGGTTTAATATGTTTAAATTTATCTACATATCTATCTAAGACGCGTTTATTTTCATTTAAATAACCCACAGGTTTATATTTCTCTATTAGTTCCGAGTGGGGTAAGTTAGATTGCAAAATACATTTGCTTGGGTCTCCCCCGTCTCTTAAAAAATGAAAAATATTCTTAGTGCGCTTAGTTATATTATCCCATGTATGTATAAAAACATCAGTACTGACCTCTTCATTTAGGCTTTTAAAATTTTGTACAGTTTGATATCCGTAATCTATATTACGGGCTTCACCGTAAAATAATAATGCAATATTCATAGTATATTTTCATACTGTTTTTTCCATTTGAAACGTATACAATCTGACGGTGGTCTGTAATCTTCAAATTCTTTGTTAATTACAAGCTTATTTGTTGTAGAGTCTCTTGTTATTCCTTTACTGTCTGCAACTAATACATTTTTATTTAAATGTCGATTAGTTTTTTCTCTACGTACTCCTTTAACTTGGCCTTCGTCTAACTTTATTATGGGAGATTGAGATACTCTACGTCCTTTAAATTTACGTCTCTTTATATATTCTAAAAAAGTCCGATCATACCCACCATATGCACCAGCATAATCTTCATCAAAAGGTCCAATTTTCTCCCAACTATCTCTTAAAAAACAAAAAGCAGACGGACAACTCTTTTTGATCCGGTTTCCAGCAATAGGGATACTAGTGTGGTCGTATTGTAAAAATTCAGTTTCATTTGAACTCACATACTGTGGTCTTGACTGATAAAATCGACCGCATATACCTTTACCTGTAGTTTCTCTAAAAAAATTAAAAATATCTAATATTAATTTTTCATGTATGAAATGATCCCAATCAACAAACAACATAATATCAGATGTTGTTTGACTACCCCCTAAATTACGTGCTCCCATTTCATTCCATATTATATCATCTTCAACATAAAATAATTGTAAATTGCAATTTACATTAGCTTTTACTACTGTGTCAATAGCTCTTTTTGGACTATGATCGTCAACAATAACAAAATTAATATTATTTTTTGTGTTGTTAAAATTATTACTCCAATGATCCAAATACATATTTAAAAGTATAGTGCTTTTATCACAATTATTATTATAATATGTGTATATAATATCAATTTTCATAAAAAAGATTACAATATCGACTCATACTATCATCAATACTATGTTCATATTCCCATTTCTGTTTATCTAACTTTAATTTGCGCTTCGGGCAAAAATTATAATGGTTAAATCTCCACTCTTCTAATGGTAAAATCGTTTTTTTACCTGTAAAGTTATGACATGAGGTTACCCCATTAATGTTTTTTAAGTTAATAATATTTTTTTGACCACCATATGACTTATTAGAAAGATTATTTATACATTTAAACTCTTGAGTAATAAATTTCTTCTCTGTTAAGCATCTATGTAGAAATATTTTTTGATGTAAGGTAATAATAGGAGAGTTAGAAGACCTTATTATATCTAAAAGCTTATTGTTATTAGGGCTAAAGATAAACTCATCAAAATCTCCAACATAACACCATTCGGTTTCATGTTTATACTCATTGATAAAATTCTCAATGCCATCTAACGCACTATTATTAATACCATATACTATTTCTCCTTTATCATTTTTAGGATGATACTTTATATAAGTAATATACTTCTCATATTTATCATAAATATTACGCCATATATCTGGATCTTGTTTAACAATCGGAAAATTATATTTAGTTGTACTACCGTCTCGGGATTTACGACCACGCGAACCAGTATTATCATATAAATAAAAGTGATCGAAACCTAAATTAAGATAATACATTAAAAATTCTTCTATCCATTGAACATTTTCGTCCATAATAAATATTGTGTGAAATGTTAAGAAGTATTTTTTAGACATTATATTATATAGTAATAAAATATGTTCCTGAGCCGAGATACTTTACGTTAGAAAAAGCTGGCCTAAATACCTGATCTATCCAAAATTCTCTACTTTCTTGTATTAAATGTAACTGACCTACTTGTTTATGATGAGCCTTACTTGGTTTATTTGGAATTCTATGGAGCATATACCTACAACCAACTCGCTTCATCTCATCAATAGTTTTCTCTAAATAATCAGGATGTATATGTTCCATACAATCAAAAGATGTTATTAAATCAATACTTTTATCTTGTAGTGGTATTTCGTGAGCACTTGCTTTAATAAATTTTATACCTAAATCAATACATTCTTCGCTAAGTTTACTAGCAAAATCTAAACCATATATATTTTTACAAATATTATGATATGCCCATTTACAAAACATACCAGCCCCGGTTCCTATATCTAAAACTGAACTGACAGCTGAAAGATCGAAAACTATATCTTCCCGGAATAACTTTTCATATATCCAGTCTCTAGATGCACTACCGTATTTTAGTCCATAGCCAGGTATGCTATATATAAGCTCATACTTTGCTTTAACAGTATCAAAATCTTCATGATTACCATCTACATAAATACTCTCTTCTCCAGGTTTCGACTTCTTCCATTTTATTTTTTTAAATATATATTTAGACACTATATTAACTCCTCTGCTATATTAAAATCATCCAACGTATCTAAATCAATACACTCCTTTCTATCGTTTATTATATAGAAATATGGAGTGGCACCTACCCTACATCTAAACCTATCATAAGCCCTTTTAGATATACCGTATAACCCTGTTGTCTCCTTAATTACTGGTGGCGCATCTTGTGATCTAGGGAGGATATTAGGCTGATAATTTACTGGCTGATTCTGAAACCAATGCCATCCGTATTCTTCTGTAGCTGTTAATATAGAATCATACTTTGTTGTGTGAGTTAGCTTGTCTACACATGCTCTAATCGTCTCTGGTTTTAAAAATGGTGCTGTAGCATATAATTGAAAGTAATAATCATACTCCTCTATATTATCTATGTCATAGTGAAATACATCATTACCGTTTGCCGTGTCTAAAGTAAGCTCTGGCTTACGCTCTATACATTCTACCTCGTTCTGAAAGCAATAAGCCTTTATAACTTCACTGTCTGTATCAACATATATACTATCAAAGCACTCTGCTTGTATGCAATGATCAATAATATATTGATACAGAGGCTTATCACCTAAGAGCTTAAAATTCTTATCTTTTACTCTAGTAGAATTACTTTTTATAGGAATTGTTGCACAAACTTTCATAAACCAACCGTATACCGTCTTCAAAAGACGTAAATTCAAAATCTGGAAAGTAACTTAATAGCTTTTTATTACTTACATCTTTTCTATATTGACCATCTGGCTTAGAAATATCAAATTTTAACTCTAGATTTATATCTAAAGCTCTTAAAGCAGCTTCAGCTAACTCCTTAATAGACAATACCTCTAAAGGAGCGATATTAAAATTCTCATACAAGTCTGATGTTATACATCGATGTACAGCGTTGGCCACATCTCGAGAGTGCATAAACTGTCTTAACGGAGACCCGGTACCAAATAAATTTAACGTAGTGGAATTAGTGTCAGCAGCAGTTTTTATTTTTTGTAACAATGCAGTAACAAAATGAGCTTTACTATCATTATGAAAGTTATCGTGCTCACTATATAAATTACAAGGAGTAATATATGAATATTGTACGTTATATTTTTCTCTATATGTATCTAACTGAACCCCTAATAATCTCTTTGAATATCCGTAACCAAAATTAGTTGGAGTAGGTGGCCCTAAGTGAAGCATATCCTCTGTCATAGGATAATTATTATCAGATAATTTATCCGGATAAATACAAGTGCTTAATATCCCTATAAATTTCTTTACGCCTGTATTAAAAGCTTCTGCAGTAACAAGCGTATTCATAAGTACATTTTCCTGCAGGTACCGAGCAGGGTAGTCAATATTATCCTGTATGCCTCCAACGACTGCCGCTAAATGAACAACGATCGTAGGCTTAATGTACTCAAACATTTTTTGTACGTCTGCCTGGCTTGTTAAATCGAAGTCCGACGACGCCACATATTTAGCATCTGGAAAATATTCCATTAAATGCTTACCAATTGTACTTGTTCCGCCTGTAATTAATATCATAGCCAATGTTCAATCATTTCATCTAACATAGTTTCAAATGTATATGTTGGCTTCCAGCCTAACGTAGTTGTAAGTTTAGTAGAATCTCCTTTTAAGTCTGTTAATTCCTCAGGTCTTAAAAATTTTTCATCCTGTGTTACATACTTTTCGTAATTCATATCTAACTTTGTAAAGACGTACTCGACTAAGTCCTTTACAGAGTGGGATATACCGGTTGAGCATACGAAATTATCTGGAATATCATGCTGTAACATCATCCACATAGCCTTAACATAGTCTTTTGCATGACCCCAATCTCGTGTAGCACTAAGATTACCCATAGGTAAGGTTGTTTTAATACCGTTTTTAATATCCACAGCCTCCTTTACTACTTTATTAGTAACAAAATTTATACCCCTTCGAGGGGACTCATGATTAAAAAGAATTCCATTACTTATAAACATATTATAGCTATTTTTATAATTATTACATATATTATAACTAAACACTTTTGAGCAACCATACGGTGACACAGGAATTAATGGAGTTGTTTCTCGCTGAAACCCATCACCATCTACACTATTACCAAACATCTCACTTGATGACGCTTGATACATTTTAATATTAGGATTAACTTGTCGTATAGCCTCTAACACGTTTAGTGTTCCCATTGCGGTAACATCAGCTGTAAATATTGGCATATCGAAACTAATGCGTACGTGAGATTGAGCTCCCAGATTGTAGATTTCGTCAGGTTGACACTTATTTATAATACTAATTAAAGAAGATAGGTCTGTTAAATCTCCATACACAAGATTAAGCCTATTAAAAATATGATCTATTCTAGTCGTTTGACCTTGAGGGCTAGAATTTCTTCTCAACACTCCCCACACTTCATATTCTTTTTCCAATAATAGCTCAGCTAAGTATGAACCATCTTGTCCGTTTATTCCTGTAATTAATGCTACTTTACTCATTTACTATATCGCTTATAAATTTAATTTCATCTACCGTCAAGTCTTGATGATTAGGTAGATAAAATCCCATATCATCAATTTTATCACAATTAGGATATAATTTATTGTGTTGCTCTGGTATATACTTTTTTAAAAATGGCTTCTTACTCATTGAACCAGCTATAAGAGGTCTTACTTCTACATTATTATCTTTAAGCCGCTTAATAATATTACTTCTATTAGAAGATAATACAGGATAAGCAAAATTAGATACAAAATCTTCATCACGCTGACCGTCAATAGCACAACAAGGAATCTGCTCTTTATAAAGAAAAAAGTTTAGGTTTCTTTGCTTACAAATATTATCTAATTTTTTAAGTTGTTCGCGACCTATAACCGCCTGCAAATCAGTACTCCGTACATTAAGACCTGGATAGTAAAATGTATATAATCCTGTAAAGTTATCAACACCCCATTCCTGGCGCCAGGAATCACGACAATCTGGAAGGCAATCTCTATCCCAACCATGACTTCGAATACTCACAAGTAAATTATAATACTCTTCATCGTTAGTATTAATAAACCCACCTTCAATAGTAGAGAGGTGATGTCCAAAATACAAGGAAAAATAAGAAGCTAATCCAAATGTACCTAAATTTTGATTTTTAAATTTTGATCCTAAGCCCTCGCACACATCTTCTAATAATATAACATTATATGTTTTACATAATTCGATTATTTTATCCATATTAGGTACAAACCCTAACACAGATACTAAAATAAACGCAGCAGGTTCTACAGCGATAAATAATTTCTCTAATTCTTCGAGATCTACACTCAAGTCTTGTAAATTACAATCTACTAAACTAATATCATACCCTAATAAAAACGGAGACGACACATCAGTAGACCAACTTAAATTAGGTACTACAATTTTATTATTCTTTAAACCATTATTGTAAAATTTTAATGCAGCTAAAGATAATAATATAGCAGAAGATCCAGAATTTACATATACACTATACTTAGTTCCAATCTTTTCCGCCCACTCCTTTTCAAACTGAGTAGTAATATGTCCCTTTGTCAGTCGAGGAATAGGGTCTTGATCTAACCACTTAATTAGATGGTTTATATCTTGTTTATCTATAGTGTCACTTACTAGATTAATCATTACTTAGTATATTATTATATATCCAATCTTCTGCAAGAGTATACTTTTTAGCTAGCTCAAAATTTTCTTTCAATATAGGGATAGTGTTTTTATAAAACTCTTCAGTACATTGTTTGAGCTTTTCTTTTAACTCAGTCAGATCATTAAAAATAATCATTCCGTCAGTATTAAAAAAATCTCCAATAGAAGGACAGCCCCAGTATATAGGGATTGTTCCTGTTATAAAGCAATCAATTAGTTTTTCTGTAAACCAATAATCTTTTTTAACATTTTCAATAACAAAATGATAGTGATAGTCCTGAAGACCTTCAATTTTATTATCTATTGGTACATACCCACGACCAAATACATCTATTTTATTTGAACTAGCAGAAATAATTTTATGTCTTAACCTATGACCAGTAGTTCTATTTTTATTAGAAGAAATAATAGAGAATAGTTTACTCTTTGTATGTATCTTTCTTTCATTATGTTCAATCCAGCAACCTCCAAACGGATAAAACACTGCATTTGGTATAGTATCAAGAAGAGTTTTATCATACGTCCATACAGATTCAAATTCCTTATAGTAATCTTTAACATACTTATATCCTTTAGATTTTATTTCACTTGGTTCTATTAACCACGCGATCGACTTATTAGAAATTCTAGTAGGTATCTGATTATCTGTATATACGACTAATTCTTCTGTAGAATCTTCTCTAATCCATTGTATATGTTTTGCTTTGTTAATTATAGGTAGAG
>Ga0209337_1001930_pt1 | contig 15357 bp, 24 predicted proteins | sample LinPmetageLP53_FD_184044 | JGI IMG/M metagenome (GOLD analysis project Ga0209337, IMG submission 184044) | Marine viral communities from the Pacific Ocean - LP-53 (SPAdes) (version 2) | ecosystem: Environmental > Aquatic > Marine > Oceanic | place: Pacific Ocean | collected 2010-02-08
CAAGTGTGGTAAATCGTCTGAATTAATTTCAGCCTCTTTCTCAGCCTGTCTCTTATCACGATACTCTTCCATCGCTTTAGGGTCACCTATTCCGTGACGATAATCCTCATCTTTAGAATAACCAAGATTGGACTCACTTCTTGGAGCATACATTCTTGTGTCAGAACCTGTTGTTGGTGGCATGCTTATTCCTCACAGTAAATCCATTATGTCTTGTTCCACATTATCTGAATCAAGTAAGTTTTGCTTGATACGCTTCCAAGTATCAGGACTCTCCTTACTTAACTCCACCTTGAGCACATTGATAGTATTGTTGGCTATGTTCTGAGTAGGCTCTGCCCACTTTTCCTGATACATTGATAAGTCCTTGAGAGTTTCCCTAACCTCTTTGTGTAGTTTAACCATATCAGATACTACTCCATCGTCGTGTATACTAGTTTCTGACATAAATTGTGCTAACTTACCATTGAGACTTTCTACATTTCCTCTGAGGAGATTTACTTCTTGTCCTACTTTGACAGAAACTATAGCAGTTGCACCACGCTTAACGAGTGGTTGGAAGTGATGCTTCATATGCCTATAGACTAACTCTTCGCCACAATCTAGTTCAGTAGCAATATCTTCACTAGTACGGTCACCTTCAAAATATGCTACTTCCAAAGCGCTTCTATCATCGCTTGTACAAACTATACAAGAATGATTTGCACCTTTGTGATATTCACCTGCGTGGTTTTTCATATGTCGCTCAGCAGTATTAGTTCTCCAGCCCATATCCTTGTCTAAAATTTTAGGCTCAGAGATACCGTCAATGATGTTTTGCTCTAATGTATCTCTTTCATCGTGCTGGCAGAAAAGACATGAACGCTTAGTCTGTCGCTCACCCGCCATGTCCAGTCCATGGCATTAACACGGATAACCCTTTTGAACGATAAGCCCCAGCATAGGTATATGAAACTACCAAGAATCAAACCTAAGATTATGGGAGTTCCTGTTTCTATAGAAACGGCAAGAAGTCTAACAAGGGCTGGAAGAGACATATTTATGAGAAGATATGTACCAGAAGATGTCAGGAAGATAAGAATGGACATATGCATGGTATGCCCTAGTTGGGAACATACTAGTAACAGATGTAAAGAATGCGGTTGTCAAATGAAAATTAAAGCAAATCTCAGTTCAAGCGAATGCCCACTCAAAAAATGGGGTAGACATGTCGAACTAGATACTGGAAATTCTACTGTAGATTCCACCGAGCATAAAGAAAGCACCGAATAGACCTGCAACAAGGTATGCCATTGTATCACTACTGAGATTATCAGCACCTGTGACAAGTATTAGCCCTAAAGTCACTATAATTGCTAATAACTGCACCATAACCATATCAACAATTACTCTTTTGACTGGTGCAAATATACCCATTGCTGTAGAAGAAAGACCTGCCATTGGATTATTGTCCATCATTATCTCATCCCCATCATTCTACCCATGAAGTTACCAGCAGCACCACCTGCTTTATTGATAAGACCTTCATCCATCATCGCAGCATTTAGTGCTCCACCCATCATAGATTGCTGAGCAAGCGCTGCTATCTGTTGTTGTTGCATTTCTGCTTGCTGTATGTTTTGTTGACTTGCCATCTTAAGAGCATTGAACTGATTAGTTACATTCTCTGCACTCATAGTCTGTAAGTTAGGAGGTAATTTAGTTACATCAAGTGATATAGTACCCAACTCATCATCTATTTTTAAAGTAGAGTTCTTAAGTACTTCAAGTACTGAAAAACTAACCAAGTCATTTAGTAACTGTAGGAGAGTCTGCATCTGATTACCCACAATAAATCTATCAATTGGTGCTAAACTCTTCATTAATGCTAATTGAATCTCTGCTTCGCTAGGAGGTGTCATAGGTTGACCCATCATCTGCTGATTCATACCTACTCCACCCATAGCCCCTGCCATAAATGGATTATGAGAAGCCTGTTGCATCATGCCATTCTGCTGTGCAAAAGGGTTTTGATTTTGATTTTGTACAAAACCTTGGCTAGTTGCACCTAAATTTAAAGTTCCTGTCGCTTGCTGGTTATTTCCAAATAATCCCATATTAATTCCTCTTTCATTGCGGTAATTGCGTCTGCTCTGGTTGACCCATGTTCCCATTATTCATAGTAATATCCTGCTGTAAAGGCATATTACCTTGAATTTGTTGAGACTGTGCCATAGCCACAGACGATTGTGTTGGATTTTGATTAATACCTATGTTAGCAATGGCATCAGATATTGTATAATTTTGCTCAATCATCTCTTTTTGGAACAATCTTAAGTCAAAAACTATCATAGTAACATCATTTATACCTGTTTCCGGGTTCTTATAATGGAGAATGTTTATTCCGTTCTGTACTTTAGAGTCTTTCTGCAATTCTTCAAAGAAAGGCTCGTATTTCTTAAGTAATTCAGGAGTATTATCTTTCTTTCTGACAATAGCGATAGGTATAGCCACTGTACTAACACCTTTTTTGACCAATTCTTTCATACCCATCTTAGTTTTACTATGGTCTTTATCGGCTTCTCCTTCCCATTTACACAGTAAATGATACAAATGTAGGTGCTCAGGGCAGTATGTACCCTTCATTAAGCGACCATTTGTTACCTGTTCTCTAGCAACAAAGGCTTCTGGAGCGTTAGTAACAGGGTTTTTCCAGTACATTTCCCATAAACTCTTACTAGTTTCTTCATCACAGATTTTGGAGTATAGATTATCGTATTTAATTAACTCTTCACAATCGCATCCGTCGATTACGCAGAGGCTAGTTTGCCTATTGTAGCGATATTTCCTACCCCATATCCAGCGAAGCGGGTTAAAAAAGCCTCTTTTTGTAGGAGTTAATAGTTTTCTGGCTTGTCTTATGTCTTGTTTTCTTGCCTTTCTTGGGTCAGGATGACGACTTGGGTAGAAATTAACTCTAGGTACCTCGATATTCTGCTTACCTGACATTTTCTGCATCTGTTGCTGAGCACTTTGCATCTCTAATAACTGAGCATGGCTGGCATTTCCTTGTTGACCTAATGCTACTAGATGCGCTTCGCTCATATTACCTAAATTAGCATCTCCTTGTGGGACTCTACCGTACCCTCCAAAACTAAAATTTCCTCTCATAACTATATTCCCCTTATATCGCTAGTATATCAAGCATAGTGCTTTCTACATTCCATCCTATTCTTGTAGCCATCATCCCTCTTTTACTAGGCACTCCGGCTTTTTGAAGCCTAACTAAGTCTTCTCTAAAAGGGTCAAATATCTTATGCTCGCCTAGTCTTTGTTGTTGCCAAAGAACATTTGCTTGTTCATCCCACCACTCATCGGCTTTATTAGCGACTAAAATTACAACCTTTGGACAATAACTTTTACCCTTAAACCAAGCCCTTAATTTTCTATAGCGATATTGTCTATGAATCAAAGCATCTACTAAATACTTGAAACCACCAACCGATTGGACTGCATCATTACCACCTTGTAGAGTCCTATGGTCAAACATAAAAACAACTGCTTCTACTTGTCTGTTTACCATATCGTCAACCCATAAGTTCCAAAACCTTTCTTCCCCTGCAATATCAGAAGAATAAACCACTCTTTTTTCACCTTTCCAACTGACTCTTTTTCGAGTAGGCTTTGGTAACATAAATCTATTAAGACCGGGTATCTTAAAGTGATTAGTGCGCTCTGAATCAGGTATTTCTTCCATTTCACCCGGTGTAGTCATATATCTATCAAGTGTGGTTTTACCAACCATTGTCGGACCATAAATGCCCACTCTTCTAGGAATGAAATAATGCCATAGTTCACGAGCAAATACCATTCCACCAACAAGTGCAGAACCTCCCATCATAGACATATTAGTATCACCTCAATCAAATATAGCATCTGCCCAACTTTGTAAAGTATTTTTCAACCAGATACCAGAGTTTTCCCAAAGGTTCCAGTCGTTATAGAAATCTATCGCTGTCATAACAAATGCAGAAAGTAAAGAAAATGCAATTACTTTCAACCAACCAAATGCTCTTTCGTAAGCAACATCGACCATATTTGCAGTGTGCATCATCCTTAGAGTCTCTTCGACTGTATCATCAGAAGGAGTCTTGAAGATTCTGCCCAATTAGGCTCACTCCTTTTTAGCGAATTTACCATTTGCGTCTCTAACTCGATTATCAGACTTTTCATTTCCAAAGTCAAGTCCTAAACTAAGCGGGGCTACTGACTTAACGCCATCATCTGGAACAAAGTCAGCAGTAGTCATAGAATTACCATACACCCTTGCTTCTATCCAAGGAGGGGTTTGACCGGGATGTTCTTCCATCCAATTGAGTTCGGTTTCTAATTGAGCCTCTTGCATACGCATTTCCATATCCTGTCTTCGCCTATCGAATGTAAATTCCATAGACCTATATCTATTTCGACGCTCTCTTTCTTGGGATGACATTCTTGCTCTTTCATCCATACCTTGTTGAAAGAACATTTTGAATAAGTAATACGCTAAACCTTGTACGGCAAATGCAGCCATTGCATAGGTGACTCCGTTCCTTGTAGGGTCATCTAAATCTATCCAAAGGTCAGCATCAAAGATACCTACTGCTATTCCTATTGAAACCGCCTGTGTTAGGATAAGTCCCATCAATCTTATTTCTGCTTGGTCGTGTTCACGATTAGTTTCTATACCTGCTTGCACAATACTCCCTCTCACTACAATCCAAGACTTTACCCTAAATAAAAGGCTACCATGTTAGTTTAAGTATAACTAAATTAAGTTGGGTCGGAGATTGCGAGAGGGATTGCTCCCTCCGACCCAAACCATCCGAAGGTGTAATCACTCTTCTTTCTTGTCCTTCTCAGAGTCTACTTTGTCTCTTTTACCATCAGTAGAAGGTCCGGGTCCGGCCTTAGAGCCGATAACAATAACCATACCATGGGCTGGCTTCTTTTTGTCATCTGCCTTTTTCTTGTCATCGCACTTACAGTTTTTACCACATTTAGGGCACTCTGCTTTATTCATACCACAGTGCATTTTACCAAGACAATCTTTCTTGTTACACTGAGCGCATGATGCTTTATACATTCTATCTGATGCTTCTTTCAACAATTCTTCTCCAATATTATTTTTAAACATATTATCACCTTTCTGTACTCCTTGCCCGCTAAATTGGTTATTACTATCCCACTGCTGATTCTGCCATATTTCTCTCATTCCATATGGGTCTGCATTTCCGCTGACTGGAGTTTGTTGTGACGGGGCAGCACCTACTGACCCCATTTGTGATTGTGCACCAAAGCCTACACTTGGTGCTTGTGGCATTTGGCTCATCGCCGCAGCACCTGCTAAACCAGCAAAAGCATTTTGAGCATGAGGAAATAAATCTGCTCCTACTCTAGCAGCACCTGCTGTGGCAGCCAAACCATACGCTTTGTCATCTATCTTTTGACCTATTTTTTGTCCAAACCTTGACACAGGTGCAGAAGAAACATTCCTTGCTGCTTGAGCCGCTTGTTCAGCATCCGTAAATAACTGTTGGCGGGCTTGAGGACTAATGTCTCTATCAATTCTTCTTCTGCTGAATAAACGAGCAGGTGCAGAAGTTCTGGCTTGACTAGCAGCAAGTCTTGCCACTTGGTCAGCAGACTCTTGCTTTGCTCTAGCAGAACCTACCCCCCTTCCAAATAATTTAGCAGTACCTTGACCCAATTTTCTAGTTGCTGCTCCCAGCCCAAGACCTTGTGCAGCCCCACTACCAAATTCCAGTGCATTACTGGTACGAGAATCATTGCCCTCTGTATCTAATATTCCAAGAAACGGGTCAGTAACTTTGTTATCTTTGACATTCTTGTAACCTTGATAGCCGCCATATGCTGCCAATGCAGCAGGAATTAATAAAGGGGCGAAAGCAATTTTTTCTATCTTATCATCTTTCAAAGATGACCATGCCGAATCAATAGGACTTGAACTCGACATGTATATCCCCAGCGCACTTATCGTGATAAGCCTGTCGCAAAAACTGATAGTTATCCGCTGCCTCTACTAAGAGACAAAGCGCTTCTGGTGAGTCGTATTCACTAACCTTTTCTTCCATACGCATGACATTTTCAAAAGCCACTGCTAACATGTGTTGAAATAGCGTGTCCCAAAACTCATCCACGATACATGCTAAGGGCAGAAGGCTAATTTAGTTATCCTTTAAGTGTGCCACGCTCTTTAAAGTGCCTTGCTCTGTTCGCATGAGGGCTTTCAGCGACCAATGTATGGTCTTTGGTATGGCTCATATCAGGTCCTCCGTGACCGTAAATGCCCCTTTTACGACGCTCACGGTTTAAATCTTCACGGTATTTGACACGCTCAGGATTAGACTCGTATTTTTTATCGTACTCTAACTTGTGACGCTTAGCCTCTGGACTTACTGCATCTTTCAACAATTGAAAGGCGATGTTCATTGGTTCGCCCTGTTGTATCATCTCAGGTTGCTGCTCTTGCATAGGAGGAAGCATGTTCATTGCTTGTGGTTGTAGTGGTTGTAGATATTGATTATACATATCCTGAGTATCAGAGCGACCCGCTAACTGTGAATTTACACCATATTTGCTCGCTTGGTCCGATTGATGAGCGCCATATTCGTGAGCGTAAGTCTTCGCTTGAGTACCCAAATCAATCCTTTGTTTTTCAGCATCTAACTCTGATTGGTTGGTTATCGGCCCCTTCGGTCTAAGCCACTTTTGTCTACCTTCTTGTTCTCCCATTGTCCAATGCTTTGATTGTGGCTCTGAATGGAATTGTACTTGTTGATATAAGGGCTTAACTTGAGATTGTAATGGTCCATGTTTTTGTTCCGACCATTCATTTACTTCGGGTTCAATCAAACTATGTACATATTCGTGTCCGAGAGTGTCTCCTAAACTTTGTATAGATTCATCACTGTCGTCTGTATCTATACCTACCCTAGCCCCAACAAAAGCCCCGCTTGGTTGAAGTCGTGGTTGCGAACCGCCTCGTGAATATTTACCTTTATCTTGTAGGTCACTTATGTCTCCACCATAATTTCTAAAGTTATCCATACGCTGATTACGGGGCAATTCTGCTAATGCTTCATGAGCATTTTCGGGAGGTGAATAGAAGCCCTCCGTATCTGGATTATTGTCATCTATATAAAATTCTTTCAACAACTGAAAAGCAATGTCCATTGGTGACTTAACAATAGTTGGCTTACCACCAACTCCTTGTTTCTTACTTCGCTTACGCTTAGTGGCTGACCGCTTCTCACCTTCTGACATAGAGCCAGAAGTCTTTGGAGTTTTACCTGAAACCTTTACACTAGGTCTGCACTTTGGATAGCCTTTGCTATCTTTCTTAGCCTTTGACCTACCGCATGGGGGATGCTTACCGTCTTTGTCTTTACGACTAACATCGACCCACTTCTCTTTGAACCAGCGGTTCAGGTTTTTGGTAATAAGAACATCACTCATCTTTACCAGCCCAAGCATCACATACATGGTCTGCTCTACAAGTAAAGTCATACCACTCGCAATAACCAGTCATGGGGTCGTCAGTTTTTGACGAGTCCCAAGCCTTACAATTTCCACATTTCTTAGAGTCAGTAGCCTTTCTATAGTTAGGAGCATCCTCTTTACCTTTGAGGATAGCCCAAGCCTTTTCCATAGAAGCGTGATTCATTTCTTTCATTCTCCAAAATTTCGATGTGCTTGAGGGTCTTCCTGCGCTTGAGAAAATATTTGAGAATACAAATCTTCCATATCTGTAGGTTCTTTTTCCGCTATCTCTTTTTCTTTTTCTGCCATTTGTTCTCTTTCTATTGCCTGAAAATACCTTTCTCGATAAAACCTTTCAAGCATATCTTGAGGCATAGTTTCCAAAGTATAACCATGTGGTATGTGTGAATCAGGTATATTTTGATTTACAGGGTGATTCATAAATTTAGACATTGCTGATTGTCTGTTAAGATTAGATGCTTCTTCTAATGACATACCCGTATAAGGGTCACCATGTTTATCCCTTATTGTCTTCATAGAATCTGGTTTAACATTTCTATCAATGTCAGTCTCTATTCTTTCTCTAAAGTCTTCTTCTCCTTCCGATTCATCAGACTGACCATATATTCCAAAGCGACTGGGAAGTGACTTTTTCACCTTTGTCTTCTTTTTACCTTTGAATTTCCCTTTACAATATTGCACTGCCCAACCGTTTGCATAGGCTGACGGATAAACATCAAACTTTTCCTTGGCCGCAGCCTTACCAGCAGGGCATAGTTTCTTTTCTAAAAACTCAATCGCTGCACCCATACCTACGCAATTTTCGCAGTTACAGCCAGTCATTAACAATTCCACCTTTTTAGTGATGCGCCCTTTGGAGTAAGTTTACCTTTCTTACTTGTAGGACCCTTTACGCCTGTCATACGGGCACAAAATGACTTACGGCGCTTTGCCGATTTGCTACCGGGTTTGAGTGAACTTGGCTTCTTAGTGACAGGGGGTTTGAGGTTTGCACCTGTTTTACGCTTAGCCGCAGCACGACCTTTAGCATTCAAGCCACCTTTCTTACTATGCTTGTTAGGATTGTAACCATGGAAAGGCTTACTTTTTTTCTTACCTTTGAGTAAACCCCATGCTTCCTCAAACGCTATATCCATATCAATTTCCTCCTCGCATAGGTATAGTGACTATCTGCTCTGATTCAGGCATGTCACCCGAAGGTATTACCCTTACGCCCATGTCTTGGGGATAACCTGCTCGACCTTTTCTTGGTCGATAAGGTCCACGAGTAGGTAAATCTCCTACAGGTTGTTGACCACGGACTCCTACTGCAAGGTAATTACCCTGCTCATCTGCTCGGTGTCGAGAGCCTCCATGACCTCTAGTTATCTCAGGGTCACTACCAACTGCCGACCAAAACTCATCAGGATATTGACCCTGTAAATATGCATCACTATACTGTGATGGTTGAGCACTTACCTGTTGAACAGGTGCAACGCCTTGATAACCAGTAGTTTCATCTAACCCCATGTCAAAATTAGGAAGAGTGGTTTGTCGCTTGAGCAACCGCCAAGCGATGTCCATTGGTTCGCCTGTCTTTACTCTATTAAGCATCTCTTCAATATGAGCAATTCTTTTTTTGTTGCTCACATCTCTCGCCCCTGTGTCCATGAAAGGTGCAATATCCGATTGGGTTTCATTAAATGGAGAATCTTCATCATCGTCAGCATAAGGGTCGTCTTTTAATTCAGATAATAATTGCTCTATATCTCCTGCCGTTTCTTCATGACTTTGAATCTCATGAGGAAAAGCGTTTTTCTCAGCCATTCCTACCATATTAGTTTCAGGGTCAGGCTTAAGATAGTGCATTTTGTCTGTTTCAGGGGCTACCCTGATTTGAGGGACACCATCTGTTCTCATACCTCTTTCTTGGTCTGAACCCATCAAAGCATAAGTCAATGCTTCCTGATGACTCATGGGCCAATATCCGCTATCGGAGTCACTTTCTCTTCCGCCTTGATATAGCCTATCATGAACTTCACCGTCTATATCGTAAGGTGCTTTCAACAACCGCATAGCGATGTCCATTGGTTCGCCTTTGTTAATATCTTGAAACTGATGCGAAAAACCTGTGGCATCTGGAGAAACCATATCTACTCCTTTAGGTGGCTTAATGCCGAATAAACTTTCATCTGTTGGAAATTCTTGAGTATACTTTGGAGCAGTAGGTGCAGGTGCATTTTCATCAAATGCCTGAGTTAACGACTGGCTTAAGTATTCAGGATTTTCATTTTGACGCATGATGAAATCTCTATACCTTTCAAGAAATTGTTGAGCGACTTCGGGCGGTGCAGTGTTTTTCAGATGATTATATGTCCCTAGGTAATCGTTATTTGAGATATTACTTTGACCGGGTATAAATTCTCTTACATCCATAATCCTATCCTTATATTCTTCATCTAATTCACCCGGCCAATCCTCTACATATTGTTCTCCCTCTTTTTCTGTTTGAGGGATGGAAGAATCACCAATACCCTTATTATCAAATTGTGGTTCATAAAAGTCCACTATTTGCCTAACAGGTTCTAAATCATCAGTATAATCATACACTTGAGGCATATTACCTGACATTTCCATTTGTCTTAATTCCAATTCTCGCAGTGCTTGTTGCTGTTGTTCAGGAGTCGCAGTGTTTTCTGTAGGCGTATAGTGCCCCAAACCTGCGTCGAAATTACTACGACCAAAGGCTATGTCCGATAAGTCATCATTTGACATTTCATGCATAGGCTCATTTTTGAGCAACTGCCAAGCAATATCTATCGGTGGCGCTACTCCCATAAACAAAGCCATGCACACCTATGACAAAAAGATTAGGGTGGCCGACTTACCCCAAGAAAGTATAGGTAGGTGTGTCTGAAAGTTAAATCAAAAGTGAATTAAGATAAAGGTAAGCCAGCCAAATATCCGTTATCGACAGTATATTTAACGATTACTCTGCTATAGTAAATCGCTGACAAACTGCACAGTACCAAGCGAATCCTTTGAAAATGTTACTTTGCTTAATATAAACCCGCTTAGTAGGGTGATGTTTACAATGTTCACAAGGTAAACTTTTCTGCTTACCTTTAGATTTAACCTGTGTCATTTTTTATCATCTCTTTCTTTCATAGAATTATACCTAATTGCTCTTACCATAGCCATAAGGTCGTCTACATCTTTTCGTATAGTGGTCACTGTCTGTGCCAAAAGATACATAGAAAGAGCAAGTCCGACCCAAGACAAACCTAAAACTAAATCCCACAGCATGTCTATGGGTAAGTAATACTATACTTGAACTTTGGTGTCATTAAAGACCGTATCGAACATCGCTCTCATCAACATCAGTCATTTTTGCTCTTTCACGCTCTAATCTGTCAATATCTGTTCGGTATTGCTCTTGTGCGGGTGTACTAGAAGTTGTAGGTAAACCTCTTTCTTGAAGATAAGACATACCCGCTTGCTCTGCTGCCCTTGTAGTTCTTGCCTTTTCACCAGCGGTCACTGGTACTTTGTCCAAAGCATCAGTATATCTACCAGTAATTTGTGGGTCAATCTCACCTTCGACCATAGCATCACGACCCATCTGTTCAATATCCATAGGAGAAATACCTGTCATCGAAGGTTGGCCTCTGGAAGTCATTTTAGGTTCACCTTCGTCGTCAAACTGAGGACCTAAGAATTGACCAGTGCTTGGTCTATAAGCAGGTCTGTCTCCTTGAGGGTCAGTATTTTGCTGACGGACTCCAGCAGTTCTAAGGGCCGGAGGCTGAGGGTCGTCAATCATAGACTGAACAATCCTACTCGCCATCTCTGGTCCGTGGATATTAGTCAATTCATCTTCGATACCCTCTAACTCATCGTTATCTATCATCGACTTGTAAGGTCTCTTTTCTTTAGCGCCCCCTGCTAATTCCGCTTCTGTAGGGATATTGATTTGCATGTTTGGATTCTTTTCTTGCATACTTTCAAGTAATTTTATGTAATTTTGTCCTTCAGTAATTGGTTTAGATTGTGATTGGCTCTCTTCTGGTAAAGCCTCAGCAGTTCTTGGATTAAGTGCACCTCTTCGGCCTCGACCTCGTCCCATTGTCATCATACCCTCCATGTTACCTCTCTTGACTCTTATCTGTGGTCTGCCACGACTCTCGCCTGTCTCTTCATCGATTGAACCAAACCTTTGTGCACCAGTCATACTAGTTGCATCCATTCTTGCTCCTCTTTGACCACCGCCAAGGTTTAGTCTGGCTGCTCTTTCTGTCTCAGTTTCTCCCGGTCTTAGCATCATTCTCTTTTCTTGAGGAGCGATGAAACCTTCTTCAAATTGGTTATTGTAATACTGTTGTAAATCAGCAGGTCCTCTAGCACCCTCAGAAGTCATTCGGTCTTTTTCAGAACCTGTCATTCCTTCTGCTCGAAGTCTTGCTACTTCGGCCATTTGTTCTTTACCTGCGTCTTCACCAAACTCTCGGTCCATGTTCATACTTTCGCCTGTGAAAGGTGCTCTCGAAACATCTCCTCTTGGAAATCTACTAAGAGCCTGTGGTATAGAACCTCTCATACCCATGAGTTGTTGTTCAGGCGTTGCTTTTAGAAAGTTCCATGCGTTGTCAAATGCTGTCATTGTTGTTCACCTTTCTTCCATTTGTCCAGTATCAGGGTTGTAAAATTTACCTGTGTCTGGCTTTCTTGCACCCGACCTAGTAACATCTCTTTGTCGAGAAGTTCCTATTAGTCTACCCTTTGCATCTGGAGTGTAATTACCTGCTTCATCTGTAAGGTCATCTTCACTTTCATAACTACGAGTGTCTAGTGGACCTTCGCCCTGTAATCTTCTCATAGCAGAAAGTGCACCCGGATGAACAGAACCCATGTCCTCATCATCATCGCTACCATAACCCATTTCTCTCTGAGTCATAGTTCGACCTGAGTCAGCCATTTCTCTCTGTCCGGGCAACGCTTTCAACAAACTCCATGCTTGTTCAAATGCGCCCGCCATGCATCTCGTAAAGATAACTATGTTAAAAGCGTCACGGTAGGATTGGATAATTGATAAGCAAGACTAGATGCTTCTTTCAACCTGTCTTCTGTGATACCACAATTAAAACCCCATGCGTTTAGATGCCTAACCAGTGTCTCTGTGCTTAGGTTAGCGCCCCCGTCTTCTGTAAAAGGACAACCACCCAAACCCTGTATACTACTGTCAAATTCTTTTACACCATTAAGTAAGCCAGCCCTTACTAAGGACACTGCTCTTGATTCGTCGCCTCTATGATGTAAATGTAGCGCTGGCTTCATGCCTTCTTCTATAGCCATCTGTGCCCAAAGAGCAACTTCTCTTCTAGTACCTACTCCATTAGTGTCAGAGAATACTACGGTGTCGCCAAACATCTTAGCATCTCGAATACAGAGTCGCATTAGACTTGGGCTTACCACACCACTGTGTCGACTACCAAAGGCCATGCTGATATACACTCTTACATTTTCTTTAGGTACCTTGTCCATGAATGTCTTATACATCAATACTATTTCCGAACGGGTCTTACCCATATTGTTGATATTAAAAGTATCGCATGGGCTAAAGACTATATTCATCTTTTCAAGTTCTATAGAACAGGCTCTGTCAAAGCCTTTCTTATTCATAACTAAGCCAGCGCCTCTTCCAGTAAAGACTTGTTCAGCATCAGCCATCTGAGGTAAACGCTTAGGGTGGGCGAAACTTACTTCTTCGATGTTTTCTAACCCTGCTCTATAGAGCGTGTTAATGAGTCGTCGTTTATCATCTGTGTCTACTATGTGCTCTAAATATTGTAAACCGTCACGAGGACCAACCTCATAGACGGTTACATTCATTCCTTCACTCTCCGAAGACCATTCATGCACATTTCTTGCAGTTCGGCTTCGCTTTCAAAAATAACCATATCAGGGTCTGTCGGCTTGATAAAGGTACACCAAACCCAAATAAACCCTGCCATGAATCCAAAAATAAATAACCCAATCATTCTTGGTAATAAAATCTCAAACATACTCATGTCCGAACCTAAAGCGGTGTAGAAATTAAAGTTATCGGTCTATTTGCCCATAAATCTGCCATAACCCTGCTTGAACTTTTCATCCATTGTTTCTGGTTCACCGTACATGGATGCATTTGCTGCTGTGTAAGGATGGCGGTCTGTAGCGTACTCTGGATAGCCCTCTTCTCTTGTATAGATTTGGCGCTCAGGTATCTCATAAGGATAGCCATCGCTTATAGTTGAATCAGTCTGAGGTCTCATGCTAGTGCGATAACCGCCTTGTAAAGCGCCTTCTGTCGGAATCGCTTCATTTCGTTCACGAGTTAATCTATCTATGCCCTCATAATACCTCTCGCCTTCTTCAAGTTCTTTTCCCGGTACGCCAATTTCAGGGTAAACTGTTTCATTATAATTAGCAGGTTCTCTGTTTTCTATTTCTTCGGGGGTCCGAGGGTCGTAAAGAGGGAAAACTGACCGTACATGGCCTCTATTTTGTATCTCTTGACCTTCTGGTTGTAAAGTACCTCTTCTTTCCATCATACCTTGGATAGCGGGATGTAAAGTTTTGAGAGGTAGGCCATCAGGTCCAAGCACCTGTTGCTCAGGTAAAGCCTTGAGAGTAACCCAAGCCTTCTCGAACTGCAAAGGCTGAGGAGGTTGTGACCTAGCCTGTGTTAATGCCTGACCCAAAGGTGTTTGCTCAAGAGACTCGCTATATTCTTTTAGTCTATCACGAGGAGGTTGTTGACCTACTGGGTCATTATCTTCGCCTAAACACTGCTTGCACCAGACTTCTTCGTCAGGGTACGCAGTACCACCAGCGTCACTAAGTGCATTGGTCGGCTTACCGCAATTGGCACACTCTGTCATTGCGCCGTAATTATCATCAGGATTACCTTTTAACAATTGCCAAGCCCTGTCAAATGCTCCCATGCTTTAGGCTAAGGAGACTTAAGGTAAAAAGTAAACGGTTATGATTCGTAAGGGTTTATTTGTGGCGATAGTTCACTTTCATATTGTCTATCCATGGGGTTAACGGGCATTAGCATTCCAGTGCCTCCGCATGATTGGCAATTTAAATTACCATACATAGGGTGAAACTCACCACTCTTCCCAGTACCCTTACACTTAGAGCAAAAATTTTCCATGTAGTTAATGTTCTTTAGAATCAACCAAGCCCTGTCGAATGCTGTCATATTTATCACTCCTCTAGGGGTTGACCGCTTTCAGACACGCTTTCAATCCGACTATCCCATGTACCCTCTCGTTTCAAGAAATCATAAATCGAGGCTGAATCATAAGGTCCACGACCATTAACCCAGCCACTTCTCTTTTCAGGAGTTAGCCAAGTAATGTAAGGACCCTCTTCTTTGAGAAGTTGCCAAGCCCTGTTGAATGCTCCCATGTCTAAACCCATGAGCGAACAGAACAAAAAGGCTCCGGTAGTTTAGGTATACCAAAAACTTTTGTAAAATTTTTTTGCTGGAGCGCCGTGTGTGGTTAAAGAAGTCTAAACTGGGGTCTAAACTGCATGCCTCCGGCGAAGGTCGTCTAAACTGCCGGTCTAAACTGCGGTACAGTGTTCTATAGAACGGGGTACTGAGAGCCTGTCTAAACTAAGAAGCAGGGCGGGCGTGTCACATGTGAGGCGAGCGCCTGTCATTCGCAAAGGTATACACTACAATACAGGCGGGCGGGCTGACACTACACTATGCGAGCGAGTCGGTTGGTCTTGGTGTCGAGTTGGGTGTTGGGTGGGTGGCCTATGCTACGCATACTCCCACTC
>Ga0209337_1001931_pt1 | contig 15352 bp, 8 predicted proteins | sample LinPmetageLP53_FD_184044 | JGI IMG/M metagenome (GOLD analysis project Ga0209337, IMG submission 184044) | Marine viral communities from the Pacific Ocean - LP-53 (SPAdes) (version 2) | ecosystem: Environmental > Aquatic > Marine > Oceanic | place: Pacific Ocean | collected 2010-02-08
GCCATGGTGAATATTTCTTCCGGCTCTGGTCCCGCCACACCCGCTTTCTGCAACGGCTGTCTCTCCTGGATTGAATCCAACTCTTCTTTAATAATTTGTTTCAACTGTTGTTTTGTTATATTCATTTTCTTCCTCCAAATCGAACTGTTCTCAGTTCCTGATTGTTATTCATAATGAATGATGCATACCAGCCTCCAGATCCGCGGCGATCGGACAAAAACTTTCGAAGCGCTGTCTCTTCATTTCCTTCGCGTTGAAGTGCTTTGCAAATTTCAGACATTGCTGCACTATCAAAAGCCCACCTTACTAATTCACCGGATTGTTGAAAGCCACGATCAGATATTATTTGTGGAATTTCTTTTAAGCGAGAGTGAATTGATTCCAATTCTTTATCATATTTATCTAACTCTTTTGACAACGCAGGTATGTCTGGATGTTTTGGATCCAAATCAAACAAATTTCGGATTTTGGTTGCTATAGGAGATTGTTCTGCTTGGATGTTTTGAAGTCTCGCTTTCAATTTGTCTTCTTCGCGGCCCAAATTTATAGGGGTCATGTCTCTATTACCGGCCATTCCCCTTTGAGGTTTATTCGGCAGGCTGCATTGTTGTAATACTGCTTTTATATACTTCACTCTTTCTCTGTGCATTTTTGGGTTGAAAGCAACAGCAACAGGCATGCTGTTATCTAAAGGATCTTCTAAATAATATTCTAATTCTTCATCGGAAACTCGATTCTCAGGCTTGGAAAAAAAACCTAAATAATAGGATGCGTTATTTGATTCATGAAGCAATTCGAGTTCTTCTGTTATTAGTTTTAAAAGTTTTTTCTTTGTTAATCGCATCAAAATCCCTCCCGGGCACTTTAAATAGTCAATTGGGATTTAAAAATGCGATAATGCGACGACAATTGAATCGGCCATGTCATCTGTTCCGGGTTTTGGGTTTCCGTGTCTTGTGAGGACTACTGTGAAATCTTTTGGATATCGTTGTTCGACCCATTCGATGATCTTTTTCTTGGTGTTCTCGCCTCTCGGGATTTTGATTCCGCACTTTGATCTGGCTGATCTTGACTGAACGAGTTCTGGCTGCAAATTAAACACCGTGTATGCGAGGACCGAAATCATCCCGTTAAAGCGTTGCAACTTGCTCATGGTGCCTGCGGTCGTCTTGCCACCAGAGAACATCGTGAAGGGCGCTTCTATGCGTATGTGGGTTATATTATAGGTATACTTAAGTCTTCTTAATTCTCCCAAAGAAAACTGTTGTGCTCTTTCTTCAAGCGTTCCGTCTTTGAATTTAATGAAATTAACTTCTTTCAAGTTTTGCTTATCATCAATAACACAGTATCCAATTTTGGATGTGCTAACATCTAATCCGAGTATCATGTATATAATATAACATATTCTAGACTACAAGTCAAGTTTTAATTTAAAAATAAACTCTCTTTCTTCTGTTTTACGAACGGGAGTGGCAAGTTTAGCATAGCCGATGACATTACGATTTTTATCATAAAGGGCAATTTTTGAAATATATGTTTCTTTTTGCATCGGAGGTTCGATATCAGTGTAGTCTGCTGGGACTATATTCTTTAAGATTCTTTTCGTCTCTATGTATTCATAAGTACCGGATGTGTTCATTTCCAAGCTTTTGGCAGAGTTCTTTAAGTAGGTTGGGTTATTAGAATTATTAAGCTCTCCGATTGGCGCCTTCGTCAACATTGTCATAGTCTGAATATGATTCTTTCCCTGAAATTCTATGGAAAAAGAGGCGGAGGAAGCATTTAATGATAAGATATTTCCATCATTTGATCCGTAACCAAATCTACACCAAGATGAAGTCGTTGGGTTGGCGTCTTCATATTTAATTAAACTAGGGTTAAGTTGTGCTGAGGAGGTAAGCAAAATAAAACCTTCATTATATAAAACCGTACCGACGACAGAACCTGTTGTGGTCCCAGATACTTGAACTAGTGCTCCATCGTAAGCAATATCAGATGCTTGACCCACTAATGAACCAGATATATAATACCTAAGATTAACCGAACCTTTCTTGATTGAAGAGCCGTAAAAAATTGAAGGAATAGTAAGAAGATTTACTTCCGGATTAGTTGCATCTGCCAGTGTTCCAGTATAATTACTAAAGGCATAATATGGGGATAAATATTTATAATGATTCAGGATGTTTCGAAGAGTATACAAATAATAAGGGTTTAATCTTTTAACTGATGTTCCTGGGGGAATAACTCGAGTAGTCTGACTTGATGTGATACGATATCGAGTTATACTAGCAGACAAGTTATAACTAGAAGTAATCTGAATTCCGTCATAGTTAAATTGAGTATTATACTGTTCTTTGGTTAGAGACTTAAAAGAGGTTTTATTGCTATCTTTCACCACCCATGGATAAATCCTTCCGGTTGTTGATTCTACTAAACCTCCTTGGTTTCGATTTATATTATATTGATATAAAGAAATATAATTCCTAGGAACCCCATCGATATTGTCACCGACTAGTTCTAGTCCACTGTATGTCGTTCCCGAAATATATGACTGATTGTTAATATAAATAGAACCGCTTTGGATATAAAATTTTACATCCGGATATGCTTCTATTGTGTTAACGAATAAGTCATTTTCTTTGAATTTATAATATGACATAACATCTTAGTAGTCCAATCTAGTTCTTATGGTGAACTCCGTCGACGGAGATTTTTTCAATGGCTCGCTTAACTTAGCTGTGGCCATAAGTTCATTATTATCATTGTAAAGCCCTACAGTTGTAATATATGCAACAGGATCATCAGACGCTTGAGACTTAACTCTTATCTTGGATCCACTAAGATAGGTAGGGTTAGAAGAATAGTTGAACTCATTATGATTAGCCCTGCAGAAATAAACTGTGGAATTCAATTCGGTTGTATTGTTAAATTGAACGTTTGCTATACGATGTCTGAAGGCTTCACAAGAAGCAGAAATAGCAGAGCCCGTTAATGCTTCATTAACATTTTTGAAAAGCCCTGCGCCACCTGATTTGGAGCCCGATATAAATCGAAAGTGTTCTCCGGGGCCACCGGCTAAGGTTTTTAATAGTGCGCCAGGATTAGTTGTTGCTGTAGCGTTTTCCTGAAACAGAGATGCTGTTAGGACTGCGATTCCTGCTTGATAAAATAGAAGACCTGCATACCAATATGTAAAGCCTCCTATTGAAGCTGTATGAACGCAAGTTGCGTTTGTTTCCAATTGCTGGCCGTTGGCGCCAGCCACGGAGGCGGTTGCATAAAGAATTCCATATTCTCCAACGGGAGAGTTTACTCGATACTCGCTGGAGGCACTTACGTCCATAATCTTTATCTTTGCATTAGCAAAAGGATCTCTCTTTCCAAGTTTTCCTTTGTCCCAATATGAACCAGAGACACCCAGCGTCATAGAAAACGATTCTTTTTTTATTTCATCTTTGACAAGCAAACGAGAAAATGGCATAATGATAACTTCATTCATTTTCCTTCCGCCGCCAATAATATCTCCGTCTTCGTCAAATTTTAATATAGAGCCGGTAGCATCATAACCCATAAGTACTTGACACATTTGATTATAAATGTTTTTCTTTTTAGCTTTTTGACCGTTTGCTGTTGCGGTGGCCGTATATAGGGCTGAGTCCGTACTATATCCTACAGTTAAATCAAAAATATGATTCGCACTTGAGGATAAATAAGGGTAATCATAGACTGATTGAAACATCCCATGGCTATAGTTTTTAATATTTTCATCGTTATAGGTTCCGGAAACTATGGTACCTGTTAATGGTATCGCTTCATGCAGAAGGGTTCTGGTTGAAACAACGTCATTTGCTTGTAATGGTTTAAAAGTCATGTTTATTTATCCTATTGTAATCTGACATATCTAACTGGTATATCTATTATTGATCCAGTTTTAACACCGGTAACTCTAATAATAGAATCAATATAGTAAACTATTGAACTGCCAGCACCGCCGGCAGTTCTATTAGTCAATGTTTCAGTTGAGCCTAACACTGTAAACAAATAAGAGCTAGTCTGAGTGTCCATACTAGATTGTATTCTGAATGCCATTGTTGTTCCTCGAGGCCCTTGAATAACTTGAGATGGACTAGTTGTATTATTGGTTATATTTTTTACATAACTATCGCCCAAATCAACCGTATAATACGCTATATTATCATCATCTAAATAATCGTAAGAAGCTAAGGCGCCTGTTGAATCAACTAACATACCTAATCTATTGTCCATTGTGATTGTGTAACTAGTTTCTTTAAGTTCATCTGGTAGTGCTCTCAAGGGAGAAATCTGAGTGGTGTCTAACCCCTGATCTACTCTGATCAGAGTACCCATCAAGCTTTCTCCAAACATAAATCCGGTTCGTGCCTTACCATCAGATGCTCTTGCAACCCCAGTGGTTGTAGCATCAGAACCTCCGTTATCTTCTGTTGCTTCGTTTACCGCGCAATAAAAGGTTCCATTACTAGCCATAGAGTTAGCGTCTTCTCTTTGATTTAAACGCATAACAGGCAAAAATAATAATTCGAGATTATCATAAGTTTGTAATTGCGTTTTCATCGATGCTGCATTGTCTGTGAATGCTTCCAAAATGGGGGTTTGGAGAATCTCCAAATCATAATAAGAGCTTCCGCTTGGGTGGGTTTTGTTATATAGAGAATAATTTATCTCTTCATCGCCAAGGGCAAACTTTGTAATCTGAAACGAACCATCTCCTTTGGACATTTCTTTTCTTCCGTGGTCGGTTAAAACGACATCCAAAATAATATCGCCACTATTATCTAAAAAACTCATGTATTATCTCCTAATCTTTTTCATGTTAAATAGAATTTAATTAAAAATCTTCTTCTGTTTTCTCTTTTGTAAGTACAAATGAGACATTATAATCAATAATCTTACCACTTGTAGTAGATTTTATCCTAAACTTAAGTGTGCGGCCCCAGATAGACTTCTCTGCTACGCCCAGGCCTAACTCGTCTAGAGATCCGGCCAGGGTTGATCTGCCGAATAATGCTGTCTGTTCATTGTTAAAAAACACCTGCTCCATTGCTGGAACAATTTGAAACAGGCTTTGGAATTTATGAAAATCTCTATTTTTTGGTGGCTCCGGAATCTTATATTCCTCCACTATTACTTTCGACTCATCAGCATCTATAAGAAGTTCTACTTGATAAATAATAGTTGGGTTTGATACAAGCCCTTTAGAGTTTACCCTTCTGAAAATATAAAAATATTTGGTGTTTGCCTCTACTTTATCTTTAAAGATTGCATCTTGGCTCTCGTAAGGCATTCTAATTTCTGACAATTTAAAATTTGCAAATTCACTTAGTGACTTAGGTGGCTCTTTCATTTTAAAAATCTGAAATAATCCATCCTCCCTCATCGTTTCAAACCTATATATGTCCCCTCTTCTCCTTTTATTCAACTCCATTAATGATAGCTGCTGTCTATCTGACGGCATAATTATATCAAACTTTGCATACTGGTGTCCTTTTGTTGGAGAAAGGTATATCTCCACTTGGTTTTTGGAATTATTTTGAGTTATAAAATTTACTTGAGGGAAAATAGATGGTGGTTGTATAGTTACAATTTTTTCCGTGAAAGTATCGACTGGTATAATAATTATTTGGGGCTTATTAATGATAGTTACGAGCGCATGAGGTGGGACGCTAGAATTACCTTGGCTCGTAAAATCGTGATATGACACATTAACATAACGATAAGAATTCCCCACCACTATGTAATGGGTTTTACATTTATAAACATATGTGTTGCCATATTTTATTTGAGTATCACTAACTGTTGTGGTTCCGTCAGCAGTGGATGGTTTATAAAATATTTGTGATGGAGAGCTTCCACCCGAGGTATTGTTATATTTTTCAATTGAAAGTGCATAATCTTCAAAATAACAACTTTTCTTACTATAAATTTCCTCAAATGTTCGAAAATAATCTGAGGCATATCTTCTTAAGAATCCAGCAAAGGCTGACATTCTAAGGTTCTTGATTATATCCGAGCGCGAGCCGGGACTATAAAGACGATCTCGTTCGCTAATAAAAAAACCGCTTGTTGAATCTAGAAGGCCGCCCGATGTGATCCAAGAAGATAAGTCCAACACTTGAATCTCCGTGGCTCCGTTTACGCGGTTATTCTCTTCGACATTAAAACGAAGAGAGGTTTTAGGCGAGTCAATGTAAGAGGCTAAAAATAATTGAGAGATTTTTAAATCCTTCAAGAGGCGCCCGAACTCACTTTTAGTCTTATTGGTTATCTTAACTTCATTATAGAAAGGAAACTTGTCAAGTTTTTCACTAGGTGTTCGCCCAGACGGGACAATAACTTTTTTAGTTTCTTGTGTGCTAATCGGAAAAGCTCTCCTAGGGTTTATAAAATCTTGCTTAGAGATGGGCGTTGCAGAGTATGCTGTTGAAATATCAGAATCTTCTAATTCAGACGCAAACTCATCATATTCACTGCTTAAGTAATTAAATTTAGTATATACATCATAAGACGCTGCTGTTTTATTAAGGTTAACCGTTTCCACTTGTGCTAATGGTAACGGAGTATTAATAATACTATAGTGGTCGTGATTGTCAACATCAAATTGAATAGTGCTAGTAACCAGATTCCTTATGTTTGCAGAATTATCAGTGGCTGTTAATTTAATTTTAATTTCTTCTATTCCTAAGATTTCATTGTCAGGATAGGTAATCCCGGAAGACTGTAAAAATTCCACATTGAATTTGTCTAAGTCTTTAAACCTTAAACTTGTGCCGACGGGACCTTCAACCGGCGATATTGCCCTGCCTGTGGCTAAAAGCAAACCATCCGTATTAGACTCTGTCATTATTACTTTAGCCATTAATAACTGCCTCCACCGGACGATGGTGCCATCGTTGGTCGTTGATTGGTTTGTCGAGTATTTTCGATTTCTATAGGCTCTTGGTTGCTACTAGTAGAAGTATCTGAGCTGTTCATTAGTTTCTTATTGAGTCCTTGTATATTTTGTTTCACTATATTTGTTCTAGCATAGAGTATATTTATAGATAGTGAAGATTGAGTTTTAAAATTTATATTTGAAGTTACATTCTCGTACGAAGGAGATTCAGTTTTCTCGAGAATATCTCTTTCTGAAATCATAAATACAGAGTTCTGCACAGGTAGTCGAAAATCCGAATTAACGGTTATTCCTAATTTTGGAATCTCAGTATACACTAACCTACACAACACAGTTGAACCCTCGATAAACAATGAGGTGTCAAAAGGTACCCAAATTGGGGAGGTTACAATATCAGTACCGAATTGATCTTTATCATATCCAGCCATCATTTCTAATTTTTGCAAAGTTTGAAATAAAATTTCTGATATGACTTTGGTATCTGGGCTTTTTAAAACATCGCCATCTTCATCACCAAGGATGTTGTTTCTCACCCCATCGGCCCTCGAAGCTATCAATGCTTTAAATTGATTCGGGGCGTTTTTTAGCGTAGACCTTTTAAATGATTTAGAATTAACTATATCATCCATAAAATTATTGGGGGCTTCGAGATCATAATTCTCTTTATTTCTGTCTGTATTTATGTTTAAGGTTGACATGATTTCCGTTGTTATACTCTTCTTGTCTTCTGGCGGTATTGTTGATTTATTCAACTCTTCGGGCGTTACAAACTCTGAGTTGTCTCCAAGATACTCTCTACTATCCGTTCGTTTGTTAAATTTTATTAAATCACTTACTTTTTTTGGACTAGGCTTAATTTTAATTGACCAGCGGTGAAGAGAAAATATTTTTGACTTGGATCTTTTTCTTTTAGAAATTTTTCTATTGGCTCTCTTTGTTCGTTTACTTTTCTTTTTAAGAATATTCCTCGAAGGTCTTTTAATGGACTTTTTTACTTCTTGTGATTTCAGAAATTTAGTTGTTAAATTTTTATTATCAACTTTGGAAATATCAGTTATATCGATAGATTCCTCATCTAGTTTAAATCCAATTGGTGCATAATAAACTAACCTTGAAGAAGTTAAATCTTTTATGTCAGATTGTATGCTAATGGGAAGCTCTAGTATATCTTCTGAATCCAGCCCTTTCCCGGGATCAAAAAATCGATTAGTCTCTATATTTGCACGGCTGCTTATTTCATCAAAACTAAGTATCGCTAATCCATCATTGTCCTTTACTCCCAAGCAGTCATATGACCTTCGGAATTCATTAAACGAAATAATGTCAGACCACTCTTTTTCAAATTTTATCAACCCAGGAAGAAAAGATTTTTTAAGATTCTTCGGTTTTTTAGTAGAGTTGTGCTTGTTTTTAGATTGAAATTTCTGTCGGAATTCAGTTATAAGGTCACTATATTCAATTATAAATCTTTCAGCCAATATGGGACTATAAGTTCCTGCCATAAATAAAGATAATTTGTTGTTTATCAATTCTTGTACTTGGGACGGTGTAATTTGTTTCAAATAAGAAAGCGAGACATAATAAGTCTCTATATAATCCACAACGCTAGGTGGTATAGTAACACCTGGTTTTAATTTATTTTCTTGATAATCATATTTAACTCTTCGGCCCAGCATCTCAACTATTCTCTTGAGGTTGTTTAATCCTGATGACAGATTCATAATTTTTTGATCTACAAATTGTTCTGCTCTATCAATCGCAGTGCATTTTAATTTATATTTAAATTCCCCTTTAGATCTCATTGTCATATCATTATCGATAAATTGATAATATCTAACACCCGGATCTTTATTGATGTATATTTGTTGAAGATTTTCGGTATTTTTAAGTTGATTAGGGTTCTGTTCAGTACTGGTGGAAATATAGTTAAACGTGTTAACTTTTTCTGTGCCAAACTTTATGGTCCCTGCTTTGTTGGAGCCCCTTATCGTTCTCACTTGCTGTCTTATGACCGACATTGAATTGATAGAAATCGCATCCATCAATTCTTGAAAAAGTTTTGGACTAGCTCCTAAGATTTTTCTAGCGTTCTTAATATTCAAAAGCATAAACTGGGTCATGTTTATCATAAACACCCCGGTTAAACTAGCATTATTGTTAAAGGAATGGTGCAGATCACTAATAAAAGGAGTTAAGGATGTCTCTATTGGTTGCCTATTCTCCCAGGATTGACCCCGGTTATCTTTTAATTTTAAATTTTTGACATTTATTTTTCTCAAAGATGAATGTTTTTTGCTTGTGTGTTTGGCTCCAGCCATGTATTTTTCATTGTGAAGATGGACGGGACCGGACCAAACGGTATTATCTGGTTTAAAAAACAAAGAGGAAATTTTTCTTGGCTTGGAGGCTTCTAGAATTATCTCTGACTTAACTGGGCCACAGTATTTCTTTAGATCACCAGTCATATCTATATTTAAATGTTTGGATAACCCGGCTGTGTCGACATAGGCATATACGTATACATAATAATCTCTTGTTCTTTTCTTTACAATATAACTGCATTTTGTATAAAACTTTTTACTATTTTTTGTTTTAAATAATGAAAATTCTTTCGTTGATAAAGTTTTCAATTGTGTCTTGTCATCATAATAAGGTGATTTTTTAAGGTCCGAAAGGACAGGTGAAAGGAAACCATTTTTTAAATTATTATTCAAATTATTACTGGATGTTGTCAGGATTCCTATTTTTATAAAGTCAGAAAACACATCATCTTCCGACCATAAAAACGAATTTGGATTTGAGTCATTCTCTAAAAAATCCCACAATTCTATATCGATCTCAACCTTAAAAGATTCAGTGTTATTATTTTCCAAGGAAATTTGAGAAATAAAAACATTCGGAAGATTTTCTACGCCCACTTTTGCATTAGTCATTTAATCACAATCCTCTATTTCAGTAACTCTTGTGCCATAAATATCAAAATCAATATTATCTAGATCTGGACAATCAACTTCTATACCTACCTGGACGTTTGCTGCCTTAAGGTTTCTAATTCCCTTGCATAAGGCAGAGGATGGTATTTGTTTGTCTGTATTAAAATCTACATAATATTCTACATGTGTTGGGCCGATTTGCCCGTGTTCGTTTTGGTATCCCGAAGGTGTATTCTCACCTTCTTCGTCCAGCAAGATTCCGTCTTTTATCATGATATTTTTTGGTAAAAACTTTAAAGGCGTGTAATCTTTTGTATTCGCATCGTCCTGTAAATACACACTAACCTCAAGGCCATCTTTAAATAAAAACCCTTCCTTTTCTAACAATTGACAAATAATCTGCTCGTCTATGATCTTGAGATAAGTACCATCTGAGTAGACTTGCGAAACAGGCAGTGATGGAGAAACTTGTTGACCACGAACCGGAGGGTCATTTGCAATATTATTTATCCTCATTTTATATTCAATAGTTGAGTTTATTTGAGGTATATGTTTTAATGGTTGAGTGGAGCTTGTAAGAACCGACTCGACGGAGCCTGTTATTTCTCCCAAAAGAAAGGTCGACTTCCATGCTGGTCCGAAAACACTGGTTTGATCCGAGGTACCCAAAGGCGTAGTTAAATAATTAAGCTTTAAGCCGGTATGTGGTCGGGTAGATTCCGCGGACTGTTCATTTGTATAAATTAATTTTTCAGGTGACTCAAGGCAGCGTTGAGGTCGTAATCGTGGGGTATTTTGCAAGATCCTGTTATCAATATTACTCTGGGTCTCAGTAAACCCCGCTGACGCTGGGTCATATAATATATCATCATCAAAAAAAGCATAATATGCTGGTTTTAATTTTCCTATTGCCAGGAGACTTCTCCCATACGGAGTAAGTTCTATATTGATTACATCTTCTTTTTTGTTAAAAAAAGTCACTTATCTTACCTCTTTTTGTTCTTCTTTTTATTTTTTCTCTTGTCTTTCCTATTCTTCTTTTTATTTTTTTTCTTGTCTTTCCTCTTGCTTTTATTATCTGCTCGCTTGTCTTTCCTCTTGTCTTTTCTTTCGCCTCTCTTCTTCTTCCTTGCGGCTTTTTTCGCTTTTCTTTTTTCGTTAAGCTCTGATAATTTGTCTTTGGCTTTGCCTATGAGATCCTGCGCTTTTTCTAATAAGGTTGGATCCTCTTTTCCTGGTGCTAATGCTCCGCTTTTTCCAAGTGCTTTTCTTTTTGCTTTTTGTTTTAATTTTCGCTCCCTTCTTAACGCCGGAGGCATCTTCTTTTTAGGCTTAAATGTCTTGGTGCCTTTTTCATCAATTTCGACTTCTGAGAAAGTAACTTCTGCATCTAATTTAACTAGTTCCACAAGGGAAAAGAAATCGTAAGGCCAGTTGTAAGTAATATCGGATTCTTCTTTTGGTTGCACCTCCTTATCTTTGGCCTCTTTTCTTTCAAACGCCATCTGTAATGCAGACTTGGGTTTCACACCCGTATTCTTAATGACCTTGTCGGTATATTTTGTAGCGGCTCGTTGTTTAACTTTGAAAAGCATCCATCGAATATCCGAGGGAATTGCCTTGGGCTTTGCATTATTATCCACCTGGCCTCCGTCAAGAGGAGATCCTCCTCCCATTAACTCATGGGCTAACAATTCATGATTAACTACAGCTTCCGCTTCTGCGAAAGACGTGCCAATTGTTGGTGGCAAATTTTGCCAAATATCAGCGAGGTCTTGCCTTGTTAAATTATGTGTAAATTCAAAAATATACATCGCAAATGGCTGTATGGTAGCATATTTTACAAAATCCATCGATGGAGGAAATACATATCTTTGCATCTTTTTTACCATATCAATAATGGTCGGCCCGGTCTTTGGAGGGCCACCGGCGACAAACACCCCGGGTTCCACTTCGCGCCGAAGCGCCGAAACAGTATCGTCAACATCTCTTCGAGGAATAGAGAAGAACTTGCGTGACTCTTCTGTTTGTATAAAAGGGACGGCAACAACAGCTTCAGAAATTTGTTTAACTTCACCGCACTCTCCAAGCTTAACGGGAGTTTTATTAAATCCGCAAAGATCAACTAAGGATTTAACATTTTTCTGTACAACATCGTCCGTGACCCCTAACTGACCCATGAACCATGACCGCGGAATATCCGTCACTTGCATAAAAACTCCAATCTCAGGGCTCGTTGGAATATCTCCATATTGATGCCACATACCCCTTGGAACTGATGCGGATGCAAAAGTAGGTTTCGTAAGCCCTAGTTCACCAAGGGTTGAATATTTGTTGAAGTTTAAAATGGGAGTTTCAAATTTAGTTTGAATTACCCATTGAGTTTTAGCCTCGGTAGTGGCTTCCGAAAAAACTTCAATGGGCCGAGAACTAGCATCCGTTTCAAGATTTCTTGACCTTTGAATGGCCTTACCAAAAAGATTGAGAGAAGAATCCAGTTGCATCGCGTTAAGGTCAACCCACTGTGGGTGTTGTATGGATGCTGTAGCGGGTGATGCCATCATGGCCATCGTTGAGCCTGTGACTCCCCAGCGCTGGTCTATATTATCAATGTTCTTCCATGTAAAGGCGTGGCCTCGGTTGCTAAGGCCTGCCTTTCCCCAAGTATAGTCACTGGTGTCAATCAGAGTTCTCCATGGAGAATTATAATATTTTCGATATTTTCCATAGAAGCCCGTTGCGCGGAGATCGCCGCCGCCGGATAAATCCCTAAGGGGAACCATTTCGTATGGCCAATTAAAGCGCGTAAAATAAGGGTAATTAGAAGCCGAAGCCACAATTTCTGATACAGTATATTTCCTCGTTTCCGTTGGTTTAAAAATTAAATCACACCAAGCCTCGCCATAGTAATAAGGGGGAGTATAAGGAAAATTATACCCAGCCGGAGAGTCAGATCCGCTTGTATACATATGCAGGTTCGCAGCACCGAATGTACCGAGACCATATCCACCACCAAAACTCGGCGGACCGAATGCAGTAGGGCGAGAATACATTGTAAGAGTCTCTCTCACATTTATTCTAGTACTCAGGTCTTGAGGGGGAGTAACGTAAACACCCGCGCATGTACGCATAACCGAGGAGGATGATTGGGTGCGCCGCCGCATCAAAAGGGTATCATTGGGGCGATTACGAGAACGATACATTTTAACTCTCATAGTATAATAGTTTCCTGAGATTGCGTTTCCAAATTCAGGATTTGAAGATTCTAAAGAACTTATGGTCTTAAAGTTTTGATTTTTCAAAAAGAAAGAAGGAACTTCTGCCAAAAAATTATTGGCCATTTTAGTATAGAGATTGTCTCCGCCACCGTTCCACGTAGCAGCCAATCTTTGTTGAGCCAGTGAAAATGGATGAGTTTCTTGGGACCCCACCTTTCTATTAGATAAATATGGAGCAGGATCAATCAACGCTTCAAAGGGTATTCTTCTACTATATGCTGATCGCCATCGGTTCAGCCACCCGGCTGAACCTGACGTCGCAAGACTAGAAGATACCATAAGGATATTGATTTGACCTTTGGAGGAAGGCCGATTGATCTTGCTAGTGTTAATATATTTGCCATTAATCCTACCAAATCCACTTTGTTTTATGCTACCGCAATAGGATCCCGAACCGAGTGCCCCTGCATTTTGAAACATCATAGGATAGTCACATGCAACGCCTGATTTAATAGTATTAAAAAGTATACCAGGCGCAAAAAGCGGAGTCAAAAGAAATTGGAGAGGCCATTGTTTATTGGTATCTACTGATGACACCTCCTCTCCGTTGATGAGGTCATATTTTATATGATTACCGTAAGAAGAGAGAAATTGTTGACTCATTTGAGCGGTCCGCTGGGCTGGATAAAAACCTTCATACGGAAGAAATTTCTTAATCGCCTTGCATCTTAAAGTAATAACTGCCGGCTGCGTAAAGTCTTGATGATCTTTTTTAATTAAGTCAAAATGTTTAAGAAAATCACTATTGCTTAAAATCTTATAAAACGTTGAAGATCCCGATGTTGTAGTATTTTCGGACATTGCCCCAGAAAGTTCAAAAATTGATTTGAGTTCTTCAGTCACTCCCTTTGATTCATAAGTTTTGACATGAGAACTGATTCTGAATTCTGGTATAATCGAATAACCTTTTCCCTTTATTCTTATATTCCTAGCGTAATCATCATAAGAGTCATAAAAAGGAGATTTTCCGGCTTGCTTTGGTGCATCCCATGCCGCGAGGCCTTCAAAAAGAGACCCTGTGGGCATAAGTGTGGGAAAACCAGTAGTAAAATTATAGCCAGAACCAGTAAGTAACTCAGTAATATCCATACCAGCAGGAGAAACTTGAGCTTGATGATTCTGCAGGGTGTTCCTTCTAGAGTAGAAACAAGAAGCCGTTAGGCATTCCCAGGCGTTTGGCTGGCTGGGCGCGGTTGTCGCCATTGGGCCGTCAAGATATTGTCCTCTCATGAATTGGCTATAGGAATTCATGAGAATACCCGACCCGCCCAAAGATTGAGAAAGAGCACCAGCACCATCGGGAATATCGGAGTGGCCGGGGCCAAGCACTACTGTTTCGTCTTGACCTGTATTAAAGCCTCCTGTTTTTCGAGCCGGGGTACCTGTGATGGCACTGCCCAAAGCTCCTCCGATATAGTAATAATATACATACTTCCCCTCGGCATCAGAAGCAGGCTGGGTACGAGTCTCCCAATCAGTCGCTACATCCAGAGGCCACATTGATTGAGATGGAACGGTCATGTCAAAGTTTGTGACAACCTCGGTTTGTGTTCTATCACCTCTATTCTGTCTCCAAAACTTGTTAACAAAATATCCACGGGTTCTCGTGTTATTAAGATATGCATATTGGGATTTTGGAAACACGGTTTGCTTATAAATAAGCATATTAAATCTTTCAATAGGAGAACTATCATCATCCAGACCATCATTCAAATAAAGATCTTTTAGTTGTTCATAGTTTTCATCCGTTTCCTCGATGGTATCATAATAGCGATTTAGTTCGGAGTTTTCAAAAAAAGCAATTTCGTTTCCAAAGGAAGTCTTGACCTCAACCGATCTTATATCACTCATATTAGTCTTGGGGTTATAAAAAGTAGTTCCACCTAGGAGTTCCAATGGTTTGTGTTCGTCGTTAACAACCGGCTCGATGTATACCCCTATGTTACCATATTTGTCATGGTGATCGTATTGTTTTCCATTAATTGTGATCTGATATTTTCTCCCCGGTTCCTGTACATGAGTAAAAACATTGTGGAGGCGTTGCTTTCTTGTTATAGGGTTATCACTGATTCTTAATTGTTTCCACATCGGAAAACCATAGGGACCATTTCGGTGTAACATAAGTGCATTAAAAAAAGAGGCTGTCTGATGAACTGTGGTTCCACCACCAGACCAACGTTTGGGTAAATCCATTTTATTCCATGGAGAGC
>Ga0209337_1001932_pt1 | contig 15342 bp, 12 predicted proteins | sample LinPmetageLP53_FD_184044 | JGI IMG/M metagenome (GOLD analysis project Ga0209337, IMG submission 184044) | Marine viral communities from the Pacific Ocean - LP-53 (SPAdes) (version 2) | ecosystem: Environmental > Aquatic > Marine > Oceanic | place: Pacific Ocean | collected 2010-02-08
GAACAAGTGCTACATCTGCACTAATTTTAACTGCATCATTTTCATCATCCTCCTCTAAGAGATATGCTTGTTCGTTAATCAAGTAAGCATCACAAAGTTCTGATTCTTGATAGTCAATAACGATGAGTTGGCTTTGTTCGAGAAAATATTCATCCCCATGTTCACAACTCCCATCTTCGCAATCAACAGTATGGAACTCCACCCGATAATGATATTGTCCTTGTTCTAAATCAAAGTATGTGTGTTCAACGGATACCTCATTAGTGAAGTCTTGATTTCCAATCATGGTATCCTTTATCATTTCACCTTCATGGAATAGTTGAATAATGAAATGCCCACTAAGGAACTCAATATCACAATACTGATAATCAATGAAAGTATATCTCACCTCTAATTGATTCTCAAAGGAATACCCATATTCGTCATAAAACCATTCAGGAGAGCAACCATCACCATTATCATTAGATTCATCCCCTCCAAAAATATCAATCATGCCGAAAGTTTCCATAGTTCCTCCTGTGAGGAGTAAAAATATAGGAATCAAGGTAAGTCCTATCTTTTTTAGATTTTCTGCCTTTCTTTGAACTGATTCAATGGCTCTATCAACAATATCTCCTTCAAGTGTTGTTTTCACCTCAACGACGGTTTCATTTTCTCCACCATTGAGGACTGTATTATCTTGGATGTCTTTGCTGATATTTTGAACAGTAGCAATTAGTTCTGCCGCATCCTTAAGTTGTTCCACAAGGTCAGCAGATTCATCAATATTTGAATTGTTTAATTTACCATCATCAAGTAAATCGGTGAGAACATCATCGTAATCTCTCCCTGTGAGTTCGGATAGTTTTTTTGCTCTATCCTCCACATTGTCAAAGTCCTCGCTTTCGCCATCCATATTCAGGATATAACCTCTCGGAGATTTAATGGTTTCGCTTATTCGCTCTTTTCATCAAGGACTTCTTCGACCTTATCAATGACATCTTCAACTTTATCTGCAAGTTCTTCATCAATAACATCTGCCTTTTCAAGAGCATCAACTACGCTTTCAGCCGCCTTCATAAACGAGGAGTATCCCGATGCGGCAAAGAGGAATGCGATAGATGCCGCAATTGGGGCATAAACTGATACTTCATCAACTTGCGACATAACTACTGAGGCAAGAGTGGTTGCTGAAATTGCGTGTTGTCTGACATCTTCAAAATTAACTGACATGACTGATGGTTGGTGTTCTTCTATGTTAAACCTTTCGGACACAATCTTTATTACTGTGGAGGCAATAGGATGGCTATGAATCCGCATAAGCCCCTGAATACATATCTTAGGTCGGCAAACGGTTTCAAACAAAAAAAGTTATTCAAAAGGTTGCTTGAGGATAGAGATGAGGGCGCATTCATTATGAAGAATACAAAGGGATTTGAAATAGTAATCCCTGCACATTTTTTTGAGTCAGCGTATAGGAGAGTTAAAAATATCAATTCCCATAAACCTTTGTCTGCTAAATATTTCTCTCAAGATGAAATAAATCGGCTTCAATCCTTTGTCAGATTGGCGGAATCAAAAAACCAATATAGAGTTTTTGATGGCTACACTTTGAATAGAACCTATGGGTTGGGAACTATTCAGTTAATTCTTGATGTTGCTGATTCAGCCACCAAGCAAAGAAAGCATTTATTGAAAAGAATGAATCGGCTTACGGATTCTAAGAAGTTGGCGTTGAAGAAAGGACTTGTGGATGTAGCCCTTCGCCATAATCGAGCAAGAGTGATGGAAATGACTTATCAAGAAGCATTAGACGACCAAAAACTAAAGTTCTCTTCAAGAGCGAATCGGTATCCCTTTGTTTTCTCAATTTTGAAAAACAACCCCAATAGAGTTCTTATCAACACAGTATATATGAGGGGAGATATTTACCCATTGAATACTTTGATTGTTCTCGGCATTTAATACTATTATTTGTTGTGATAAAACGAAAACTTTGAAAGAAACCAAAGGTATTATAAGGGATAAGAGATAAACATACAGAAATTGTTTATTTTTTATGATTTTTTGATGTCACTAATTTTGCCTGAAACTACTGCTACACAGTTTGTTTTAATCAAAAACGCTATACTGCGAGGGATAATCCAATTAACAAAATGAATCAGTGCATCAGGGCCATCATAAAGAGGCATAAACTACTGCTACACAATTTGTTGTTAGGTTCAAGTTTGAAATCCTGTTTGGGAATAGTTGAGAGTTCTTGTCTTTGGATTTGTGGGGGATAGGGCTTTGTATGTAGGGTATCGTTTGCTTCCAAGCCTGAAAATATTTTGAGTATAAACTATTTGTCCTCCTCTCATTATTTCTTCAAATCTATCTGACAATTTGGTGTCGAAGTCAGTCCAACTGAGGTTTCTCCTCCTTTCCAAAAAACCTGTTGAAGATTGCCGAATAAACAGTATCATCGTTTCGGAGTTAATTCGCACAGGAACGATAAAGACAAATCTCCCTGCCTTATTCAGACTTTTAATTATTACCTTTTGATAGTATGTCTGCCTTTCCGCCACCTTAGTAGGTTGTGTCAGTTCGTAATCTTCATAGGGGGGGTTTTTCTTATCATTAAAAAAGTAGTAAAGCGTGAATGGTTTGATGTTGGGGTCTATACCATTTCCATCAACTGAAACCTTTTGAGTCGGTTCGTTGAAAATTGCGGGAACGGCTAAAGAAGGTAATTTGAATGTAATTTTCCTTGTGTAGTTTGGCTCGGTTGCACCAAATAATGAGTTTAGATACTCATACACTCTATCTTTCCTAATGTTCCCATCACTATCGTAAAACGCCCTAATTGGAGGTGGAGGGATAGAACTCATTTTGTTGAATCATTCTTTTTGAATGTTAAAGGTTTCAATACCTATAATTTCTTTTCTTCAACTTTCTCGCCATTTTCTTTGCTTGCTGAGGGGGCTTAATTGCCCATTTAACGGCATCCACTCTCAAAGCCTCCTGAGTCATAGGCTGATTGAATCTCCTAAGCATAACAGTCATTAAACTGCCTTTCCTGACGATTCCTACTACGGCATCACCGTTGCTTTCCCATGATGATTCATCAGTTTTCCGAATCCCATCGAGAGTCATAGCAACAATCGCAAAATCCCTCATAGAGTTGTTCTCTAATCTGTTCCACTTCGTCATAATTGCATTGATTACTTGAGCCTTCTCACGCCCTGAAAGTCGGATATTCATTCTATCAAAAGAATGTGAATTGATTTGCATTGTTGTCATAATTAAGCCTCCCTTGATTTCAAATTGACAATATCATCAATCGCCCAACCATTTCCAGCGAAGTAGGATTCATAATCAGCCTCACCTAAAGAGTTTCTTTCAACCCCGAAAAGAGCCATTGAAAGTTTGACATAAGGAGATAATCCTGAAGGTCTAAGCCATTGATAACATTGGTGAGTATCCCATTGAGCCAATCTCACCCTCCTTTTTTCAGTATGTTGGATGAAGTAAGGTGCAATCGTCTTTCCAAGTGGGTTAATAGTCGTCATATTTAAGCCTCCACATATTCTTCGTAAATCCATTCTTCAGTTTCAATTCTAATCTTTAGTTCACTCATTGTTTGCACTCTCCTTTGGTGGGTTGTAGTCTAAGCCACATGACTCGCATATTAAAGTCTTTCGATTGACATTACATTGTCGGATGCAACTACTCACTCAGAAGCCTCCTTAGATTCATGCGATTTATTCTTGAGTAGTTTTCTTGCACAGGGGCAAGTAGCACCCATAGTTTCTTTGACATAACTTTGGATAGCCTCTTCTTCGGTATCATAATAGTCCAAAGATTCTCGGATATGGTCTGCCCAATAATCAACTGCTATTTCTCGGATGGTGTTGTAATCCCATGTATGTTGTTTAGCCTCTCTATATCCATATTTTCGGACATCATTCTTGATATTTCCACACCCTTTCGCATGGATTTTCAAAGACCAAAAGTAATTTCGAGTCTGTGGGAACTCACCATACACAACTGTAAAGGTCATGCGTTCAACCCCTTTATTGATGCTTGAAATGTAAATGAAAACTTTGTTGGATTATTCTTAGGGTAAAACTTCATGTATTGATACCCTCCATTTGTAGGCCGAATCATAGTCCACCGCTTATCTTCAAGGGGGTGGAGAGAATTAGCCAATTCAATAATTTCTCCTTTGTAAATTGAAGTCCACTCATTATTTCCATCATTTCTATTGAATCTCTTAAGGACATCATACTTATCTTCACCCTCATCAAAATTAAGGGTCAAAATCATCTCCATTAGATTGCCTCCTAATTTAGAAGGCTTTTTCTTGACTCTAAATGTATTTACATTCATGCGTTCACCGCCTTTGATTGTTGATAATCAAGAATAACCATCCAATCAACTAATTGATGGTGTAGGCATCTCTTACCAAATCTTGTGTTTGTTTCTTTTGCATCTATGCAGGTGCAAATTGTTGGGTCTTGGTTTAGTTCTTCTTGAGCAACCATTCCCAACTCTTTCAGGCTCTTTTCATAGTTCTCTTTGGGTTGTTTCATTGTTTTCCCTCAGTATATATTAGGAGTCCATCACTTATTAAAGTTGGGGTCATTTGTGCATAATCTAAAGCCCAATTCCCATCTTTGCATAATTCAAAGACCTTATTTTATTTGATATTGGTGTATGAATTGGTATTTTGTAGGCGTGATAATTATTATCTCCTGACAAATCTATACCGCTAATTGATGCTAAATATAACATCAATCTCCGAATATGAGAATAACCATTTAATACATCTCCACTCATCCAACCTTCATATCCTCCAATTTGACTCGTCCAACAAACCCCATCAACTCCATTAGGGCAATTTACACTCATATCAAAACTAATCTCAAAAAAATAATCATCAACACCTTCCGAATCATAAAGTTTAACAAGATTTATCTCAGTTGATGTGTAAAGCAGATAAACTGAGCCTTGCCCATAGTGTCCGACTTTCAATCCATTCCATAAAATGTAAATGTAATTCGGACTTAATATCCAATCCGAACTTGCATACTCAATTTTCCTTTTTGCTGAACTATCCTTAAATCCTTCACTACTGAAAAAATAGTTCCACTTATCGCCAACGAGGATACCTAAATCTTGTAATGTGTCGAAGATTATATCTCCCTTTGACTTAGGCATATTTTTTGATGGTTCGTTTCCGATACTTAACTGTTGCGAACCACAGGCTCAGAAATCTCACAAATCCCACTCGGACAGTCGCTTTGAGCAGTTCCGATGATTACCTCTTGAGTATCCATGTATTTTTTGGCTTCTTCACCCGATAGAGGAGTCAAAGGTTCATTCCCTCTTGAGCCTGACCGATAAACCGTAGTTCCCTTGAGTTGCGGGGCATACTTCAATAGCAATTCTCCATACTTCTCAAAATCATAATCTTGAGGAATGTTGATGGTCTTGGAAACTGCATTGTCAATGTGCTTTTGCACACTTACCTGCATCTTCAAGTGAGATTCAACGGAGATTTCATGCGCTGAGATAAATGCTGAAACATCAATTCCCTCATTATACATCTGTTCAAAGAGAGGGTCAATTACCATCTCTTCCTTGAGGACTCGTTCATTACTTGTTTCTGAGTTTGCGTAATATTTTCTTTTATACCCTGCGGCAAACACAGGCTCAATTCCACTTGAAGTTCCCGCAAGAATTGATGTTGTTCCTGTGGGTGCAATAGTCAAGACGGCACAATTCCTCATCCCATATTCTCGGATTTTTGACCTTAGCCCTTTAGTGAGAGTTTGACAAAATCCTGATTCCAAGAACTTGTCTGCATCAAAGGCTTCAAATGAACCTCGTTCAACTGCGAGATAAGTTGATGCTTCGTATGACTTCTTCTTCATAAAGTTGAAAAGTTGTTCAACCTTTCTCCGCCCATCTGCTGAATCATACCTTAGACCCAAACTAATGAGGCTATGCCCAAGACCCATGATACCAAGACCGATTCTTCGGACTTCTTTACAGTTCTTTTCAATTTGAGGAGTCGGATATGTATTCACATCAAGAACATTATCGAGGAATCGCACACCAACGAGGCAAGAATCAGCCAACTTATCCCAATCAAAATCAGACCCATCAGGCAAAAGATGTGTGGCGAGATTGATAGCCCCCAAATCACAACATCCATATTCTTCAAGCCAAATCTCTCCACAAGGATTTGTGCTGATGAGTGGCTTATGATACCAAATATTGTTCATCTTGTTCGCCAAGCCTTCATTGAGGATTCCCGGCTCACCTGACTGATAAGAGTTATGAATCATCATATTCCAAAGTTCCTTCGCCTTGAACTTTCCAACTTCATTATTTCTCCATGAGAACTCAATATCGCCATCATTCCTTACATTTTCAAAGAACTCATCATCCACAAGAACTGAAACATTCGCATTCTTCAATCTCATATCAAGTTGATGCTTAATCAAGTGCTTGAAAATTGATTCGTTATCTGCCGTAAATAGTTCAACTATTTCATTGAGTTCATTTAATGGGAGGTTAGGAAAAGCATCCATGATGGAATCTTTCAAAGTATCCTCATTCAAATCCATTTTGTTAAACTTTCGATTCAAAAACTCTAAAATATCAGCGTGGTCGTATCGCAAACACATCATTAGTGCAGTTCTTCGACCTCCCCCTGCCTTGATAACCTCTCCTGTTTGATTGATTACCTCCATAAGTGATACTGCACCTGTGGCTTCTCCACCTGTGCCTCTTATTGGTGTTCCTCTTGGTCTAATTGGTGAGAAGTTCATCCCTACTCCACCTCCTGTTCCACTAATAATTAGCATATCGGAAACTGATTGCGCCCAACCTTCCCTACTATCTGCGGTTGGAACTACGAAACAATTAAGCAATTGTCCTTTAGCCCTGCCTGAACCATACCATATTCGGCCACCCGGAATAAATCTGTTTTGGCTCATAACTTCAACAAACCTTTCAGTCCACTTATCTCGCTTTCCATTTTCTGCTTGAGCAACATGACTTGATACTCTTTGACAAGCCTCAAGATAAGTTTCATCTGCTTTAATCGCATACCTTTGTTTGAAAATTGTTTCTGCAAATCCTGTTGGTTCGTAAATATCACTCATAAGTTCACCATTTTTGTCAATGGTTGTGAACTGCTATTTAACCTAATCGGTCTGTGTCAGTTAATTGACCTCAAAAGGTTGATTAAATTAAGCCTTATTTCTTCGAGAAATCCTATGAAGATAGATGATTCCATCAAAATTATTCTTCTCAAATCCATATTTTCCATAAAATCGCTCTAATGACTTAACATCCATAATTTCATTGGAATCACGCTTACCATCAATCAGCGAATAATTAAATGGGGCAATATCCAACTCTAAATCAACACCCCACTTGTCTGCTGAATTAACAATTAAACTCATAGCCTTGCGAGCATATCCCTTTCTCTTGACGACTGAATACAATTTTTCAAGATTCATAAAAGGGTCATAATCGTCAGCCTCTAAAAAAACGAGAACATTATCATCTTCAAATCCAATAAGCCACCGATTACTACTACTTTCTCCACCCTCATAATTCAAGAGATTCCCCTCAATAAGAAGGTCAGAAATCATACTCCTGAACTTATCTCTATTGGATACTCCAAACAAAGAATCCCTCATTTCGCTTCGGTGCTTTCTTCTGCCGCCCTTTGTTCGTTTCCAATAGCATTCCCATAAGGTCGGGCAATATCAATCAATACTCGAATTGGAACACCAATATACAAGGTTTGCATTTTGAGTGTAGGATTGACTAATGCGACTTGACCGTATCTGTGGTGTCCGTCAAGAATATATCCTTCTTGACTGATAGCAATAGTGGCGGTCAGTATTTTTGAGTCTTTGTCGTATGCCCCTTGAGGAGAAGGTTTGCCCCATTGTATGATGTTATCCACTAATTTATCCAACCATATTTGTGATTGGGTTGGCCTCATTAAGCCAACTGCGGTTTTAGTGATTTTTGCATTCACCATATCATCAGGAATTAGACCATCCTCATAACCAAGTTGAAGGAACTTAATTGCATCAGGCGTATCTTTTATCAAATCTTCAGGAGAGTATAATTCATCTCCAATCGCAAACGGAGTAAAAACATCTAATTGTCCTTGTTTTAATTTTAACTGAAACTCCCCTAATTCATCAGGGTCAATCACAGGCATATCAATTCTTGGAATATCAATTGCTAATCTGCATTCTTCTTGGAGTGATAAATAATTTTCTTGAAAGTGAGGGATATAATCAGTCATTGTTAATCCCGCCATTTCAAATTGTTCCAAAGACCACTCATAAGCAGTATCAACATCTGTAATCGCAACATTTAGTCTATCCTCGTTTTTGTTTTGATTGCGTATATCTCTTGCTTGATTCATTCGGGATAATTCATCTCTCGTATGTATGATTGGGATTGGGGCTTCAAATGTTTCAGCCTCTTGGATTTCTTCTTTGTTTTCAATTATTGAAGTCAAATCAACAATTCTATCAACCAATAGTCTGTGTCCTCTAATACCATATACAGGATGGTATTTATCTGCAATAGGCTTTGGGCGAACATAGGTTGGCTGATTCCATGAACTGTATCTTGAGCCACCCCCACTCCAATTCTTCACTTCTTGACTCTCAAATGATTCAGCACCGAACATATAATCATCTCCATATATTTTATCTGCTTCATCTTGGCGAGTTCTATCATAAAAACTAAAATCTCCTGAAACTTCATCGGCATCCTCTTCCTCAGTAAGTGGGTCGAAATCTTTATCAAGTAGGTTATATGCTTCATTTAACTCATAATCACCTTCATTGAAATCTAATGTTGTAGTTTGAGGTTCAACCTTTGGTTTTGTTGCGATAGGAGTTGTTTTCTTTTTTATGGTATTATCTTTCTTAAACTTTCCAAACACTACGGCTACACCGCTAAGTTCTGCAATAGAGGTAAGCAATTCTTCATTAGTCAATGTTTTTTCCTCGCTTTGTTCTTCAAACTCAGTCATCATAACATCACCATCAACGAAAGTGATTACACTCTCTCCAAGTTCATTCATATCCTTAATACTGATATATTGTTTTGAGGGTATAGATTGTAGGCAGAACTTAATGTCCTCATAATACATTTCCAATTCGCAGAAGTTATGCAAATACATCAAAAAGTCTATTGCATTGTAGGCATCTCCTTGATAGTCAATAATTTTATGTCCTGTTTCGGGAACTGTATGAACTTCACAACCATCAGGCAAAATCTCTTCAATTACAGAAAGTTTGTCCTCACTAATTCTAAAAAATCCTGAGTCATAAGTTGGCTCTAAAACTCCTGAATCTTTGTAGGAACTCTTGAACTCCCCCGCTTTCTTTCCTGACCTATCTCCCGCAACTTTTTGCTTTTTTGCGCTAATCGCAGTTTTTGGCTTTTTGTAAGTTGAAGTTTGCGCCACTTTCTTATTTGTGGTATCCTCCTTCATTAGTTTCTCAACAAATCCATGACATCGAGGGGTTTGTTTCTTTTGATGTTTCTTCAACTTATTTTTAGATGCAAATACCTTTTTACAACTCCCGCATTCATATCTTCTTGTATAGGTCATATTGTTCACATCCTTTTTCTCGTTAATAAATGTTCCTCTATTGTTCACTCAATGAACTCCTCATCTTCTCTAATCGTTGTTGTCCTTAGTGCTTGAACAAACAACGGCAAGTTATTATCTCTCAATGCTCTTAGATTTACCTTTTGTTGCTCAGTCACTTCAATATAGTTATTTCGATTTGAAGTAAATACAAATCCAATATTGCGATTGCCGAGATAGTAATAATCAGGGGGTAATTCAAAGTTAAGCAACCTTACCATCATAATGAAGTCTTGATATTTGAGGCTTGATTGATTATTTGCATTTTGAAGGTATTGGATGTATCCATCCACCATTGATGCAAATAATTGAGGAATCATAACTCTAAATGTAGCATCATTATTAACTGATGTTATTAAAGGTGAGTTAATTTGGCTTATAGATTCTAAAAGACCATTGGGTTGCACATACTTATTCCAAGTATTTGCATATTTTTGATATGCTTTGAAACCATCCCTCAAATATTCTTTCAAGAATGACTTTAGATTTTCCCATTTTTGATTTTGATTTTTTGCTCTCATCTCAGCAGTTATTTCATCCATTGACTCCACTTCGATAGCGGAGGCTTCATTTATGTCTAATGCAAGCAACAGATAGATAAGTTCATTTTGAGTTTGCTCATCACCAAACTTCGGATTCCACATAAGAGCCTTTCCAATTTCATCCCATCTTCCTGAACTGTTGTAGTCAATCAGGTATGAGTAAAAATGTGAGGGAGAGGCCGAAGAATTACGCACCTGCCCAAATATGATATAAGAGGCTAATCCAAACATTTCCTTTGTGAGTTCAGGATATTTTTGAGTTGTGTCAAAGTCATCTTCTCCCCTTATTCTTGACAATTGAGGTATAGATAAATATTCTCTTATTCCATTATAGTCAAAGAATTGTAATCCTCTCAAACCATATCTTGCATCACTCCCATTAGCGGAAGTTCGTCGGGGGAATAATACGCAACTCTCATCATTGATAGTTTCTATCATCAAATCAATTATTGTCAAATAATCTTGATAACTTATTTCATTCTCGAAAATTGCACCTCTAAGAGTTAGCATTAGGTTATACCAATCGTCAGTTTCAAAGTTTAATCTCCAATTAGGAACTTCAACTACTTCTTCTTCAGTTATATCACTCGTAAAACTCGGCAAGTCATTTTTTTTCACTATTAAAAACCAATCAGTCAGGAATGCTGAAAGCCTATCATTGAATCTGCCCTTTGAATCGTAATTTGTCAATTTTGTTCTATATTCAGGGTCTATCCATCCAGCAACTACTTCAAGATTGTAGGTTGAGTTGATTATGCTAAACTCAGGATAGTGAAGGTTTGTATTATTCGTTCTTCGCATATAAGTGCTATTCGCAAATAAACTCACCAAAACTGAAATAAAAGTTGTGAAGGTTGAGTTCTCATTTAAGTTTGGATTGCCTGTTAAGAATCTTTGCATGGATTCTTCAGCAAGCATTAGTTCTTGAACCTCTTGAGGGTATGTGTAAATGCGACCTTCAGCAAAGGGTAGGATTTGTGAACTGTTCCCATCTAACATAAACTCCAATCCATCAGGAGAGTTTTCAATGAGAGTCATTAAGGCATTTCTATTTACTTGTGAAGTTGCCCCCGCCCCAAATCGGTTAAATATGCTTGACATATCTGAGTTTGAATATGCGTTTCCTATTCGGATGCCCTTAAGTTCTGCATTAGCATAGCATCCAATGTCTGCATAAATATCATCGGAATTAACCACATATTCAGATTCTAAAATTAACATAGCATCAGCATTTGAATTGACTCTTTCAGCATATCTTGTCCTATTCAAGAATAATGATGTTTCGGAGGGGCTATACCCCTCGATTGTATCAGGTTCTTCTTCTTCTTCTCCTGTTAATGCAATATTTACAATATTATCATTAGTTATGCGGCCTGTATATATGAGATTTGAAATCGCAAGTAATTGATTGCTGACTGAAGGCTTGGCTACACTACTTATATCACCATCAGAATCCGCTTGTAAGTATTCTGCCCCGATTCCTCCTGAAAGTTCACTTAATGTTTCCAAGTTGAAGTTTGTAGCCCTAAACAGAATATATGGATTATCTCCTTCAGGTAATTGAGGGTAATCAGGTATTGACCCTGCTCTCGATAGATTTCGGTCTGTTGCACCATCAGTTGCTTGTGGGAGATTGGTTGTGAATCTGCATCTCCCTGCTCTAATAAATTGCACCTGTTCATCACCATTGATGTATTGAACTGAGTTTTCAGACCATCCCGAAGCACTGTTTGAATTACCAATCCATCCTCTTTGAGCGTTAATCCATTCATTAAATGAAGTCTGAAAATCATAAGTAGGTGAAATCCTTAATTGTTTGATTGTCTTTCTCATGTGCCTCAAGTATGCTCTCTTAGAAACATCAAAGTTATTTGTAAGTTCTAATGGGTATTCTTCTCCCAAATCATCATAAAGCCTTGCTTCAACAATGTTTGGATTCATTAGGATTGAAGTTCTTTGTTCAGCGTAATTTGTATAAAGATACTTCAACAATCTCCCTTTAATATTCTTATTATTGGTAAGTGGAGTAATGAAATCTTGAGAGAATGTGCCTCCTGTTCCTCTTGATGAAAGGTAATCTTCCCCTAATCCGTAGTAGTCGAACATTCTTCTGTATCCGACTGAGCCGATTCTTGGTTTTTGAATGACTCTTTCAATAATTTCGTCAGGAGTATTTTCGTTGTGCATAAATCCAACCATCATGTCTGCAATTGATGTTAAGGCATTCGCAATCATCAATTTGAAATTGAAATGTTCCTCAGTATTTTCATTTAATTGTTCTAAAGTCAAGTCAGTGAATGGTTTTTCTCCTTCGGGATTATACATCTCTCCCAAATAATAGGATAGCACAACATCCTCCATGATGTAAAACAAATCCTCATTGTCAGGCAACTGTCGGGCCAATGACTCTAAATCAATCTCCTCTAAAATCTCTTCATTTGTCAATATGTTAAAGGCCATTTCTTCAGTCAAAGACTTAGGTTTTCGCTCTCCCTTAATTTTATCATCATTAGCAGTAGCCAAATTATCAATAAAATCACCATATTTATTTGGTGGAATAAAATCATAAAATACAGCGTTGTAATATGAATCACCGAAACTGTTATTAGTGAGGAGAGAAAAAATGGCGGAAATTGCTGATTGAGGCAATAATCTCAAACCTTTCTTCTCCATATTGGTTCTCTTAAATGCAGACAAAAACAACATTGGAATTAGTTTTGCTTGTAATTCCATAGTATCGTCTGCACCAATACGGCTAACAATGACTTCGTTTCTGTTCGTAATTAGTTGAGTAATAAAGTTGTAAAACATCTCCACTTCGCTACTATTTTTACACCCACCATAAATGTAAGCAACATCATTAGCAAACATAGATGTATTTGAGTATGATAATACTTCATCAAATCCTATTTCAACGAGTATAGTATAGAGGTTGTTAAGCATGATTGTAATTGATTCATTTGTTCTTGGTCTGTAATTTTTTTGTTTAGTAATTTGAGGCATTTCATTAAGATTTGCACAATATAAGTTCCATCCTTGATAGTCAGGTCTATTAAAGTTCAATACAAGAAGGTTCGCTACTCCCGCCAACATACTTCGCTCATAAGAGTCAATCGAAGGTAAGATAATTCTATTGATTTTCAAATATAATTCAAGCAAAGTTTCATATTGGCTTTGAGAAATATTGGGTTGATGTAATATTTTAGATGCAAGAAGATTAGCACCATAGATTCCTACGCCTAATCCACTCGTTCTGTATCCTTCAACGAGTTCAGGTGCAGACTCATAAAGCCCTGCCCATCGGCTGAGGACAGGTTCATACCATTCAGAAAACTCACTAAATATTTCTTGTATTTCACTATCAGGTGTTGTTCCCTTCTGAATACTCGCCACATCAATCTCTAATAATTTATCAATCATAGGAGTCCAAAATGTTTCATCACAATACATGAAAGAACTCCATTGTGGGCCATTGAGAGAAGTAAAGTTTGGTGGCGAAGGCATCCCATAAATAATCTTTGCATCATCATTCATCAACTCATTGATTGTATTGAAAACTTCACTACTACTTCTTGGGTGGAATGCGAACCTAAATATTGTATCATCAAGATTAGCGAGGTTTTGATAATTAGGGTTTATCAATTCTAAAGATTCAAGAATAGGAATCAAGAGTTCAGGATTCGCATACTCATGCCCAAGTAATAGATTAACTAAGGTTTCTTGATTTGCCTCATCATACATACTAAAAATGTTCCGAACAAATGCCCCAATAATTCTGTGATAGTTCCAACAAATAGGATTGTCAGCAAGATTCATCAGAACTTCATCTGAATCATTCATCTCTAAGATTCCTTGTAATTCACCATAGGATAAATCATATTGCGTATTGTAGGTTAAGGCGATTGCTTGTGCTTGCCCATCTCCCAATTCCATCCCTCCTGTTGTCTGCCCCCCTTGTGCTTCTTTTGGATAATTAAGGTTGCCCCTATCTGCATAACCTCCATAAGAGTAAGGTGCATTACAAGTTCCTTCCCAATCCCATAGACCTGCATTTTGCATGATGGAGATGATTGAAGAGGAAAGGTTCTTTGAAGTAGGGCCATCTATTCCACTCCCATAAAATCGTCTTTCAATTCCAATTCTCGGAACTCGGTTTGGTTCATTAGGAACTTTCGCCATCCCCCACCTTAATACTGTTCTTCCCTTAACCTTTGAGGAGTTAGGAGTAAAATTGCCTTCGGCATCAAGTAAATCACTTGCCCTATAATAGAGTGCAAGGGCATTACCTACGCCAAAATCATCCCAACAACCTTTTTCGTATCCATGCCCCAATTTTTCACAAGAACTCCATGTTTTGTTTGTGGATTTCTGCATGACCTCCACAGGATTTTGAGTTATATGCACAATCCAATCCCTTGTATCGGATGAAGGCCAATCTTTCCCTCTCTTCATCCCATCAACAGGAGGTCTAATGTTTTGCATTTGTGTTTTGGATTTTGCATTATCAAACTTCAATGCGAGGAATTGTTTCAGGCTGATTTGCTTAACCATTGATTTTAGTTCACCCGAATCTCCATATTGGGGGGATTCAGGAACATAATTAGAAACAGTTTCAGCAAGAACTGTATCCTCCATAGCCTCCATCTCATCAACGATTGATTGTATCAGCGTCTTTAATAATGGGATATTATCTCTTGCCTGTTCAAAGACTTGGGATGCTCTCCCTGCTTGCATAACCTTTGGGAAAATGGATTTCGGATTTGGAACTGCGCCTATCTTTTGATATTCTTGATAAGTCAGACCTCTTACATTGGATTCAATCAATGTATCAGTCATTAAGAGTGGTGCAACTTCAGCCTCTAAAACGCTATAAGAGATTGTGGAGGGATTTGATAAGTCTTGGAAAAAGTAATTTATTTTTCCATCGGACTTTTCTAAATCTAATGTTGCTTCTTTTCCTGTTAGTGGGTCTATGACTCCATACTCACTTTTAGACAGTAATTTAAGAAGTTGCCTTAATCTTGTTTGTTGTCTTTCTATGGTTTCATCATCACTAATATGGATTTGATAATATCCTGTGATTTCTCTAAACACCTTAAATCCTGACTTATCGAGGTCGGATTTAGTGAAGTC
>Ga0209337_1001933_pt1 | contig 15334 bp, 18 predicted proteins | sample LinPmetageLP53_FD_184044 | JGI IMG/M metagenome (GOLD analysis project Ga0209337, IMG submission 184044) | Marine viral communities from the Pacific Ocean - LP-53 (SPAdes) (version 2) | ecosystem: Environmental > Aquatic > Marine > Oceanic | place: Pacific Ocean | collected 2010-02-08
AGCATTAGGTCCAAACATACCTGTATTGGCCTGTGCGCTAGAGCTCATCATACTTGATGGAACAAAAGAAGTTACACCGTAAGCTAGTGCAGCATTAGTAAGTGCGTCGTTAACTGACTTGCCGCCAGCTAAACTACCCAACCCAGAACCGACGGACGCACCCATAGGACCGCCAAAGTAAAACCCAGCAGCCGTACCAATAATCGGCAGAAGATCTTCACCACTGCCTAAACGTAACGCTTTTCCAAGATCACCAAATAACGCCATACTATGTCACAATCTTTACAGTGCCTGAATCATTATACAGTGCGCCCACCTCAAGTCCAGTGGCGCTTGTCGGTAAACCTGTTAATGTTGCAGTGGAGGCACGAATGCCTCCGGGGTTACGCTCTTGCTCAATAAATATTTCCAACGCTCTAATAAGGTCAGACATATAGCCAACGCTATACTCGGGCGGGGCTTCCGGCAGTCTTGGTGGTGGGACCTGATTACTAGACACTAGCGCCTCCCGTCCTGCCGAATATCAACCCTCGGGCTACCAAGTCTCCACTTGGCACCGATAGCATTGGACTCAACTCTCAGTGCGAAAGACCGCCCCCGAGCACGGATATATAGCTGCTTCGTATATTCTTCCACAGGACTGGTCTGTGTCCTTGTTGTTGTGCCTGCGCCAGTGCTGGTGAAATCTTCACCCGGAAAATCTCTAGCCTTTATGGTAAAGGTAGCTTGAGGGGTAGAAATCGCAGTAGAACCAGAGAAGCTTAAATCCGGTATAACTCTTCTAACACTGGTGAAGTGATCTCCATCACCTATGTCCATCACCGCTGACTCTATGTACGATGTCATTGCGCTACCATCGTCGTCATGTCCAAACTCTTGGTTGTACAGATAACCACTGTTATCCGTAGCTAGCGGAAACGGCCTAGTTCCACGGTCCAACCATGCTGTTCTACTAAGTGTGCCATAGTACCATATTTTATCCAGATAGTTATACACTACATATCTGTTGTTGGCTTGCGACCCGGCTGATGCATAAAACCAGAACACCTCACTAAACTCTGAGTTAACGCCGCCATATATCTTGTCGCTCTGGTCTAAATTAATGTCGTTGAATACCTTGTCCTTAACGGTGCAGGGTAGCTGCGCTGTCTGACCAGCATAGACATAGAAGTTATCAATACCCATCCAGAACACAAAATCCTCTGTTGCAACAGCGGCGTTTGGTCCGGCGATAGTTATGTTAGAGGCAAGCTGCTGTAGGCCAAAGGTAAACGGAGGCCCGATAAATCTCATGGATGTTAGTGCAGTGTCAGTCCATATTAGGATCTCACGCTTAGTTTCAATCGCCCTAACAAATGTAGATCCAGACCCAAGACGCAAATCTCCCGCTGTGTTAGTTGTTACAGGATACCAGTCGATTGGGTTTTCCTGACTGGAGAAACGTATCAACAATGGATCTTGAACCCCGTCCCCTTGTACGTCGGACGCTCCACCAAGACCATCAGAGCCGAAAGCAAGAACGTGACGATCCCTGTCTGACACCATAATCTGTTTACAAATGGTGGGTACGCTTCTTTTTGTGCCTGATCGGGTAGACAGTTCTACTGCTCTGGCTCCTGTACCAGTGGATTTGTCCCAGTAAAAAACACCGGAGTCGCGAGGATTTATAAGGAGATCTTCTCCGAAATTGTCGTGCGACCACAGACGTATTTGAGTTGTGGTTGTTAAACCACCAGAGGCTGCAACGCCCCATCCGAAGAAATCATTAGCCGCATCAGCGTTGCCCTTGGCTACGATAACCAAACTACCGTCAGTGTGTGTAGCTGCTGTGGTGCCAGAGTGGCCTCTTGTACAACCAGTTAAATCATTGCTAGAAATGCCACCAACAAGTATTAACTCGTTATCAATCATAACAATGTCAGTAGCCACGATGCCCGTGGCACTGGTTACAGTAATTGTGGCGTCACTTGCCGAAAGGGTCCCGCCTTCGTTCAGTGTTGTTTGCAACGGCGCTGAAGTCCTGCCACCATATAAACCCGCACCCCAGCCTGTGCCACCTACTGTGGTATTAAGACCTACGTTAATCTGATAGTTACCTACTGTATTGCTGCCGCCATTACCTGTGTCAGAACTATTAGATGTTACCGTAGCCCCAAGGAGATCTTTGGCTGTGATTTGATAGGAACTAGCACTTAGAACCTGATCGATGCTGTATTCCTGATTTAATACAGTGGCGGTTATGTTTCCTCCGAGACTTGCAGCACTAGAAAAAGTAACAAAGTCCCCGGATACCGCACCGTGGTTGGTATGTGTCACGGTAATTGTGCTAGAAAATGGGTTAGATGTAACCGCGCTAAAAGTCACAGCCCCTGCCGAAGTTGTACTGCGAAGAGGGGTTATGTCAATAAAGCTTCCACCCTCTTCGATGTAATACTTTAAATTTGTACCCAATCCAAGATAGTTAGATCCGTCCAAAGCAACCCAGTTGTGAAGAGCGCGGCAGGAACCAAGAAAGGTAGAACTGGTATACTTGGCCCACCCACCTATTTTTTCAGGATAGCCAAGACGAAAACGAACCTTATCACCATCTCTCCACCCACCTTCGTTAGAGTATGAAGTAAGGTCCTGAACAATGCCGGGTCTAAATTGTAGCTTTGTTAGCGGCATCAGGTTCCCCTCCCACCGTAGAAATCTGTAACTTTTATAACTCCGCTGCTGGGTACATTTTCGTTGACCGCTAAAGAAACAGAGCTATTATCGTAGCTGCTTCCACCCACATTAACTTGAGCATAGCACCAATCCCCAGTAGCGCAATTACACACAATTCTAATAACTTGACCAGCACTTACTGAAAGTGTGTTAACTTCGTTAGACGGATTCCCCGGCTGACCTATAACAGGATATGATGTATTCTTATATGTGTTCGGGAAACTGTGTGTACGAACCAGACTGCCATTAACATAAAGACTTATTGTCCCAGAGCGGAAACCGTTGTCAACATAATAACCAGCGTAATACTGATAGGTTCCAGTCTTGTCCACAGTAAAGTTTCTGTCAACGAGAATTGTGTCGTTGTTATCTCCCCAAAGAGTTTGCGTATACAAACGACCAAAAGTGTTTATCTGCGGCGCGGGACTGGTGTATCGTTCACCCGGCTGGGCAGAATTACTGCCTCCAAAACTTGCTGCGACAACCGCGTCAGGAACTGTGGAAGGGACAAAACCATTACCTCCACTTTTGTAATACTCACTTAAAGAAATAGTGGAATTGCCACTAAACTCTGTTTTTAGTTGAGATAAAGATAAAGCTCCTGAACTTGGTAAAGTCATTACGCTACAGTGCCAAATGCCGTTACATCATTCTCTGATGTAATCGCTCCGTTTGTACCTATTTTCGCTACAGTCGCAGTGCCATACGAAAACACCAACTCATTGTTACCATCTACATGAATACGCCAGCCACTGCCGCCAGTCAGACTTATATCTCCAACAATATCTACCCCGTCCGCCGTGGTTTCTATCTTTTTTACGTTGTTGTGATATAGCTCAACCGCCCCGTTAGCAATAAATTTAGCTGACGTTTCGTCATTAGCTCCATTTTTTACTTGGATATCGTCACCAAGAATCTTTAAAGCGCCAGTGCTGTTATCAATTATACCAGCACCATCACCTGTGGGATCATGATATATCTCAAGATCGGTTCCCGCACCAAACACAAGCCTATCGTCACTTGCCGCAGCGCTGTCTCCAAACACAATGTTTTTTGTGTTAACAAGCAAGTTGCCGCCAAGCTGTGGAGAAAGGTCATTTACCAAGTCTGTGGACGGTGTCAGGTTTTTAAATACACCAGATCCACCACCACCATCACCTGTTACAGCGGAGGCTGAACCAGCCAAGATCTCCACACCAGTAGATGTAGAGTAGGTAACGCCTTTGTAAATAACCCGACACGCAGCGTTAGTTTCATTTTTAATGGTGTAATGTTTCTTTTGATCTGTTGGAGTGACTCTTAGCTCGAACGGAGTAGTGGGGTCAGCTAAATTTCCAGTAAGAATAATAACAGGGTTAGCGCCGTCACTTGTTGCACCGTCACTTGTCGTTAAATCCCTGCTTCCAGAAATTGCGATAGATAGCTGCCCATGAACAGCCTGATCAATTATATCAAAGTTGGTATTGGTGGTTGTGCCCCAAGTACCTGCCTGTTCGCCAGAGCCGGGTTTTTCAATTCCGGTATTTGAAGTATATGTACTTGCCATTTATACCACCTTATTTATTGTATGGTAATCGGATTAATTGTTGTCCATGTATCGCTACCAGTACGAGTTATTTGTTCCCAAAGAAGGCGACCATCTGTCGTCATAATAAAGATTGTGCTTAATTCAGCACTAGAAGGAACTAAAAGTCCCCCTAAATTAGTCTGTATAAACACCGCTTCTATTTCAGAAGACCCAGACGCTATCATACTTGCAAGAGAGCTTAAAGTAAAGTCAGCGTCCATCTCTCCAATAGCCGTCTGAACACGAGTGCCAGCAGATGTTTGAGTAAAATTAAACTCTAGGTCTGAGCCGGTAACCTGTAGGCGGATTCCCGCAGAGGATTGTGTGAAGCTGGCTATTTGCTGAGAAACACCGACAAATATAATGGTATCAACGGAGGATTGTGTGAAGCTGGCTATCTGCTCAGAGACACCTGATGTAAGAAGTCTGCCGTCAGATGCCTGTGTGAAGTCAAAGTCTAAGGCCGAACTTATTAGTTTTACAAGCTTGGCATTGGAAGATTGTGTGAAGTTAAAATCTAGATCAGCTTCAGCAGTCAGGAGAAAACCACCTAATGCGGACTGTGTGAAACTGGCTATCTGCTCAGACGTACCAGAAAAAGTCGCCGAGCCAGCAGATGTTTGAGTGAAGTCAAATTCCATAACAGAGCCGGTTATATTTAGGCTGATTCCGTTTGATGTTTGCGTAAAATCAAACTCTAAATCGGCTTCCGCATCCCGTAAGAAACCACCAAGAGACGATTGAGTGAAGCTACCTATCTGTTCAGAAACACCCTCACGAATAAAGCTACCCGTAGATGTTTGAGTGAAGCTACCTATCTGTTCAGAAACACCGGCTAATGTGCCAGAACCCACGTTTACTTTTGTAAACGTGCCAATCATTTCCACAGCGGAAAGTGCTACGATAGCCTGCTCGGCTATTGCAAAAGTGGAAAGGGGGGCTTGTCCAAACATTAGTTAATATTAACTCCAAGCATCAAACCAAGTAGACACTGCAGCAGTAACTTCATCAGTAGTCATATCAACTAAGTCACCGTCACTGTTTTCTTTCTGCATAGCGTACCGACCATGAATGTTAAGTACACGAGTAGTAAGCCCTGCCTTGTCTAGTACCGTTACTGTTTCCGGCACTTTAAACTCACGAGGTGCATCATTGGTCCAACCTACCATAGTAAATTTATCTGGGTCATAGTAGTATCCACCATCCTTTACCCATAGCGGTATGGTCATACCATGTGGCCCTGCATCTAGTTTGTACTCAACAATCATCTTTACTCTCCAGTTTTAGCATGTAGTCTTTATTTACAAAGTCACTCTTGCCAAATAAACGCTCCGCTGTTTTATCCACATTACCACGATACTTATCTGCCATCTGGTCTAAAAAATCTTCTAAATGATTTGAGTGTAGCAAATCCCCTTTACCAATTTGTTCCGCTGAGTGTTGGACATAGCCAGATACTTCTGTCAATGCAACCTGTGGATGTACACCATGTTGTTGTAGATATTCTATTGTAGCTGTCTGCGCACGACCACCATCAAGTATGTTACGGTACATTAGTTCAAAGCCCCTACGAACATGATGACGTTTCTCTTCAGCTTCAAATGCCTCTTCATCCCACTCATCAATATTGTTTGCTGCTTTAATGTTATTGTACTGGTCAATGAGTGTGGCAACATCCTTAAATGAACCGTTAATCTTGTTTTCCATTGTGGATAAGCTTACACTTTTTTGACGGTATTCAGCTTCTGCTACAGGGTCAACATCACCCTCAAGTTCTTGCATTTCTTTAACGGTTTTAGCGTGGCTAACCTGTGCCTCCGCCAAAGCCATCTTACGCTTCTCAATCTCTGCCATTACTTGACGCATCATGCGAAATGGCGATTGACCGTTCAACATAGTCAATGTCATTAAACCTAGCGTAGTTTGACTATTGTTTCGGTCAAAGACTCTAGTCTTTTCTTCTATTTCTGGAAGAAATTGATTCACCTTCGCTACAGCCGCAGTGTTTATTTTATTTGCCGCTACTGTCGTAAGGCTAAATGTTATGTTATCTTTTTTTATTATTTCTTGTTTCATTCTATGTTCCCGACAAACCTGCAAGATTTGCCCTAGCTAAAGTAAGGTCTCCAAAATCAGTAGCATTACCTGTGTTGGCTATCGTAATGTAGTCCATATTATTCACAGTAGAATTACCAACTTGTACACCACCCCCAAATACGCCTCTAGTTCCATTTGCTACACCCGCTGACCTTCCTCTAGCTAAAGTAAGGTCCCCAAAATCTGCGGCGTTTCCTGTAGTTGCGGTAGTGATATACTGAATACGGTCAATATAACCAGTGGAAAACCCACCAGTAAAAATACATCTAGTGTCATTTGACAATCCACCCGCACCATAGTCAGCGGCTACTAGATTTCCAAAATCAGTAGCATTTCCAGTGGTAGCTATAGTTATGTATTGAATTACATCAATTCCAGTATTGTCTGAAATACCACCTGCAAATATTCCCCTAGTGCTTCCACCTGCCCCAGAACTGTAATATGTAGCGGCTAATAAATCACCAAAATCTGTGGCATTTCCTGTACTAGCAATTGTTATATAATCTAATATATTTACTACAGGGCTAGTACCGCCGCCAAATACGCCTCTTTCACCATTACTAACCGCCGCTATTTTTTCTCGTGCTGCAGTAAGGTCCCCAAAATCTGTAGCGTTTCCTGTACTTGCTACTGTGATGTACTGCATTACATTAGTAACACTGCCGCCTGTTTCACCGCCACCAAATACACCTCTTGATTCATTGCTTAATCCTGCTGGTGTATCCTTATTAGCTGCTAAAAGGTCACCAAAATCTGTGGCGTTTCCTGTAGTATCTATAGAAATGTAATCCATTACATTAGAAGCAGTAGCGGCATGATTGTCAGAACCGCCTCCACTAAAAACACCACGACTACCATACCATACAGGTGGGCTATTATCACCACCTACAGCAACACCATTAAAGGTCACAGTTCCTGTGGCATTGGTGATAGAGTTTGTTTGGTGATTAAAAGTTAGTGCCATATTAGTCTCCTGACGAACCGACAACAGCTTTTCTAGCTGCCTGAAGGTCTCCGAAGTCCGTGGCATTTCCTGTCGATGCTATTGTTACATATTGAATAACATTAATGGGTGTAGTGTTTCCACCAGCCCAAATACCTCGCACAGCATTTGCACAAGAAGCTAAATCTATTGTAACAGCAGTAAGGTCACCAAAGTCAGTAGCGTTACCAGTAGTATCTATAGTTACATAGTCTATTATATTACTAGCACCACCAGAAGCGTAACCGCCACCAAACAATGCTCTAGTGCCATTTGAACAGCCTGCTGGAGTAGAGCCTCTGGCTACGGTTAGGTCACCGAAGTCTGTTGCATTACCTGTGGTGGATATTGTTATATAATCTATTACATTTGTTGTAGCATTTCCACCAGCAAATAGACCTCTTGTAAGCGAACCAGCAGCACCAATTTGTTTTTTAGTTACGGTACGGTCTCCAAAATCTGAAGCATTTCCTGTGGTAGCTATTGTTACATAATCTATTGTATTTGATGTTCCAGATGCCGCTATTCCAAGTGCTACAGCACCTCTAATACCGTTGGAGACTGCGGCACCGCCGTTTGATGTTGAAGTTAAATCTCCAAAATCAGTAACATTGCCGGTAGAAGCTACGGTTATATATTCTATTGTGTTATAAAGAGTACCAACGAAAATATTTGTATTTTTTCCTCCCGCAAATATTACCCTTTCCCCATTACCACAAGAAGCTAAAAAGGCTTTAGCAGCCGAAAGATTACCAAAGTCGGTGGCGTTGCCGGGAGTACCTATAGTTATATAGCCTATAGTATCTGATGGTGTGCCATTATTATCACCGCCAGCAAATAAACCCCGGTTTCCAATAAATGAAGCTGGAGTATTATCACCACCCGCAGCTACCCCGTTTATAGTAATTGGGCCTGTAGAATTAATTATATCATTTAATTGGTGATTGATTGTTAATGACATATTAGTCCCCCGCACATGCGGATAATTCTTCAAGAGCCGCTGCTAGGTCACCAAAGTCTGTGGCATTGCTTGGGCTATCTATAGTGATATAGTCTATTATGTCATATCTTACCGGCGGGAAAGCTGTACCACCCCCTCCGCCTATAACTCCTCTAGTACCACTTGAACATGCAGCTAAAGACTTGCGTGCTTGAGTTAAATCTCCGAAATCAGTAGCATTCCCTGTTGTTGCCATAGTTACATAGTCCATTATGTTAGTTGTTGCAGAACCACCACTGACGGCTCCTCCACAAAAAACGCCATATGTTGCATTAGAAAGACCAACACCTTGCTGTTTACTAACAGTCATGTCACCAAAATCTGAAGCATTGCCTGTGGTAGCTGTCGTTACATAATCTATTGCAGCGGTGGCTGGGTCATATCCACCAGCAAAAAGACCTCTTGTGTTACTAGCGCAAGCGTATTTGTAGGCATTTTCCGCCACTAAATCACCAAAGTCTGTAGCATTTCCTGTGGTAGAAATAGTTATATAGTCAATGATGTTAGATTTGCCACTGGAAGCACCTGCTCCTGCAAACAAACCCTTAATACCATCAGAACAGGTGGCTGGGAACCCTGCCTGATTGAGGTCACCAAAGTCTGTAGCATTTCCTGTAGTGGAAATAGTCACATAATCGATTTGATTTGCATAAGCGTTACCCCCAGCCCAAACACCCCGCTCACCATTGGAACAAGAGCCTGTAGGATGCCGAGTAACAGTGAGGTCACCAAAATCTGTAGTGTTGCCTGTATTAGCAATGGTTATATATCGTATTGCATTAGTTGCTGGATACGTTCCGCCACCGAACAAACCCCTGCCGCCAAACCATACAGGCGGAGTATTATCACCACCAACAGCCGTGCCGTTTAGCTTAACAATACCAACAGAATTGCTAATATCATTTGTCTGATGATTTATGGTAAGTGACATATACTTAACCTATACGGCAGACGAGCCATCCATATCAGATTGTGCCATCATCCATTTGTAACACTTGTCTAAGAAAGTATCACCTGAGAGGGCTTCAATGTCTGTTAGGTTTGCATGATAGCGTTTAAAGTCTACCTCACGAGTTCCATCAGTTGGTGATGCTGTAACGTAACCTGCTAGGTCAATCATTACTTGAAACTTTGGGTCTGACCCACTACGTTTACGAGAGATTGCTGCCGTTACAATACGGTAGTATGCGTTGTTAAATGCAATGCCGTACTGTGAGACGCCCTCTGCAATATTATTTTGAATTGCCATTTTATTTAATCTCCTTTAAGCCCAAATCACTTCTGTTGCTTGAATAACGCCAGTCCAAAAAATATCTGTCGAGGCTTGACCAGTAACAGTAACAGTAAGTGCGCCGTTGGTTGTGTCAGCCGACATTACCATACCCCAGCTTGGAGTATTATCAATAACAGTTGTTGCTGAATTAACTAGCACAGTTGTGCCAGCGGAACCCTCTTTGCGAAGTAATCCTTTAACCTCAAAAGCAGCGCAAGCAGTGCCTTGACTAGCCTTTTGACGGGCAACAATAGTGCCGTGAAAAGCGTAAGCAGCATTGTTAGGTATTAAAATTTGCTTTGTTCCACTAGGAGACTCATAACCCCCAGTTTGAAGGTTTGTTGCTGTTGCATTTGTTGTTCTCTGATGAATGTAAAATTCATTTTTCTGTGCGCCAGCTGCGCCAGCTTTTGCAGAAAAAGCCAAAGACCCTTCTGCTCTTGTCACAGCAATAATTCCAAAAGCACCAGCATTAGTATGTAAATTATCGCACTCTGTACCAACAGCTACGCCATAAGTTCCATTTAGTGTGTTATTAGCCCCAACACTAACGCCATACGCACCATTAAACGAACTAGTATTGTATCCAATAACGGTACAAGTATTTGCCGCCGAAATACTTATATTGCCAATACAAAGAGACCTATTACTTGATGCTTGTATGCTTCTTCCAATAGCAATAGAGTCATTTCCTGTTGCGCCTCTGCCTGTACTATCTACCCCGATTGCGATAGAATTGGACCCGCTAGAATATGTATCTTTGCCAATCGCAATTGATTCTTCATCTGTTGCCCGAGCATCACTGCCAATTGCAATTGACTCAGTCCCACTTGCAGTAGGGTTTGTGGCTCCTGTGGTTTCTGCTGCGTAAAGATCTGCACCGCCGGGAAGATTAGTTAGGGATGCACCACTAATTGCCGGAAGTGCGCCTGTAAGTTGTGAAGCTGCAATAGACTTGTTAGTAAGTGTGGCTGAAGAACTAGCTGTGATGGCTCCTATATCAGACAAAACTTCTGATGCAGAACGACCTTCTACAGCCGTTCCAGCGACTCTCAAGAAATCATCATCAGCTACTCCAGAAGTGAACTTAGGCACATTTGTATTAGATATGCCCGTGTCAAGAACTGCGGAAGTACCAAGACCTAATGAAGCTCGCGCTGTACCTTCGGTCTCTAGTACAAAGTTAGAACCATCACCTACAATGAAACCACCGTTAGTTACAGCCAACCCGGCTACATCTTGAAGTTGTGCGTCTAGTCTAGCATTGGCTACTGTTCCAGACCCCAAGTTGCTGGCGTTTAAAGCAGTTAAAGCACTTCCATTTGCGGCGACTACATTACCACTAGCGTCCAAGAAAGACATTTTTTCCGCAGGTAACGTGCAGAAAATAGTTCTTGTTCCAGACCCCCAGTTAACAGCGCTGTCACTGTTGCTGGACTGAAGTATCGTGGTTCTAGCTAAGGTCGTTCCAGAAGCTGTATATGTTCCAATACCTACTTCAAAGTCCACGCCATCGCTACACCCATAGTAGGTGGTGTTTCCGTTACCTACACTGGCAAAGGTTTCAAAACCAACCACTGCACCCGCTAAAGAGTATGTGCCGGTGCCAGCGGTGCTGGTCGTTTCTTTTACCCGATCTCTAAGAACAAGTGCCATCTTGGTTTACCCTCAGTACACGTTTCAGATTAGTTCAACTGAATGCTTAGATTGCCAGCGTTAATGCGGAAAATATCACCGGACGCGATTACTTTACTGGCATCAAGCGCACCAATAAAATAAATGTCCCCAGAACTAGATGCACTAGCGATAAAAACATGCGTGATTGTGTTGTTTGTTCCGCCAGAGGCCGGAAACTCAATCTGCGTTGTTGTAGCTATCTGAGCATCAGTAGACGCTGAGGGTACAGTCCATGTTGAGGCTGCTTTTTGCTGTCTAGCATAATTTGTAAAGGTAGCTTCTGTTACAGAGCCGCCTTCTGCACTACTTACCGCAGTTGCTAGGCCAACGTAAATATTATCGCCGGGTGTTGAAAAGGAACCTGCGTTATTTTTAAACAAGAGGTTAAGTATCTTATTTTCCAAAAAGGTGGTTGCTGCATTAGATGTTGCCATTGTCTTCTACTCCGTGGGTTAAGTGCGTGGCCTATCAGGTAGACCTCTCCTGTAGGCATCGCTATTCTCTCTAGCTTCTGCCAAATCCTTTAAGCGTTGTATTTCTTGTACGAATCTTTGCTCGTACAACTGCATTAGGTCCTGTTCACCCTTCATATAAGTATACGCTTCTACTAGAGAGCCGTAAAGTAGCGAGTTAGGGGCGTTCTCACTAAGCCATGTTGTGCCCGATTCCGCCCCCGCAGTAATACTAGCAGGGCGATAATAGTAATGTAATTCTACATCATACACTTGATTAGGGGTTGGGCTCAAAATAAAATTGTTTACGTCAAAAATGCCATAATACTTAGGTGCAGTGTTAGCTGAATTTACATACGCACTGTAAGTATCTGGATCTGCAACATGTGCTTGCAGTAGCGCTGGCGTAAAAACAGACTCAATGCGTGTTTTTGCAGTACCTGCTGGTAACGATTCCTCTCCAAATTTAGCCGCATCAAGTGCATCAGCCGCAGTAATACTTCCACTTTGGTTAAAGTCACCATTAGCAAAGCCATTTGTAACAGCATTTGCAACTGTACTTAAATTATTGGTAAGACCAACTGCAATTTCAAGTATTGCAGCCGTAACCGCACCCCAATTAACAACTAATATTCCCGCATCATTCGTGTACTGCTGAACAAAGTTAACGTCCTTGTTTAACAAGAAATTCTTAAAATTAGGTGAAGTGATTTGAAAGGAAAACGGAGCACGATAATCTGCCGGAACACTAATATAAGGATCTCCAACAGTTGTTTGAGAAGTTGCATTCTTACGAAATAGCTCTAGGTCAACTAACGTAAAAATTCGATCCTCTGCACCGCGAATAAACACAGGAAGATTATTTACAAAAGATGTCTCAGAATTTTCCGTAAAATCCTGAATCGCTGTTTTTAGCTGTGTGTATGTAAACGACATTTCACTTGCTCACTATGCTATTGTTATATTGCCAACCATAGCGTTATGGTTGGTGCACTGATATACCAGAGATGTATCGCTTGGATCATGCGGAACAATAAACTGTGTTAACCCAGTGGTAGAATTGTAGTTGTCTGTCACCCCTGTTGTAAAAGCAGAGCCGCCGCCGGATGTTCTGATCTGCAAAGGATGGCCACTTACATTAGCCGTGTTATCAATTAAGTATGTGTGGCCTTTGTAGAAGGTGAAGTTTGGGTTATCACCTGAAGTAGCGCCCGGACCAGTGAATGTGTACGCCGCGCTTTCTCTAATACCGGCAGTGTACTTTGTTACCGGCCCTGTGGCTTCATCATTCAACCTTATCCAGACACCACCATGAGCGAAATAGAGGCCACCTGTAGCGTGAACATGAGCAACAGCGCCGTGATATGTTGATGCGCTGGGCAAATCAGTCAAAGCGCCATAATAAAAAACAATCTTGTTAGCACCCGAGCTAACATCTAAAAGACCATTAGCATCTATAATATCCGTTAATACATTGGAACTATTTCCCAACGCACTGTAGATCTCGTTAAAATTGTCGTTTATCTTGTCCGCGCCTGCGCGAAGGGTATCACCCGTCCCATCATTTGCTGATGTTCCAATTCCTACTGCTTGTTTTGCCATTTAAGCCTCGTCAAAAGTCTTGCTTGCCGAATCGAATGTAACACTTATCGAATCAAAGGTCGATGCTGAAAGAAGTACACCAGTTGCAGTCATTGTAAACTGGGAAACAAGTTCTGCTCTTGTTGATGCCACACCAGCAGCGGCAGTTGCAACGCCGCCTCCGCCTCTTATGCCGCCAACGGTTGCTGTTTCGCCAGTAACTGTAATTGTATACGAATTGGCATCAACAACGGTGATTGTGTACCCAGCAGCTTTGTTCAAAACGGTTGTGGAAAAACCGTCAAATGCTTGTGTTTTACGGAAAACAACAACATTATATGTGCTGCGTCCATGAGATGGTTCAAACACAGTAATCACAGAAGAACCCACACTTCCTGACTGAAAGGGGTTCATTACTAAAAGAACCTGACCAGCTACCTCGGTGGCTGTGTCCGGTCTAGGTTGTAAAAGAGCCTGTGGATCCGGCCCTATCCTGCGTGGGTTTAGTTGTGGGTGTTTCTCTTCATACTCATCTGGTCCAACTTTAAGACCATTCCACTCAACCAACATCTCTGCAAGACGATACCGAAACCCGGAACGATCCGAAAGACCCCAAGCCTTTTTACCAGATGCGTGTCTTGCCATTAAATAACTCGAAGATATTGAATACTTGGCTGAAGTTTCAGCGGCACCCTGTCCTCGTCCTCATCTGCTGCACGTTGGAACTCTTCTTCGTACACCGACTTTAAAAGCTGAATTCTATCCGGGGCTTTCTTCATCGCGACGTAATAAGCTAGACCCGCAACCATACAGGGGTAGAACCGAAACGGTGCGTCTGTTGTGTTAATCAGAGTGTCAGCATCATCCATCCTCTGCACAAAATAATAAATTAAGGTGTCTGTAGAGCTATCTGGAGTAGGCCACAGCGTTACCTGTGGCAGTGTTTGACGATTATAAAAATACTGACTCGGTCGGCCTTCTGTTGTTTTTGCAGGGATTGTTAAGTAATCACCTCTAGACATTCGCGATAACTCAAAGTCTGTGCCACTGCGACGTATTACTACTTCCAACAAGTCCGCATAGTCTGATGTAAAGGTGTATGTAGCTGTTCCTGATGTCAGAGCCTGTGTGCCCTGCTTGACTGTCCACAAGTTAAGACCCCTGTTAGCCCAGTCAGCAAACATCAAGTTAAGAGAACGTCGGGCTGTTTTAAAATCATAACCAGTACGAGCCTCTAACCCACACCGCTCATACGCCTCTTCAATAATTTCAGCAACGTCTAGCTCGAAGTTTCTGGATCCTGAAAGAGCCATTATTTTTTCCTTCTTAAAGATTTTACTCTGCGTGGCCTACCCGCTGGCTGACCTAAGCGCTTCTTCTGCGATATTCTACTACGTTTTTCTGCTGCTGTCATTTCTTTGGATGTTTTGGGGGTCTTAGAAGAAACCCGCTTTGAGGGGCGGCAATATGGAGTACCCCGTTTTTCACCCTTGCGACGCCCACACGCTTTCCCCGTGGAAACATCTTTCCAGTCCTCTTTGAACCACCGTTTAAGGGCCGCTCCCTTTTTAGTCTTTCGTACTGCCATATCTCATCCATACTTACTGAATAACTGCAAACAAATAAACAAATAAACCGATAGAAATAACTATGATAGTAGCAACAAGAACAATTTGCTTCATCATTTCTTCAAATTCTCTGGACGCTTGTATCTTTCGCCTACGTTCTGCCGCCGCAGCCTCTTTTGCCTCTAGTATCCTTTTTTGTCGTTCTTCTAAAATATTCTTCCATGTATCCGGTCCGAAGCGCATATTCACCAGAGTAGCTACTTCTTGTAGCTTTTCCGCTGCTAACTTAGCGTCGATCATCTCACGAGCAACGGACTCTACACCAAACTGATCTGTCAGCCCAACGCCAGATTTTTTATTCCTAGCCTCGTTTACCTGCTTTTGACCTGTAAACAAAGCATCTATCTGACCCGCAATAGCTCCTACAT
>Ga0209337_1001935_pt1 | contig 15331 bp, 16 predicted proteins | sample LinPmetageLP53_FD_184044 | JGI IMG/M metagenome (GOLD analysis project Ga0209337, IMG submission 184044) | Marine viral communities from the Pacific Ocean - LP-53 (SPAdes) (version 2) | ecosystem: Environmental > Aquatic > Marine > Oceanic | place: Pacific Ocean | collected 2010-02-08
ATTGGTTCAGTTACAACATCAGCTAATGCAACTGCTAACCTTACTGGTATTCAATTAGCAGCTAGCTTAGGCCAATCTACAATTACTCCTAATTCAATAATCTCGGTCACCGGACAACAATTAGCTATTACCGCTGGTGCTATAGCGAGCATAACAGCAGATGCAACTGTAATCCCTACAGGTATAGAAATGACTGGAAGTATTGGAGATTTATTTGTAACAGCATGGGCTGTAATAGACCCTAATGTAACTAACACTTGGACTGAGGTAAACAAAAATGTTGCCAATACTTGGGTGGAAGTTGATAAGGCTGCTTAAACAAGGTATAATACAAAATTATGGCATCAACATTTTCATCAGATCTTAAACTAGAGTTAATGGCCACGGGTGAAAACTCTGGTACTTGGGGAACCAAAACAAACACTAATCTTGAACTTGTACAACAAGCAATCGCAGGATATCAATCAATTGATGTTGCATCTTCTGATGTTGCTTTGTCTATGGCTAACGCTTCTATTTCTAACGCTAGAAATATGATTCTTAATTTTTCAGGAACATTAGCGGCAAACAGAGTTGTAACTATTCCAAACTCAATAGAAAAATTTTATATATTAAAAGATGGTACTAATCATAACAGTGGTAAAACATTAACTTTTAAAACTGTTTCAGGATCTGGGTTTACTTTAGATCAAGGAAAAGTTCATGCCGCTTATTCAGACGGAACTAATGTTTACGAAGTAGCTCTTAACACTTTAGGCGGAACTATCGGAACTTTACAACTTGATGATGATTCAGTGACAAACGCAAAAGTGGCTGATGACGCAATTCAAAGTGCTCAAATAGCAGACAATGCTGTAGTCAGCGCTTCTATATCAGCAGCAGTAGTGACTGCCGCAAAGATTGGAGACAATGCTGTGACCGCTGCAAAGCTACAAAGAAAATTTACAATTAGTACATCTGCTCCTTCAGGAGGTGCCGATGGGGACATTTGGTTTAAATATTCATAGGAGTTTAAATGGCTAATACCTATGGCAAAGTTTCTGGAACATTTGAAGAAATAGAAAATGCTTATGGCAAAGTTTCTGGTGCTTGGAAAGAAGCTGATGAAATTTACGGCAAAGTATCAGGAGTTTGGAAATTAGTCTTTAGTGCTTTTGAAGCAACTTCTTTTGCAACTTTATCAAGTGGATCAGGAACATTTACAGTTCCGGCTCAAGCTAACGCAATTCATATTCAAGCTGCAGTTGGTGGTGGTGGTGGTGCTATGATTGGAGCCGCTTACGATAAAGCAGGTGGTGAATCTGCTGGTGCTGGTGGCGGATCTGGTGCTTTTGTATCTGATAAAATTTTTAGTGTAACACAAGGAGAAACTATAAGTTATGCAATAGGTGGAGGTGGTGCTGCACAAAATAGTCAATCAAGTAAATTTAATGGGTCAGCAAGTGCTGGAGCAAGTTCAACTCTTTCTGCATCTAGTAGTGGATCAATATTTACATTAGCTGCAGGTGGTGGAGCAAGTGCTTCAAGTGGGTCACCTCTTAGAAATAACATTGCAGGGTCTGCTGGTTCAGCCACTATTAATGGTACAGCTATTACTTCAGGAACTTTTAGAGATTCAAATGGATCAACTGTAAATGTAACAAGTTTAAATGGTGGACCTGTTGGAACTTTTAATCAATCTGGTAATGGTGCTGTTGGAGGAAATAATGGAAACTGTAGCGGAGATAACTGTAGAATTGGTGGATCCACTGGTGCTGCCTCATATTCAAGTAATGTAAATGGTGGCGCTGGAGGATCTTCTTCTGGAACAGGTACTGCCGGTGGAGCAGGTACTAGAGGTTCTGGTGGTGGAGGTGGAGCTGCTCAAGTAAGTTTAGCAGGAGCTGGTACGTTTTTTGAAACTAATGGTGGTGTTGGCGGTAGTGGAGAAATTCAATATAGATTTTTAAGAGTATCATAGTATAGTGCCTTATGGCAAATATATCTAAATGGTTTGGTTATCCAATATACATAACTAAATTAGAAAACTTTGAAGATATAAATAAAAAAATTGTACCCTTAATACTAAAAGATATTACTCCAACCAATTCTCAATATTCTAAAACAACAGATATAAAACCAAAAGAGTTACAATCAATTGATGATAACTTACATAAAGATAAAAGATTTAAAGAATTATATGTGGAATTAACTAAAGTAATACAAGGTTGTTTGTCTGCACAAAAATATAATTTAGATTTATTTGAAATATACATAACTAAATCATGGGCAACTTTATCAATTAAAGAACAGCATATTGCTTACCATAGACATATGAGTAGCCATTTTAGTTTTGTCTATTACCCACAAGCGCATGAACAAGGAAACCTTTTTTTATTAGATGATGATGCACATAAAGTTGGACTAACAATACCTAAAAGAGATCCTTATTTTACAGAGTGGGATAACACTAATTATGGTAAAGCAGAATATCCTGCAGAAACAGGAAATGTAATTATATTTCCTTCAATGATGTTTCACGAAACAGGAAAGAATACAAAAGATATACCAAGACTATCTATATCAGGAGATATTATGTTGACTATGAAAGAAGGTATTAAATCTGAACATAATATACCTTCCCCTGCGACTTGGATGAAGCTTTAAAATGATGTAAAATAGCTGCATGGCTTTAACAAACGTAAGAATTGCACCAGGATTTAATAAAGCAGATACACCCTCAGGAGCAGAAGGACAATGGATTGATGGTGATTTTGTAAGATTTAGATATGGTCAACCTGAAAAAATTGGTGGCTTTCAAGCTATAGGGACTAATACAATATCAGGACCCACACGTGCGCAGCATACTTGGACTGATTTAGAAGGTAGAAGGTACGCAGCCCTCGGTACATCAAAAGCATTATATATTTATTATGAAGATAAATTTTACGACATCACTCCACTTGCAACAGCAATAACTGGAGCAACTCTTACATCAACGCAAAACTCAAATGTAGTAACCGTTACCAAAGCTAGTCATGGTTTGGACGTTGGTGAGTATATTACATTTACTTCCGTATCATTACCGGGAGGTGGTGCAACAGGTTTTACAGTTGCTAATTTCCAAGATTTTACTTTTGAAATTTTAACCGTACCAACTACAAGTACTTTTACAGTACAAATGAAATCTAATGAAACTGGCACAGGTATGTCTACCGCAGGTGGTGCTACTATTAATCCTTACGAAGAGATAGGGCCTACAATTCAAACTTACGGTTATGGTTGGGGTACAAGTACGTGGAGTAGATTAACTTGGGGCTCTGGTTCTACAACTTCTTCAGTTGTTCTTGATCCTGGTACATGGTCATTAGATAACTTTGGCCAGCAACTAATTGCAACTGTTAAAGATGGTAAAACTTTTGTATGGAATCCAGGTGTATCCAATCCTTTAGAGAATAGAGCTGTAGTCATGAGCGGAGCTCCAACAGCAACAAGATTAACTATAACTTCAGATAGAGATAGACACGTTGTTCACTTTGGAACTGAAACAACTATAGGTGATGCAACTACTCAAGACCCTATGTTTATAAGATTTAGTGATCAAGAAAATTTTAGTGTTTATCAACCTACTTCAGTAAATACAGCAGGTACGTTTAGATTAGATACAGGTAACAAAATCGTAGCTGCAGTTTCTGGTAAAGACTACAATTTAATTTTAACGGACCAAGCAGCTTATACTATGCAATTTGTTGGTCCTCCATTTACTTTCTCAATAAGACAAGTAGGTTCTAACTGTGGATGTATAGGTCAACACGCAGTTGTTTATGCAGATGGTAGAGTTTATTGGATGGGCGCAGGAGGAGGGTTCTTTGTATTTGATGGTACAGTTAAATTACTTCCATCACTTGTAGAAGATTTTGTATTCACGACCACCGGATCAAATGTGGGAGTAAATTATTCTTCTAATGAAATAATTTATGCATCGCACAATTCTTTATTTAATGAAATAATTTGGTTCTACCCTGCAGGAACACCTTCGGGAAATCCTGCTACACAAAATAATAGATCAGTAACTTATAATTATGTAGAAAATACTTGGTCAACAATGAGTCTTGCTAGAAGTTCTTATGCAGATGCGAGTACTTATGACGTGCCTTATGCAACTGAATATACTACAACAAGTACACCATCGTTACCTATTTTAAGTGGGGCGACAAATACTTTTGGTGCATCTTTATACTATGCACATGAAGTAGGTAATAATGAAGTAGCTTTAAATGGTACAACAACAGCAATTCCAGCTTACATACAATCAGGTGACTTTGATTTACCAACAGATGGAGATGGGGAATATTTATTAAGAGTAAGCAGATTCTTACCTGATTTTAAAAACCTTCAGGGTAATGCTATAGTCACAATTTTTCTAAAAAATTTTCCTGTAGATGCTGGAACTTCTTCACAATTAGGGCCTTTTACTATAAACTCAACCACGCAAAAAATAGATACTAGAGCTAGAGGAAGACTTGCAAATATTAAAATACAAAACACAGCTGTTAATGAAACTTGGAGATTTGGTACATTTAGAGCAGACGTTAATCCAGATGGAAGAAGATAATGGCTAAAATAAATGTATACGTTCCTGAACCACCACAAGAATATACAGTAGAAGGTTTTAGACAGATAAACCAAGGACTTGCAACTATTGAAAATCAATTAAATACTTCTTTTCAACAGGACTTGAAAAATGAACAAGATTCGTTTAATTACTTTATGTCATGACAGTAAGATATAAAAGTACAACATTTGATTTAACAAGCACTAATGTAACTGATGTTCTTACATGTCCCGCAGATGCAACTATTATAATAAAATCATTTCAAGCTAATCATAAGACTGCTTCTAATGTTAATGTAGATGCCTTTTTACAAAAGTCTGGTGGTTCAGCAGTAGAGATAAGTCACGCACAATTAAATAAAAATTTTGGAAATTTAATAACCTCAAGTCTTAACATGGAAGCAAATGATGTTCTTAAAATTCAAGCGGCCACAGCAAATACAATAACAGGTGTCATAAGTTATGCGCTCCTAGACAGATCACAGGAAAATGGCTAGAAAATTTAAAGACTTTGTTGAAAGAGATCAACCAAGAAAAAGACCTGGAAGACATTGTAAAAGTCTTAATAAAAAAAAGAAGTTGCAACACAATAAAAAATATAATAGACAGGGTCGTAGACAAAAATGAGTGATCTTATTAAAATACCCGCAGAAGCAAAAGAAATTATTAAAAACAAAAGAACGGGTAAGGTATATGCTAACAAAGATGATTTTAATTCTGATGTTACTGATCCCAATACTGACACTACTGTGGATGATTTTAGACAAGACCTCGAAATAACTGTAACAAAAGTAACCTTAGGCGCACATACAAAGGAATAATGGAACCTAGAGGTGCAACTGAAATACAAATGGAAATGTTACAAAAGTATGTAGCAAAAGATATTTTAGATCAATTTCAAATTTGTACATCTATACCTGGTAAAGTTCCTTTAGACCCAAATAAAATAAATATTTTGTGGCAAAAAAATTCTTGGAATCAACCTAATTTACAAGAGTTTTTCTCTAACAAAGACAGGCACGATGAGTATGACTGGTACATTTTTAATAGTCATTGGAACTATGAAAAATTTAGAATGGTCTTTGATATACCAACGGAAAAATCAATAGTTATTAAAAACGGTATTGAAAATTTTCCAATACGAAAAATACATAAAAAAGGAACACCTGTTAAACTTATTCATCACTGCACTCCCTGGAGAGGGTTAAATGTATTATTGCGTGCTATGCAAGATGTTGAAAACCTTAATGTCACTTTAGATGTTTATAGCTCTGGAAAAATATATGGTTCAGAATTTGAAAAAGAAAGTGGTCAAGATTTTGCGGCTTTGTACGAACAAGCTAAAAAATTAACTAATGTAAATTATATTGGATACAAACCTAATGAGTATATTTTAGAAATGATGCCTAACTATGATATGTTTGTTTACCCAAGTATATTTGAAGAAACTTCATGTGTTTCAGCTTTAGAAGCATTGGCATCAGGAGTACATGTTGTTACAAATAACTTTGGTGCCTTATATGAAACTTGTGCTGAGTGGCCAGTATATGTTAATTATTCTACTAACTACGAACAAATGGCTAAGGACACTGCGGCAGCAATTGATGTTGCTTCTTCCTATTTACATGAAAACTTTATGCAAGAGCATTTAGAAGAACAGCAAAAATTTTATAAAAGATTTTACAGTTGGGAAAAAAAAGGAATAGAGTGGACTAATTTTTTGAAAGGAGCTATTAATGAAAGAGACAATAAATGAGGATACGTACCAAACATTAAAAGAAGCTAGAGTGATGGATCCTTACGAAAAAGCTACTATGCCAATGTGGAAAACGGACACCGGACAAACGACACCGAAGACATCTTTATTCGTTGCGACTCCCGTACACAGTGAATGTTCAATACATTACACTCAAGCATTACTAGAATTACAACAAATATGTTTTAAAGAAAAAATAAAAATTACATTTCAATTGTTAAAATCTTCTTTAATTACACAAGGTAGAAATTTATGTGTTTCAGGTTTTTTAGAATCTAACTATAGCCATATGCTTTTTATCGATTCCGATATTTATTTTAATGCAAAAAGTATTATTGAAATGATTAAAAAGGATAAGGAAATTATTTCAATACCTTACCCATTGAAGACTATTATGTGGGATAAGGCTATGGAAAAAATTAATAACAATAGCATTAAAAATGTAGATGATTTAAAAAAATCATTCAATGCATATCCTATGAGAGTAGAAAACCACAAAGATATTACTTTAGACAATGGTGTTATAAAAGTTACCCACAGTCCAACAGGATGTATGTTGATTAAAAGACAGGTGTTTAATAAATTAATTGAAAAATATCCAGACAAAGGTATTGTCCAAAAGACGGTTATCAATGGAGAGTACGTAAACAAACCTCATATGTGGAACTTTTTTGACTGTATACATGACCCAGAAACTAAGACTTATTTAGGAGAAGATTTTTCATTCTGTAAGCTTTGGAAGGATATAGGGGGTGAATGTTATGCCTACGTTAGTGACTCTATAATACATGTTGGTGAACACCAATATGAAGGTTCCTTTATGGATGAGTTGAAACCCGCTAAGTAAAATGGTATTATTTTAGTTTAAGATCTTAAAGGAGAATATATTTAATGTTACAATTTTTACCCTATGCACTAGCCGCTTATGGTGGTTACAAAGGATATAAATCAAGTAAAGATGCAGGTGGTTCAGGAATCCAAAGATTACTTGGAGGTGCTACAGGAGCGGCTTTAGGTTACTACGGTGGTAAAGGTGTTTTAGCAGGAGGTTCTGCAATGAAAATACCTGGTATGGAATCAGCTTACGGTAATTTTACTCCCTTTAAATCATTACCTGGAATGGATAAAGTACCTTTTATGAGTTCAAACAACAAACTAACTGACGGAGATCCAGACAAAAGAAACATGCTTCAAAAACTTTTAATGAGAAAAAGATTTGAGGATAAAGAATTTACAGGAGAATATGAAATGGATCCTACAAAAGCAGGAATTGCAGCAGGTAGTTTAGCTTACTTATCTGGAGCATTTGAACAACAACCAATTGATCAATTTCAACCAACTTATAATTTAGGTTATGCAGACTTTGCTAAGAACCAACCAGGTTATTCTTATATCGATCCAACTACAGGACAAGAAAAAAAGTATGATCCAGTTTATATCCCAGAAGCAAATAGACCTGAGGATGTTGAAAGATTGGGTCCTTATGAAATATCTAGAACAAAATTAAAGACAGGTGGTTTAGCTGAAATAAAAAAATTTAACGAAGGTGGTATAAATTATCTTCCGTCCAAAGTTTCTCACGATGAAAACGATGTCAATAATTACGTAAGAGCTACAGGTTACGTTGAAGACGGAGCAGGTGTAGGAGACAAAGATGAAGATACGATGTTAGCTCAATTGGCTGATGGAGAATTTGTGACACGTGCAGATGGAGTATTAGGTGCAGGAATTATAGCTGGAGCAAACCCAAAGAGCATGAAAGATATGAGAGAAAAAGGTGCTCAGTATTTCTACGATCAACAAAAAAAATATAAAAGAGTGTTTGATTTAATTAAGGACAATAATGAAACAAACAAAGAAAAAAATTAAACCATTAGTTAACGTCTTATCAATAGAACCTAAGGATGTTGAAAGATTTTGGCCTTTAGCTGAGTTTATGGTTACTGAAGCTTTAAAATATTCTGGAGAATATGCAAGTTCAAAACATATTTATGATTTTTTAAAGAAGGATATGATGCAATGTTTTATTATGTTTGGCTCAGATGAATTAGAAGAAAATAAAGTTTTTGGAGTAGGGGTTACTAGAGTATCTGAAATGCCAAATTTTAGTCAACTAGAAATTGTTATATGTACTGGTAAAAGAAGGGACTTATGGGAAGATCAATTTGTTGATATAATAACTCAATTTGCAAAAAGTAATAACTGTAAACGTTTATGTCTTTGGGCTAGACCCGGTTGGGAAAAAGTTTCCAAAAAATGGGGATGGCAAAAGAAACACGTTCAACTAGAGAAATGGATAAATAAATGAGTTTTATAGGCGGAATGTTTGGAGGCGGAGGTGGACAACAATCCTCTCCTACATCTCAAACACAATTTGTAAGAGAAGCACCAGGTATAGAAGAAAGAAAAATTGAATTAATGGACATTGCGCGACAGGTAGCGCAAAAACCAATTAACTTACCTGATTATCAAGTAGCAGGTTTAGGTGCATTAGAACAACAAGGAATTACAGCAGCAGGTAAAACTGGTATTGGAGGGGCTGCCGTTGGTCAAGGAATTTCGGGAGTACAAGGAGCAATGGCTCCAGTAGGCGCTCAACAAATATCTCAATATTTAAATCCTTACCAACAATATGTTACTGATGAAATTGGTAGACAAGGGCAAATGATGCAAAACAAATTAGGAGCTTCAGCAATAAGTTCCGGAGCTTTTGGAGGAGGTAGAGAAGGTGTTCAACAAGCAGAATTACAAGGTAGAACTTTATCTGAAATGGGAAGAGCCCAAGCTCAAGGATTTACTACTGCTTTAGGTGCCGCACAAAATCAACAAAGAGTTGGTTTACAAGGTGGGCAATTATTAGGAGCCCTTGGTGCACAGCAACAAAAAATGGCACAAGCAGATTTACAACAACTTATGTCTGCGGGTGGAGTGCAAAGACAATTAGCACAGCAAGTTTTAGATGCTCAAAGACAATCTACATTACAACAACAGTATGAGCCTTACCAAAGAGCTGAGTTCTTAAAAAATATATATGCTGCAGGACCAACATCTAGATCTCAAATTACAATGGGAACTGCACCAGGAGCAGCACCGTTGGCACAATCAATAGGTACAGGTTTAGGAGCGTTTCAAGCATTTTCAGGCACAGGGCAGGCTTAAATGAATAAAGTTTTATTAAGACCTTTATTTAGAGATGCTTACTTAAAAAAAACTGAAAAAAAATTACCCGTTAAAAAATTTAATGTAGGGGGTTTTTCTAAAGTAGACAAAAGAAATTTATTACTTACCCCCATAACTTCAGCACTTTTACAAGCAAGAAGATTGCCTGGCGAAAGTCAATTAGGTACACTTGCTAGAAGTTTAGGTCAGGGAATGTCCCAAATTCCAACAGTTGCTTCTCAAATTGCAGATTTAGGTGAGGAAGATAAACAAGAAACTTTTGATTTTGTAGCTGATGAAAATTTACCGGAAGAACTAAAAGGAAAAGGTGCTTATCAAAGAAGTAATTTGACAGGCGAGTATAAAAAAGTAGGTCGAGAAAAAGAAGTATCAGAAAAAGATTCTTTTAAAATACTTGAACCAGAGGAGGCTCAATTAAAATATAAAGGAGCATATAATCCTGATTTAATTTATGAAGTAAACGAAGCTACTGGAAAAACAAATATTTTAGGTAAGTCAGGTACGGTAGTCAATGTTGGAGCAGGAGAAGATTCTTACACGAAAGAAATGGGTAAGGCAATGGCTAAGGCAGACGTAGACGAATTTTCTTCTACAAGAAAATTATTTAATAATGCGCAAGAAGTTGATGATCTGTTAGATCAAATTGATGCTGTTTTGGAATTACCTGAATCAGAGTTGAGAACGGGTGCTCTTGCCGAACTAAGATTAAGCGCGGATAAAATTGCTACAGCTTTTGGAATTGAAACTGATTTTCAAGCAGTAGGACCTGCGGAACTTTTAAATACATTATCATCAAGAATTACAATTGATAAATTACAAGGATTTAGTGGTGCGATTTCAGAAAAAGAATTAGATTTTGTTGCTAACGCTTCACAAGGTTTAAGGATGTCTAGAAATGGTATTAAATTAAATAATATGCTTCAAAGAAAAGCAAATGCAATCAATAGAAAATTTTTCTTAGAAGTCGTAGAGCCTTTTATGGAGAGTAACAAAGGATTTCAAGGAAGAAAAGATGGTAAAACTTACGGACAACTTAAGGCAGAATTTAATGAAGAGAATCCATTAGTTACTGATGATATTAGAGAACAAATAGTAGCAACTCAAAACGTAATCGATCCTGAATTTGCAAAGCAAATTATTACAGACCCAAAAACGGGAAAACAATTTATTAAAATTGGTAAGAATTATGTGCCATATGAGGAAAAGTAAAAATGGTAGATGTAGTAAAAGACAAAAAATTAATAGAAAGATTAGATAAAGAATCTAAAAAAGATCAAATAGTTACAGACAAAGACTTAATAGCTAGACTTGATCAACAATCAGTAGAATTAAAAGAAAAAAGTTTTTTAGGTGGAGTAGGTGAATCTGTTAAAGAATTTTTTACAGGAACTAAATCTACGGAATTTTCTGACATGAGGGAGATTGGGGAATATAAAGGAGAGGGTGCTGGTAAAGTGGCTATAGGTTTAAGTGTAACTCCAAATATAAGATCACAAGCTCAAATAATTCAAAATCAAATTCCTGGAAGTAACATCATGGAAGATAAATTTGGTAACCCAATAGTAGTTATGCCAGACGGTGAGTCTTTTTACTTAAATAAACCTGGAGCATCTTTTCAAGACGTTGCTCAAACAACTACACAAATTCTTTCTTACATCCCAGGATATTCTACAATTGCTAAAAAATATGTAGGAAACATACTAAAAAGATCATTAGCCCAAACTGCTCAAGCTGGTGCAGTTACAGGCGCTCAAGAAGCAGTTGCTGTCGGTTTGGGAGCTGAAAGTGATTTAACAAGAGTAGGATTAGCCTCAGGTATAACTTTAGCTTTTGAAGGTGCGATTGGCCCAATTGGGAGAGCTACAATAAAAATGTTTAAAGGAAATCCTAACTACTACAAGTTAATTACAGAGGTAGTTGATGGTAAAGAAGTTAAAAAATTAGAAATTACTAAAGCAGGATACAAAGCCTTAGATGCTGCTGGAATTGATGTAGATAAAATAACACCAAAATTTAGTGAAGATTTTTTTAACAATCTTGCAAAAGGTTTAGAAACTGAAGTAGCTGCAGTTTCTGCTGGAGCAGGTAAATTTGGTTTTGAGCTTTCAACTTCTCAAGCAAAAAGAAATGAAGAGGGTATAGCAGCTTTGTATGAGGCAGCTAAAGGAGCCTTTGGCCCTGAAGCACAACAATCAGCTTTAGCTTTTCTTAGAAAACAAGAAATAGAGGTTGGTATAGGTTTTAGAGAATTATTAAAAAAATTTAATAAAGGAGAAGTGTCTGACGAAACGTTGGAAGATCTTGGAGCATCATTAGCTGGTACAATAAAAACTTTATCTGAAAAGGCCTCTGACGATGTAGTAACAAAATTTAATTTAATAGATAAAGATGCAGTATTTAATGGATCTTCCTCTAATATACAATTATTATTAAATTCAGTAAAGAAAACGATTAAAGATGAAACTAAACAACCTTATAGTTTTAACAAAGCTATAGAAGAAAGCACTGGAATTTTAGATGCAAAACTAACTCCCGCTTCTGTGGCTGCTTACAATGAAGTAAAGAAATTTGTCAATACTTTTAAAAAGAAAAAATCATCTAAAAAAATACCACCAAAAACTTTAGGCCAGTTTGAAATATTAAGAAAAAAACTTTCAAGTTATATTGGAGCTGCAAAAACGAATACGGACAAAAAAACAGCAATAGCAATTAAACAAGAATTTGATAAGTTGTATGACGATACATTAGACAACTTGTTATTTGCAGGTAAACAAGGTGATGAGGTTATTAAAAAAGATTTAAAAAATGCAAGAGCTGCATACAAATTTAAAAAAGAAACTTTTGATGTAAGTCCTAAAAAAGGTCCCGTAAAAATTAAAGACGAAGGTGGTATCGCAATACAAAAAATATTATTAGATCCAGATGTTAGTGGAATAAAGGCAATAAACTATATTTTTGGTTTAGGAACAATAGGTAGAAAACAGAACGCTGATCAATTAGTAGGTAGACTTAAAACTGTTTTTGGTGTGGATGGATTACCCCCTAGAGGTGCCGCAATGAAAAGTGCTGACTTTAGAAAATTAAGACAAGGTATGGTTGAAAAAATGATTAATGATTCAATAAGAAATGGTAAATTTAGCCCTTCGGCTATGGTAAGAAATTTTGATTTTATGTTTGATAAGAACCCAGATTTTGCTGGAAAGTTATTTAGTAGAACTGAAATAAAATTACTTAAAGATTTTGTAACAGAAGTTAGAAAAACTTTAAAACCAGGTGATTTAGTTAACACATCAAATACTGCAGCAGGACTTACAAGAGCTTTTTCTAGATTAGCACGTCAAGGGGTAGGTATTATTGGTTTAAAACTTGCTGGTATTAATGGATTGCTATTCGGTAGAAGTGCCTACGATAACGCAAAAGATGTATTTGAACAAAGAGCTGCAAAAAAACTTATTGCTAAAGAATTTGGTGAACCGCCTTCATGGTTAAGAACTATGAATGAAGCTACAGGAACGGGCGAAAAACTTGCATCAACTGTTGCGACAGTAAACCAAGTTTACGGTCAAGAAGTCCCTAAAGGTGGTATGGATCCTATAAAAATGACTCCTAGGATAAAAGAAGCGGTGGAAAATTTAACTCCAGAAGAAAAAAAAGAAGAGGGTTTTAGAGTCCCTGGTGTAGGTATTTTACCTAATCCATTTAAACCCATAGAAAATAATCAATCGTCAATGGCTCCGTTACCAGCAACACCACAAATCACTGGAATAGCTTCTATAAAAAATAGACAAGATTATGAAACATTATTTCCTGAGGATACTTTAGGAACAGCTATATCGAAAAGAGGCGTTGCATAATGTCTACTAAATCAGCTCTAGAAAAAATTGAGTCTCACGAAAAATTATGTAGAATAATGCAAAAACAAACACACGATAGAATTGAAAAGATAGAAAATTCAATTGGAAGAATTGAAAAAATATTAATAGCTTGTGCTGGTGGACTACTAGCAGGTATGGCTTTTATTATTTTTGAACTAATCACAAGGATATGATATGCCAGCTCCTCTTGGATTACCCTTCTTATTACAGGCGATAGCAACCATAGGTGTTGGTGGAGCTGTAGGATATAAAGCACAAAAAGATTTACAACCAGTAATAAAAGAGTTAAAGAACAGTCCGGAAGATATGGGTAGTTCAGAATTAAAAATGTTACGGGCATTATTGTTGCCTAACCAAGCTTTAGCTTCAGAAGTAAAAGAATCAATTACATTTAAAAAAGACAATAATGAAAAAATCAATCAAAATTCTAAAAAAAATTTACCTTTAAATACAGGACCAAAAAAAACCAAACCCCCTAAAAAACCAAACCAAATTGAAGAACTTGCAAAAGATGTGGTTTTAGAAAAAATTACTGAAAAAATTACTGAGCCAAAAGAAAAAATAAACACACCTCCTATATTAGGGGTTTCTTCTCAAGAAGGCGGTAAACAAATAAAAGATATTACTGCTGGAATTTCTGCTCAAAAGGATGTTGTACCAAGTTTATTAGAACAAGGTAAATTAGCTAACCCAATAAGATCGTTCTTTGAAAAAGATGATGGAGTAGTTAACTACAAGATAGGGGATACTATTGGAGCATATGGAGGAGACGTAGAAAGAAGTTTGGATATTGAAGCAAATGTAAAAAATGATTTTAATTTAGATAATTTTTCTGAGATTATTAAAAATAGAGCAAAAGAATTTGACCAAGATGCTGTTTTCGTTGCGGAAAGCGCTCCTTATTCTAAAGCTAATACTGTCGGGTTTAACTTAGATTTTGGATCTAATTTAAATATTGCAGATGCTTTAAAAGTTTCTGAAAAAATATCAGACACAGTAGAATTAGACGGTTTTACTTTCAAGGTAAAAAATTTAGATACCTCAGGTTCTTCTATTTATTTACCCCAAGTTGAAAGAGATATGGAAATGACTAAAAAGGTCATGGATAAATACAAAACAACAGATCAAATAAATTTAGCAGGGTACATGATGCCTGACGGTAAAATGTTAAACTTTTCAAGAAATGGTAATGTAAGGGACACCGAACACCGAAGAATAGGCTTAACCACACACCCTGGAGAAGGTGAAATTTCTTTTGGGCCTATGTATGATTTCATGAACAAAACAGGTGCTATAAGATTAGCGGGTAATTCTAATAGGTTGTATGCAGAAATATCTAGTAAACCATCCACTTCTCAAATAAGAAAACTTGTAGATGAGTATAACCAAAACAGAGATAGATATGATTCTTTAATTATTGGTTTAGCAATGCCAAAAGAAGAGGGGGCAATAGGCCAAGTAAAACCTGAAACCGCAATTGATTTAAGTAAGGCAATTTATAGATTACCTAATGAAGCTTTTATAGAAATTAATGGGGAGAAAGCAAATGCTAATGACATTTATAAAAAATTTCAAGCTTCAGAAGTAATTGGTAAAACTTTTACTGGAATAAGACAATTAAATATTCCTGAGTTTTCAAACTTATCCGCTCAAGAGGCTGTTGAAAAAATAATTAATTTAGGAGATAATATGTCAAAAATTATTGAAGAGACTGGTATAAAAACATTAGACAAACCTCGAACAAAATCCTATAACTTAAAACTATTTAAAAAAGGAAAAGATTATTAATGGCAACTTTAAAAGAAGTATACGACTTATTAAAAGAAAAACAAAAAAACGGTGAAAACATCGGTATGTTTGGTGAATCCTACATAGATATGATTGAAAATGAAGATAAAAAAGAAGATAAAACAACAAAAGAAGTAGA
>Ga0209337_1001938_pt1 | contig 15318 bp, 9 predicted proteins | sample LinPmetageLP53_FD_184044 | JGI IMG/M metagenome (GOLD analysis project Ga0209337, IMG submission 184044) | Marine viral communities from the Pacific Ocean - LP-53 (SPAdes) (version 2) | ecosystem: Environmental > Aquatic > Marine > Oceanic | place: Pacific Ocean | collected 2010-02-08
CTTTTGATTTAACAAATTCGTCATAGTCAACACCCGCGCTTATTGCAGCCATCTCTACTTCTTCTATAGAATAAGTATAACCGTTAGGATGTAAGTAGTCTGACATTTATTTAATTACTGGTTTAATCGATACTGTTCTAAGCCATTCTTCTAAAGTACTTTTTGATATAGCTAATGCGTCTTTGTCTTCATCAGAGGTATAGTTTGTTATTTTTTTAGCAGGAACTTCAACTTGTTTTCCTTTGTATTTTATTATTACACCATCTCTTTCGGTAGATTCTACTTTAACACCAGGTATATTAACAAATAACGGCTTTATTTGATCGCTTACTGTTTTAGCATCTTGATTAAAACTAATTTTATTAATTTTTGAAACTATGGTTTCAACATCAAACAATGGAGTTGCAGGTGTGCTAGTGCTAGTGCTAGTGCTAGTACTACTTGCTGCAGATTTGTAACCAAGATCTGGCCTTAAAACACCTATTGCCGATGCAACTTGATCTTTAGTTTTAACAACCCAATCTATTTTTGGAGTAGATCCATCTTCTTTATAAACTGTTTTACCGTCTTTTTTAACCTCATCTTTTAAATAATACTTGCCGTTTTCTCTTTTATAAAGAGTGCCGTTCCAAGCCTGGAGACTAGTAAAATCTTTATTACTATTTAAAAGATTAATTGAATAATCTATAGCTTGTTTTGATACAGACTGCTTACCTATTGTGTAAGTTCCACCTTTGTTATTTTCGTTATTACGTGCTGTTATATTATTGTTTAACGCGGTTCTACCATCATTAAATTTAGACTTTACATAACCTTCCATATAAAACTCTGTAGCTAGGTTTTTAGCTGTGTCATAATCAAAGTTTTTACTATGTATGTCTGTTAAGGCTTCAAACAAAACAGTTTTGTTTTTAATATTAGCGTCTAATCCTAAATTTTTTAAAATAGCAACCATTTCTTTATTGTCGTTTGCCTCATCATCGTCAAACATTGTCGCTAAAGCATCTTTAAAAGAAATTTCTCCTTTAAAGCTTGATGTTATAAGATTAGAAAATTTACCCGGTGTGCTCATTAGCGAGTTAACAACTTCTATTGATTCTTTTTTAACATCTTCAAAAGATTTATTTATGTTTTGTTCTGCAAAAGCAAATTTTGAAGTGTTGTTTCCAAGCTCACCCAAACCAATTCTAGGTGTATCATCTTTCAACTCAACACCGTCAAACAAATCTGTTACGCTTTGGTAACCGCCACTGTCAACACTAACCTCTAACTTATTGTTGTTGTTCCATTTAAATTGTAAATTTCCATAATCACCATCTTTGTCCCATATTTGTTCAAAAATCTTGTAAAAACTAGGGTTAGAATCTTTAATACTAATACTACCACTGGTATAAGCGTCTCCATACTTTCCAAAACCAGCGGCTAATCCATTTATTTCAGAAGTCACTTGCTCTATTTTAAACATAATCTCTTTTTCTTTGTCAGAATTTCCATACGCAGATAAGTACTCTTGTTTTAAATCTTTTAATTTTTGTACATTAGCTTTTTGCATACCACCTAGTTGCTCGCTAGAACCGGCTAGTTTTCTTAACATTTCTTCTATATTCTTGGAAATGCTATTAAAACCATCTTCTTTTGCTTTTTCTTTTTTGTAAATAAAATCTAATACACCAGTTGTGGTTTTAGATATTATATCAAGTTCAGCTTGATAAAACTTAGTTTTATCAATACCTTTTCTTGATTTTGCCTCTGTTAAAGACGCTTGTATTAAACCTTGATCTGCTGCCATATTATTGGTATTTAAATGTTTTATTTTTAAAATCTGTTCCCATTACAGCACCCATAATATTACCTAAAGCTGATGCATTTGCAGAATTGGCAGATGTACGAGCACCCATAACATTTTGCTGAGCTTGAGCGTAAGCTTCATTAGCACCTGTAGCCTGACCAAAACGCATACCAAGTATAGTTGACTCTCTATCAACGTTCATTCTTTGTAGCATTTCATCACCTCGCTGAACATTTAATTGTCCTTGAGCAGCTGCTTTTTGGTTAGCAGATTCTTGCTGACCTATGCTAGCTGATATTTGTTTTGCTTGAAGTTGACCTTGATTTGCAAGGGTTTGAGCAAGACCTGCTATACCACTACTACCAGCGGCACCTCTAAGACCTTGCATAATATTAGCTCTTTGCTGATCGCCTTGTTGCGCTTGGAACTGTGCTTGCTGTTGGTTTACAGTTAGATCTTCAAAAACGTTTTCAGCAAATGGGTTTCTAAACTGTTGCGCTTTATACACATCCATCTGTTCATTTAAAACTTGTCTTTGTTGTTGTCTTTCTTCAAAAGCTCTTTGCGATTCTTCTTGAGCAGCACTAATATTTCTTCTACCTGCTTTACGCTGCTGAATGCCTCCTATTACAGAAACCGCCAACGGTATCCACCAACTCATTAGTTTTTTATTTTTTTAAAATTCATAATATATTCTTTATTTATTTATAATTACACTTTTTGTGTGTTATTTACTACTTTGAGCTATTTCAGAACCAAGTGAAAAAAGTTCTGAAGAAGTTGTTGAGTTATTTGACATTTTAACGCTAGCAAAATAACCGCTTAAACCAGAGGTATTAACTTTATTGTCTTTAGAAAATAACAACATTGTTTTATTTGTAGGTAACAACTCGTTTTCAGTAACGTTTATTTCTAAAGGGTTTATAGTTATTGTGTTTGTTGAATTGTTTATAACAGAAACAACCCCAAGTCTTTTAAAACCAGTTTCATTTTGATCAGCTGAATTAGATTGAAAACCACCAGCAGCAGCGTTTAAATGAGCGTAGTAAGCTATGTCATTAACGCTTAGTGATTTATTTAAACTACTACCTATTGTTATTGTTATTGATGCCATGTGTTTTTATGATACTTTTAAGACAGAGTCTAAGTTAAACTTCAATGTGTGATCTTTTGTTCCTATGTTTGTAATATTAATACCAAGAGTTATATTTGCGCTTCTACTACTACCAGTAAAAGTAAGAGGCGTGTTATCAGCTAAAGTTTGATTAGCACTTAGAGTTATGGTGTTTGTGCTAACAACATCAACATGCGGAGCTACAGCAGCAGCATTTATACCTCTACCACTAACAAAAGTTGTTGAAGCCGCTTTAATACCAGCACCGCTGTCTACCACCACTACACCATCGCTACCGTTTACAGAGGTGTCGTTAACTAAAGTTGTTACTGGAGTTAAACTTGCCGCCTTGTAAACATAACCACTGCCCGGTCCTTCTTCTAAAATATTATCTAAATAAAATTCGCATCCACTTATGGCTTTACTAGTACCTGATCCACCGTATTGAAATGTAATACTAGCATCGTCGGCCATACCACCATCACCTTGAGCGTCTTGGCTAACAGAAACAACAACAGCATTTGTAACAGTATTTATAGACAAAACTCTAGGAGCACCAGTAACACCAGTACCGCTCATTGCCATTCCAGCCACCATATCATCAACATCATCAAGAAGAACAGTTGTTCCAGCGGCTTGATTTCCGTTTTTAACTTTAACAATAATAGATCTAAAATCTATTGGATTAACACCACCTTCTAGCGCCGCGTAACCTCTTTCAAAAGTAAAAGAGTTGGCAGATAAACTTAAATCCCATTTTATAATTTTTTTAATTAAACTTTTAGAATTTCTTTCCGCTTTTATTTCTATATCACTAGGTAGCGTGTTATAATGAGCGTTGTTAGCCGCCGATAAAGGAGATATAGTTAATGTTATTATTTTATATTGATTTATTGTTAAAGCTGAGGTAAATTCACTTGTAGAGTCTTGTATGTTTTTTATAAGTGTTGAACCTAAAGCAAGACTAGGAGATAATTCTATAGTGTATTGTTGGTCTGCGGTTACATTTTCAAAAGTCAAAAAACCGCTATACACGCCCGAACTTCCAATTTTTTGATCTTTTAAAGTAGTGGCTGTTGTTGTAAAAGAATCTGTTGTAAAATCATAAGTCTTGCTATCTGACGCCCTTGTAACTTTTAAGTTAAAATAAGCGTTAACATTACCTTTTACTGTAAAAATTTTTCTTGCACCAGTAGAAGGAATATCAGAAGTATCTAAACTAAAAGAATCAATTTGAATAAGTGGTTGTGTAAAAGCGTTTAAAGTTGCTTCAAGTTCTTTTAATTCGTAATAAAAAGAAATAAAGTCACCAATAGACCCAACAGTGTTGGTATATTTTATTATAAAAGCTTTAGAAGTGACTCTACCGCTAGAATCTCTAGATATCGTTTGTGTTATTTCATAAAAAGAAGCGTATGGGCTTGATATTGAAATATTTGGCTCGTTATAATAATAATAACCAGTGGAAGGCGTGAAAGTAATTGTAGCAATAGTGGATTGTTGGCCACTGTTTGGGCTTAAAGAATAACTTGTTGTCGAAATACTACTCGTAGCTGTTGTGGCTGTTGTAACACCACTACCGGCCGCTATAGAAACAGCATGATTTGTGTCTACAAGTATTAAAGTACTTAGTTTTATTGATATTGACATATGTTATATATTATGCGTTTGCAAAGCTGTGCGCTGTTATTATACCTAAGCCTTGTACTGTAAACTCTCCAGTATCAAGATTAATTAAAGTTGTTGTTTCTCCTTTTACATAGTTATACCATTTACCTTCTTTTTCTATAAACTCATCAACAGTTCCACTTTGTTTATCTGTAGATATAACGTTTGCATACCAACCTGTTTTTGCTGTTAAGTTGTAATATTCTCCTTCAGAAGTATTTGTGTTTTGATCAACTTTACCTTGCGAACCTTCGTAGTTAATTGTTTTGTAAGTTTTTATTATACCAGGATAATCGTTTAAAACTAAGGTTATATCAGAGTAAAATTGTTGACCATAAAAATTATTTGTTAAAACGTTTTGATGATGCCACCAAACTTTTGAATTAGCAGTACCGTTTTGAAGAGCAAAGCTGTAGTAGTTATTTGCAACGCTCAGCGCCTGTTGTGGTATAAAGGATTTTTTACTAGACCAACCTTTAACTTCTTCACTGTAAGATATTGTTTCTTCAACATTGTTAGGGGAAACCCCGCTTGTTCCTTTTAAAGTAACGTTGTACTCATCTTTAGACGCGTCGTAACTACCAATAATACTATCTCTAGACTTTAAGTTATCTTTAAAATAATCTTTCATACCATAGTTAGATATTGGAGTTAAACCGTCCATAGATAATCTTAAAATAGCACCTCTTTGTTTGTCTGCAAAATAAACTCTATAAGAGTCTACAGCAAAAGATTCTGGATTTTTTGATATACCATAATCACCAGCAAAAGGTATTGTTTGTCCTAAAACGTTTTGAGTAGCTGTTAAATTTGTGTTGCCATCAGCGTTGAAAACAGCATCTTTATTAGAAAGTATCCTTAAAACTTTATCTTCACAAAGCGCAACCAAATCAGAATTTCTAGCGTATAGTTTTTGTATACTACCATATTCTGGATTTATATCTTTTGTTATTTTTTCAGCAGTAATAAATTGGTTTAATTCATTAGTAGAAGTTGTTGAATTGTAAATTCCAGAGTATATTAACCCGTATTTTCTTCTTTCTTCTTTGTATTCGCTTTGAAAGGTTGTTGAAACCACAGCGTTTTTATCAAGAAAAACTTGATTAAAATCATCTTTTATTCTGTTAGATTCAACGCCATTTCCAAAAGAGTAACAGTTAAACCAAGGTAGTTCGTGATACAAACTATGAGACTTAATATTAATAAAATCACTAGCTTCATAATACACCTCTAAGTTTTCATCTTTTTTTGGCTTTGTTTCAAAGATAGCTGGATTATCTGATATTAATTGAGTAGTCTCGTTTAACGAGGGTTCTACAAATTCAATAAATTTAGACGTGTTATTACCCATAACGCTTAGAGGGTTAAAATAACTAGCGCCACTATGGCCTTGAACTCCAGGTCCACCATCATCAATAGACTTGTTAAAAAGCTCAAACTCTATTATCCAAGTTAATCTTCTGTTTGTTGCTAATCCAAAACGTTTTTTTTCATTGTCTATAGTTTCGTCAGCTTTAATGTTCACCCATTGTGAAAGACCTGCGTTTGTAGGGTTTGCGGTAAATCTTTTTAACTCACGCGTTGATGAATCTAAACGAGTGCCAAGATGAACATTGATTTTCATAGCTTGTATGTTGCTTGGTTTTACCCATCTAGTTCTACCAGGATTATTAGTGCCTCCTTGAGTACCGTTAGTTCCTTCAGCAAGAACACATATAATAAAATCGCCATTTGGACCACCTGGGTAAGGCGTGTGGTTATACCTTTTTTCTTTTTTTACTTTTGTTATTTTATAAGTAGTTTCAGCTTCATCATCAGCAAATCTAAAGCTAGATCCCCTTTTAAGCTTTGCAATAAAACTTGCTTCTTGTGAGTGGTTTGTATTAGATGGACTACCAACAGACCAAGCGTTTGCATAAGCTTCGTTTTTGTCAACTTCGCCTAAAGGAATATCTTTTAAGTCACTATTAGCATGTATTTTCGCGTAAGATATTTCCATGTAGTATTTACCTGCGGTAAAAAAATCGTCTTCAATCATTATAGCTCCTGAAGTATTACCATTAGCAGATATCCATCTTCTTGGCATGTCAGATGAATCTGCTCTAAATATACCTCTACCAAATCTATCTTTATCATTATAAGAATTAGTAACCTTAGCACCGCCATCGTGATTAACACTGTGTGTGTGGTTCCAATAACCTGGCGATTGATAAATACCTTTACCAGGATTGTTTTCTGAAAAAGGTTGGTTTCCTATATATCTAATTCTGTCAATAAAAAAATTACTAGTTGTTTCATCGTTTAAATTTTTATCCATATCAAAAGTACTTACGTCAAACTTCAGCGTTTTATTCCATTTTGCTACAGAAGCTTGTGACATTGCAAGTTCATAACCTGGATTACTATTGTCTGTTCCTGACGGTTTACCATCTAAAGCTACACCTCTAATAGGTGAATAACCAGAATCTCCAGACTCATCAAAAAACTTATCTCCAGTGGCTATTGTAAAAGGATATTTATTGTTCCCATTTGCATCTTGCGGTGGTGGATCGTTTTCATAAAAAACCCTAAAATCTGTTCCTCCATCAATTTGTTTTTTTGTTGCCGTACCTTTACCAACTCCCGCAATCACATCATCAGAAAGATGAAAACACGAAGATCTAGAAACTATAGCCATAGTAGACTCTGTTAGTTTTGATTGTAGTTGAACAAAATCAGTTAAGTTCATATCTAAATACACTTTAACAAAAAACTTACCATCAAACTCTTCTTTTTCTTCAATAACATCTTTAACTATTGTTATACTAACCGAGCTTTCAACATCTCCAGTTGTACCATCCATTATCCAAGCAGCGTCAAAATCTGATATTGGACTTGCTAGATTAAACATGTAGTAATCTTTACTATTAATTTCTTTTTGAGAAGCAGAGGTTATTTTGTAGTATTTTGATCTATTAGTTGCAGTGTTAAAAAAGCTAATTGACAGGTTGTCTTCAAAATCAACGCTTTCATTTCCACCTTTTTGTAAAGGAGCACCTTGATCATCATTTATCCATACACTTTTTTCAATTGCTATAATTTTTGTATCGTCAACAGGCCTATGAACTGCGCTAGAAAATAAATTATTTATTTGCTTTCCAGCGCCATTACCAATACCTAAAACAGTTTTTGATTTCTTAATGTCTTCTGGCGCCTCGTTTTTAATGGACAAAACTTTATAAGTAGCAGACTCGTCAATTACAGGCACAGTACTGTCTAATTGTTTTTTAAGAATTAAATAATCTTCTTCATCAATTTTATTTCTTTCAGAAGAAGGGAAAGAAAGCCAAGCGTTGCCATCGTTAGATTCGTACACCCTGTTAACCGCCATATTGTAGTAAGGAGTTGAAGTTTCTTTTATAAAAAATTTAAAAGAATCAGCGCTAATTGGCGTTTCATTTAACAGTTTAACCCCTATTGAGTTTTCGTTTTTAGAATCTTTTTTACCAACCTTGAAAGAGGCTGTTTCATTTGTAAGAACTGGTGTTTGCCTACCGTATTCATCAGCATAAACAACTCCTATTTGATAGTTTCTTTGAGACTTTATAGATTTTTTATGTGTTTCTTGAACTTTTTTTATACTAAAATTAGAAACTCTACCAACAAAATTTTCTGTTAATGAATTTGATTGTACAACAAAAGTTTTTCCTTGGTTAATAAAACTTACCAAACCAGGGGAAAACACAGCTATTTCTCTATCTAAAGTTATATTAAATTTATAATCACCATTTTTATCAATATACTTTACGGCATAAAAATTAGGCGATACAAATATAATTTTAATTTTACCCTCAACATCTCCATCAACTTTTACCTCTACTATATAAGTTTCTTCGTCTTCAAAAACTACGTTTTGCCAAAATTTTTTGTTTAAAGCAACCCCTGCTGATTCTTTATTTTCAAAACCACCATCAATGCTTTGACCAGGATACAAACCAAAATTTACGCCTGACCAACCATTTACAGAGTCAAAAAACCAACCGGAAATATCGGTGCTGTTTGTAGTGTTTGTTGGTAATGCTTTTTTATTTTCTAGAAGCTCTGTAGAATTACTTGTTCTAGTATTTAAAAAAGAGCTTAAAATTGGTTTTATATAATCTCCACTATAATTAACAATATTAAAGTTTTGTAAGTAATTAGCGTATATTAATCTATTACCAACAACGCTTTGGGCTAAAGCTGCTTTTGGTACCGCGTCAAAATGTCTTAATATTTGATTTGAAGGAATTTTAAAGTATATACTTTCAGAAGTTAAGCTATATTTACCTTGCGAATCATTACTTGGCGTTGATTTATTCCAAGAGTTATTACCACCTATAGAGATATCATTGTTTTTAACATTATCTACAGAGTATATAATTGGTGAATCAGACTCTTTATATAGAATCTCAACCTCAACAACCTCGCTTGGTATATCATTAGGAATAAAATCTCTTATAATAACTTCTTTTATTTGATTAACCATACCAGTGTTAAAACCTGTTGCAGTATCGTAATTAAAATCATTAGGTTTAAAAGCTGTTTCTGAAAAAGGAGAAATAGAAGAATACTCACCATCAATATACTTCCATCTAACTGCAAATCTTACGAGTTTTTCTTCAAATATTTTTGGCTTAGCTTCTTCTAAGTATAAGTCCCAAGTGTAAGTAGCTCCAGTTGGTATGTTACTACTTTTAGATAAAATAATTAATTCTAAAGATAAGTCTTCTTTGTTTTTAACCCTTGCCCTAACATGGTTATTTATTTCAGAAATAATAACGTTATTCCCAAGTAAAACAACATCATTAAACTTGTAGCTTGTTGCGGTGGTAGTGGTAATAGTTATACTTTGCCCAACATTAACTCCATCAAAATTAAAATCAGCTGTTGTACTTATGTTACCACTTCTACCAGAAGTAATTAAATCTAATAAGGGTGCTTTTTTAGGGCTTTTTTTAATTACGGTAAGATCTTCTTTTTTTACAAAAACATCATCACTTATACTAATACCTCTTTCAGGCACTACAATCCTTGTGTTTTTATTTAAATTAGCACTATCAGTACCAGCTATTGATCTTGTAATATTTATTTTTTTCGGCTCATTATTATTATCGGTCCAAAATAATAAGTCATCAATAATATTTACACCTGTTATAAGTTTATTTTTGTCAAATTCTAAAACTCCATTTGGTGGAAAAACTGTAGAAACATTGTAACCACTTACGCTTGGTACGGCCCAAGAAAACTCCACCCACTCTGGATGATTATCAGCTCCAAGCGATATGTTTGAGTCAAAAGTTATAGTATTGCTGTTAATTGCTGTTATTTTTCTCCATTGAACGCCTTGGGGAAGATTTGATACCAACGTAATATACATGTTTACAGATAAGTTTGCTGCTCTACCAGATGCTAAGGTTACAGCGTTGGCGTCGAAAGCGCCTACAGGAAAAGGATCTGGTTGTTTTTCTAAATAAAAATCTATAAAAACAGGAGTTATATCATGCGTGTTGTTGTCGTTGTACTCTGTTTTATATATAGCGCTTTTATAAGAAATAACAGTTGTTGGTACCTCTGTGTTATAATCAGGTGAGCTAGCAATAAACCAATATGCAGCGTTGTTTTTTTCGTCAGCAATAGATCCAACACAAACACCAGCTGTAGTAATGTTTGTTATGCTTGAAGTTGCACCTACTAAAGCGCTGTTACCTAACAAACTTTGAACAGTTCCAGCATCACTACTTTCAGATGTTGTAACCTGTATGTTGTTTGCGTCTATATATTGTCCGTTAGGCACTAGTCTTTCATCAAGGTCTTTATTCATTTTACCTTGATTAAAAACGTGTTTAATTTCAGGCATATACTAGTGTTTTATTTGTTTAGATTTACCTCTAAGTATTTGAGTTAATTCTTCTAATTTTAAGTTTGACAATCTTAGTTTTGCTTTTCTAGTAGCTGCAAACTTGTCTTTTTGAAACCTACGAACTATATATTCTTGAACGTTTGCCCTTGTAGACATTATTGCATATGCTATACACTTATACATTGCTTCTTCAGCAAATTTATGCACTTGCATTTCTGCGTCTGTGCCTAAACTATCACTTATATATTTTAATGTTACAGTTTTTCCTGATATATTAGAGCTAAAGTGTATTTTACCAACAAGTTCATCTATATAAAAAGAACCATTGTTTTGCGCATGCTGAGGATCTATACCATATCTTCGCCCTTCAGCAACCCATTGTGTATTGTCTTCGTAATCATCGGTTGTAGTTGAAGATGTATGGGCTTTATAATTTTCCCATGTTGAAGATGAGTTGTCTGTTGTTAAATCTGTACCATCAGTAGTGTAACTACCATCTGTTGCTTGTGTTATGTCTAATGGATTTGAAGTTTTTCTTGCGGGATACAAAACATGTTCTATACCAGCAGAATCCGCCCAGGTTATTTTAACATAATTAACATAGTCTTGTGGTAGTACCATTTGTAATGTAGCAGGCACCTCTATTTCTTGTGATTTTGTAGATTTTAATGTATCAAAAGATAATTCTTGCAAAGCTCTCTGAGCGTGAAAAGCAACATCAGTTCTTTTTATTTTTGATATTATTTTATCCTCACCAACATAAGCAATTAAAAATTGATCTATTATGTTTTCTAAAGAAGTAAATTGATAGGTGCCAAAGCTTGAACCTCCGTAATAACTATGTTGTGTAGTTGCGTCTAATAATCCCATTTATTATTGTTTTTCTTGTTGTAAGTTAGAATTTTCTGCTGTTGAAGCTGTTTGAATTAACAAGGTGTCTTTAATAGAAACACCTGCTAATTGCAGTATTTTTAAAACTAAACTTGTTTCTTCAGATGCGTGTAATTCAAAATCTTGAGTTTCTGAAATTGAGTTAAATAAAGCTTTGCCTACAATAACCGTGTATGTCCATTTTGGGGCTACTGGTCTTCTAATGTAATTGCACTTTATATCTTCTGTTGCAAATGTAAACGTAGTGGCTAGTCCTGCTGTAGCAGCTGCCGATATAGTAAAGTTACCACTAGCGTCTGGCGCTACAGTTACAGTTGTTGCGGGAGAAGTTGGAATTGTCCCTGCTGAATCAGTAACTACCTGACCAACTTCAACAAAAGCTAAATTTCCTCCAGTGTCTAACACAGGTGTATTGTCAGTTGAAGTGTCTCCTTCTTGAGTAAAAAACGGTGCCGCAGACGCTGAGGGAGAAACACTAAATGGAAATATTTTAACAGCAGTAGCGCTAGCCCTAATATAAACCGGTCTTTTAATTGTAGGTTTAGCCAAAGGAGTTCTTTGCATAACTATTAATTCGTCCTCGGTAATTTCTTCTATAATGTTAGCAGTACTACCACTAACACCTGTTAAAGAAAGTCTAGTTAAATTATCCAACCTATAAACATCTGTTGGTAGTGTTGCATCACCAAAACGATTTGTAACAGTAACGTCTTGTTGTCTTTTTTTAAATATACTTATTTTTTCTTCTAATAAATGATCTAAGTCAGCATAAGGAGTGTTGTCTTTAGGCAATCTATTGTATTGATTTTTTTCATAAAAATATTGCTCAAAAATATTCATTTGAGCCTGGTCGGCAAATAAGTTAAACTCTTGAGGCGTTATATAACCCCTCTGCTCTTTATTAGCAATAGCTAAAACTTTTTGATATACTGTATCTATACTTACTGCCATAATTTCTTTTTAGTTTGTAGTTTGCGATCGCTCCGTAGAGCGACCGCTCCTACAGTTTGATTATTTTAATTGTTTTTCTATATTTGCATATATTTCCATACCTTCATCAGTTTTAAACCAAGCGGCTAAAGCTGAATATGGATGTTCATCAAATGGGACATTCATCAACTTCCTGTCATTACTACCCCAGCTGAATGTTCTTTGATCTGAAGATAGTTTTAATATCCCCATTTCAGTTGCTCTAATACCAAAGTTTCTAAGCATAACATTTTCATCTTTTACTAAATCTAAGAATAATTTAGGACTTCTCTTAGCATATAATAGTAAATCACGTTTAAGTTCCTTAGAACTCATCTTAGATACTTCAGAACCAATTTCAACTCTCATGATTGCTTCAGCCATATCAATATCTAGATTTCTAGCGGCTACAAGTGCATCAACTTCTAACTCTAACGTTTTAACTTCATCTATAGCAATAGCTTGAGGTTTGTATTCGTAAAATAAATTATCTCTATGAGGATGATATAGACTAAGTAGTTTTTGGAGAACGGTTTTAGTTTTTGGAACATATAAAGCCCCCGACCTAAACACAACATGCTCTAAACGCTGATCCCCAACCATTTCATCTACAAAACAAGTTCTTTGATTAGATGTGTGTTTTAATTCTCTTTCATAACCTTTTTCTTCGTCAAAATAAAAAATTCCAGTTGCTTTTAAAGAATATGATAAAGGCTTTCTTCTACTCTTTAGGTAATAAATTCTATCTTTAATTTCCCAAGTATTTTTTTCTACTTTAGGGCTTTTAATTGGTTTTGGAATTTCCGCAACCTGCACAACAGTTTCTTTAACTGTTATTTTTTCTACATGCTCATCGCCAGGATCTCCCTGGTATGAAGTTTTTGTTTTTTGTTTTTTTGCCATAATATAATATAATATAAGTTAATAAAATAAAAGGAGGGCAGAGAGCGTTTGCGTGCATGCTACCCTCCTTTTTAATAATAAGCTGCTTACTTCAATAAGAAGAAGTTGTTAGCACCTTGAACTACTAAACATCTTTCAGATAAGTAGTTTACTTCCATAGCGTCTAAATCAGATGTAGTTGCTCCAACAGAACCAGTAACCCAAGTTTTGAATTTTCTATTGTCCGTTTGAGAAGCTCTGTATCTAACATGTAAGAAAGGTCTTTTAAGATTCTTTCCTAATTGTTGGTCATAAACTGAAGATACACCAGCTGGAATCATAGTACCTCTAATACCATAAGTAGTATCTTTAGCATTAATACCACCTCTACCATCTTGTTGATTTAGATATTTCCAGTCAGATTTGTAGAAATCATAAGATCCACGTCTGAAACCAGAGAAACCTAAATTTAATGCCATATCTTCAGAATTGTTGAATACCCCGTAAGAAGTACCACCAGCACCGTAAGAATTCATTGCAGCTAACATATCATCCATTGCTAGAGCAGTCGCTCTATTAACAAACATCATGTTTTCTTCAATAGCACCTTGAGAATCTAATTCAGCTAACATAGCGTCAAATTCAGCTAAATCAGTAGAAGCATTAACACCAGTAACACCAGTAGATACGTTACCTCTAGATTCGATAGCTGCAAATAAACCTTCTGTACCGAAAGTAGTATGTGAAGCTCCAAGAGGACCAGCCGCTAAAGGAGCTTGTGACTGAGCACTATCACCTTTAATAGATTCAATCATTGACATTTCGCAGTAATCAGCAAAACGTCTACGAGTATCACCTTCAGCTTTTAAATACCACATGTAACCTGATTGGCCTTCTTCACCAGAAACTTCAACCCAACCAATTGCAGAAGCATCAGATCCTGAAACGTGATACATATCTTTTAAAATGATTGGTTTATTAGTGTAAGATTTAAATCCTGGTTCGTTAGCTGTAGTTGGCCCAACAGTACCTTTTGAGTGCTCAGAACCAACAACTAAAATAGTAATAGTATCAGTGTTAGAAACATCAGCGCCTTCAAAAGCGTGCCCTAACTCATCATCATTATCTGTAGCGTCATAAGGGAACACATCTACTTGGTCATTAGTAACCGCACCAACTATTACCCTCGCACATCCACTAGTACCATGAGCTAATAATAAAATATCATTTACTCTAATACCGTGATCAACTGAACCTGTAGCAACAGCCACATCATCAATTGTGTTATCAATCTCAATCACACCACCAGCAGGAGTACCTGAAACACCAACAGTAGCTGCGATATTTACGATATGTCCTTTATATGCTAAATGTAATCTACCTTGTTCAGACCAAACAACCTGATCGGATGTCATAGCCTCTTCTGCCCCAACTTGAGATAAAAAACCTGAAATAGTTCTGTTTCCAAAAACCTCAGCTTCTTTTTCCATTAAGTCTGGCAGGTATTGTTGCGCCCAGCCATCCGAAGAACCTGCTGTAGCGAAATCAATGTAATTTGAACTTAACGTCAGCCTAGTTGCTGCTGGTTGTAAGTTCGTTGCACCTGTAATTGCCATTTTTTAATTTTTTTTAAATTTGTTATTTATTTTTAATTTTAAACTTAAAGTTAGGAGAATCATCATTAAGCACTCTAAATTTAGGTCCGCTAGTATTATCGTTTGAAAACGATTGTCTAGGGTCCATATTTACATTTTTGGCTTTAGCAACACTATCTTTCATAGCATCTGCTTTACCTTGTTCGTAAAAGTGATTAGCAATAGCATCGGGATTCATAGCTGTAAATAAGGATTTATGATAACCTTTAGCATCTGACATTTCATTATCTTTGTTCAAAAACTTTTTGACAAAATTATTAATATCGCTTTGACTATCTTTTACCTCTCCAGCATTCTTCACATTAAACCTATATTTTTTCTCACCGACGTTATATTCAAAACCTTTGAACTTATCGTTAAAAACCTCTTTAGTTTTATTTAAAAAAGTATTAGTTTGTTTTTCTGCTATTTTTTGAGTTTCTTCCGACTCTTTGTTATATCTATTAAAGAAGTTCATAGCTTTTTGTTGTTC
>Ga0209337_1001939_pt1 | contig 15315 bp, 10 predicted proteins | sample LinPmetageLP53_FD_184044 | JGI IMG/M metagenome (GOLD analysis project Ga0209337, IMG submission 184044) | Marine viral communities from the Pacific Ocean - LP-53 (SPAdes) (version 2) | ecosystem: Environmental > Aquatic > Marine > Oceanic | place: Pacific Ocean | collected 2010-02-08
TGCCGATCATCCAAACCAGATGAACTTGATGAAACTTGGCTCACCGATGTATGTCGGTCGTGCTGACGACGCCGTCTATGTTTGTTCTGATGCTTATTCCTTCCCCGAAGAGGTGAAGGCTTTCTCATCTATTGATGATAGCAAGATTCTTATTATTCGTAAGGATTCTGTCGATGTTCAAGATTTGAACGGAACTAAGCTAACTCTGATCTTTGAAGAAAAAGATGTCTCTGCTGACACCTACTGCCTTGGTAAATACGATCACTACATGCAGAAGGAAATCTATGAGCAGTTTGATTATGTGATGTCCGCGCTCATGGGAAGAATTAAGGACACTGAAATTGTCCTTGGAGGTCTCCAAGACTGTTTAGAGAGCTTCTCAGAGAGTAGCCAAATAATCTACACAGGCTGCGGCTCTGCCAATAATGCTGCAAAAGTAGGCGCTCTTGCTATGGAAGAGATAGGCAAGTTGATGACCCGAAACATGCCAGCAGGAGAACTAAAATACAGAGATGCGCTTGTGGACGATAAATCTTGGCTTGTAACAGTCTCACAGTCAGGAGAGACCGCTGATGTAATCGGATGCATAAAGAACATGAAAGCAAAAGGCGCGAGCGTTCTTGGCGTCGTGAACACCCCAAACTCCACCATTTACCAGATGACTGATTGTGGCATTCACATTCGCGCTGGCAAAGAAGTTTCCGTAGCCTCTACCAAGGCAGTAACAAACCAGATGCTTGCCATGCTCCTTTTCGCTTACAAGATAGGTCTTGAGAACGGATGCTCCTACCGAGAATACAAAGAATTCGTCAAGGAAGCTCAGCAGTTGCCTTATTTTATAAATAAGGCTATTGGTCAAGAAGGAAAAATTAATAGCATCTGTGCCACCTACAAGGGCTCTAAGACTGCTTTTGTGATAGGTCGTAACGTCCTCGAACCAATTGCAGATGAGATTGCTCTCAAGATTAAGGAGATTTCCTACATCCACGCCGAAGGTTATTCTGGCTCTGAACTCAAGCACGGTCCCTTGGCTCTTATAGACGACCAGATTCTCAACATTTGCCTGCTTGATAAGAACTTCTACCCAGAGAAGACTATCAGCAACATCGAAGAGATTCGCGCCAGAGGTGGTAAAGTTATTTTAATAACAAACTACACAAAACACGAAATAGGTAATAAAATCTATGATAGGTTGATTAGCGCCGAAACGGGAAACAACAAGTACATAACTGCAATGGTGTTTAACATCATTGGTCAAATTGTTTCCTATCATCTTGCTCTCCATAATGGTAGAGACGTTGATCTTCCGAGAAACCTCGCAAAGAGCGTAACCGTCGAATAAGGAGAATTGATGAGTAACGGAACTTTTAAACTTTCAAATCAGGCACTTGGTGCCGTAATGATGGCTCTACAAGAGTCGCTATTAAATGAGTTGGACATTGTGCCGATTCTTAAGGGTTTTGAATTGGCACAAGGAGAAGAGGGGCTTGTAGTAACTAACCCCCCAACTGTTCGAGTGTCGAACAACCAAGCAGTTACGGATGAAGATTTAACCACGATGGTAGGCGAATAGTTGCCGCGTTATCGCTACAAATGTGAGGGCTGCGAACAAGAGTTCGTAGCCCTCCACTCGTTCTCCGACCTAAAGGAAGAGTGCGACCTCTGTGGTCATGAGAGCGTTACAAAAATGTTAGGTAAGCCGATAGTCCTTAGCAAAAAACAAACAAATTCTAAGGACACTGGTGACCTCACAAATGAATACATTGAAGCCAATCGCGAGCTTCTAAAAGAAATGAAGGAGGAGGCTAGCAATGGACTTTATGAGTAGACTTGAAATGGTGCTTTCACTTATTTTGTTGGTGTCATTTGGCATCAATGTTTTACTGTTTGTGTATTCTCGCAATGTAGCACAAAAGCTTGTCTTAATCTCAATAGAGATAGATGACATGCGCGCTGCGGCTGCTAGCTTTGCCTCCCACGTCAAGTCTGTCTACGAGCTTGAAATGTTCTATGGCGACCAAACCTTGCAAGCACTAATGGATCATGCCCGTTCATTCCGAGAATACATGGACGAGTTTGATTTTATCTACATACCAGAGGAAGAAGACTCAGATGCCGAGACGAAACAAATCGAAGAAATCTAATCATTACTTCACCAAACAGCATGAAAACGCAATCATAGAATATTGTTCTACCGATTGCAACAGACAAAAGACAGAAATCTATGTGAAATTGCTACAACCAGCTTTTGGCGAAATGGTTGATAAAATTGTGTTTACCTATAAGTTTACAACTTTGCCAAACATAGATGTTCTTCGACAAGAATGCAAGATTTGGCTAATGACAATCCTCGACAAGTTTCAGCCCGATAAGGGACATAAGGCGTTTTCCTACTTCTCGGTTATAACTAAGAACTGGTTTATTCATAAAGTCAAAAAACAAAAGCGGAAGAGCCAACGTGAGGTGGATTATGACGCCGCCCCCAAGAGATACGAGCAAGAATATCTTGCCACAGATCAAACTTGGGTCACAGACCAACTAGAGCGCGAGTTTTGGAAATCATTCTATGAGGACATGAAGACCTGGGAGTTCAATGACATGCGAGATAATGACGAGCGTGTGTACAAGGCGATCATCGTTCTGTTTGAGAGCAAAGACGACATAGAAATTTTTAACAAAAAAGCTGTTTATCTCTATTTAAGAGAGATTACTGGTCTCAACACTAAACAGGTTGTGAATTCTTTAAACAAGTTTAGAGAGCACTACAGAGACTTCAAAACAGATTGGGAAGACGGCAAGATATGAATGATGAATTTGACGACTTGATGGATGAGGCAATTCAGAACATAAGAAACGATCGCGATACCGCGAAAGAGTTTTTGAATGAGCTTGCTAATCAGATCGCTCAAAACGCAGAAAACAATAGAGCCCTCTCCCCCGTGGCTGCTAAACACATAGAGACTATGCAGCGCTCAAACGAGCAGTTGGTGAAGGTTCTCACCCTCAAGCAAAAGGAGAGAACCAAAGATGTTGGTCTGTCAGAAGAAGACAAGGCTAGTCTCTTTGACATGATTCAAGGAGAAGCCTGATGATCAAGGCTATTAAGAATTTTTTTGATGCGTCGGATTTTGATGAAATTGGTGACTCAATGGATTTGTGGTGGAACACAATTCAAAATTCATTTGACTTTGATGCTATTTCCGACAAGGTTGAATTCACAGCAAGAGTAATAAGCCCACCCGTTCCAATCTCTGCCAATAGTGATGAAATGAAAGCTTTTATTGCAGGTACTGGAACCGAATCTAGCTTTGTTGACACACTGCCAAAATTTACCTTTAGAGCAAGAATGACTGAGGTTGAGTCTCATCATGTTTTTTGGCCAGATCCCTGCGACCCTCGATTTGTGGAGGACGCTGGTGGACAAGAAGCAGCCATAGATTGGATCTCAAAACACATAAAAGTGATAGCCCTGAACGCTACCAGTGTTCCGGGTCTTGGCGACACTGTCAAGATAAAATTAGATAAACAAGGGATTTACACACGCAGCCCGGAATCAGCAATTCTGGTAGGCTCTGTTACCACGTTAAACTCGATTAGTGATGAAGAGATTAGGCGTGCCTTAGAAGGTTCAGAGTGTGCAACCGCCTTGGGAAAAATTTTTGATTCTGACTTCTCCGGAGAATCACTGGATGTTAACCCCCTTACAGCCACTTACGTCGGTGACGGCGCATCGACACCAGTCGTAAACGGACGACTTGAAGAAGCTGGGGTTGTTCTTCAAAAACCTTCTGAACCCGGCGCTCTATACGAATGCACAGATAAGACCCTCGGCAGACGTGTTCTGTTTATTCCTGAAGCTATAGATTCTTTTGAAAAGCTTGCCAGAGCCTACTTAAAAGATTTCGGAGAACCAATCTCAATCAACAGATCGTACAGAACCCTCGATGAACAGATTGCTTTGCAAGAGAGGCTCGGCGGCGGCGCCGCAATACCGGGTAAGTCTAATCACGGTTGGGGCGTTGCTTTCGATGTTAATGGAACACTGTTAGTTAATGGCAAGCCCCTCGACAAAGACGACCCAGGCACAAAAGACAAGAGATTTGATTCTGAAGTTTACAAGTGGCTAGACGCAAACGGACCAGGATTTGGATGGGTCAATCCCCCCAATCTTAGAAGAGGCAAGCGAAATGCAGAAGCATGGCACTGGGAAAACATAGACATTCGAAGAGGAAGCTTTACTAACATTAAGAACCCACCTCCCGACGATGGGTCGGCTGATGGTGAGGAAGAAGGACCTGACTGATGCCTAAATCAAAGAAAATAAAATTATTTAATAAAGATAAACTAACCAAAGAAAACAAAAAACACTTTGAAAATTTAAAAGCTTTGGCTGAAAAGACAGAAAGAAACAGAGACAACGCAGCCAAAAATTTGCCAACAACTGGTGTTTTTAACGATAAAGTTTATGAACCAAGAGTAAGATACAACTTCGCACCCAGTGAGACAGGCATTGACAACGGAAATGCTTATGTTACATTGGGCAAGGACCGCCCTTCTGGGAAGGGATCTGGTCTTGGCGGACAGGGGGCTACTGGCGCAAACGCAATAGACATCGTTGTGGGACGACTTTCATCTGCCCTAAGTCCAGACGGCACTTATGTGGACAACGCCTTCTCAGCAGATGCTGCTAGAGTCTACATAAGCCAACTTACCAACATAGACTTCAACTTTGGAATCGATCCGGGTAAGTCTGGCTACATGGAAGGTCGCTCTGGAATCGGAATAAAAGCCGATGGTGTTCGTGTCATTGGTAGAGAAGGAGTCAAGATCGTCACAGGTCGCTCAAACAACGCCACGGGGTTCGGATTAAAAGGCGAGCCAAACTCTCTTGGCGGCAAAGTAGCCCAGCCTGCACCCCTTATTGAGTTAATAGCGGGTAACAACACGGAGCCAACCTTTGAGATTGGTGGCTTATACAATAACGGTGAGAGAATAGACAAGCTACAGGGCATTGCTATGGGGCAGAACACTGTCGAGGCATTAAAAGACCTGTCAGATCTGATGACAAACATGTTGAGCTTGTTGAAAATAAAATTTAATGCCCAGTTTGGGCTGAACACTGCTCTAACCTTGATAGCCTCTTTGCCAGAGCCGCTGGCTGGTCCTGCTGCTGCCGCAGCATTCGCTGTTTACAACGGAAAACATCTAAAGAGCAACTATGACATGTATCAATTGTTTATTGATAAAGCCCTCTGGGATGTCAATTATCTACAGCCTTTTGGTAAGCGCTACATCGAAAGCAGAAACGTCAAGACAACCTAATTATTGGGATAGGAAAATCAATGGCTCAATCAAAATTCTTAAAGCACCAAGACAAGAATGGTGACTTACTTATAGACAAATGCGAGGTAGAACTGCCGGGAACGGAAGAGAAGGTCTGCCTTGATTGCGTTCCCAATCCCGCCGCAGTTTTAACAGATTGGAAGAATCTTGACATTAGTTCTCCAAGGTTTAATAAAAAAATCTGTACCTACGAAGTCACAGTCACAACAAGGTTCACCACAACAGGTGGCGAAGACGCATCGACGCCAGAAGAAGCAAAGGCTTCATTAGAAGAGAAATTTGAAGATTATAAAGACGAAGCAATTGACGCATTATTGGACGGGTTTCAGAAAAAAGACACCGCTCAGTCATTTCAAATCATGCGAGAAGCCATCGAGATGGCAGACTGGGATCTGGAAGCCAGACCAAATTCAAGATTAAAATTTCTCTATTCTGTTCCTTTTGATGTTCTACAAAGCTTGGAAGAGGCGGAAGAAGACAATCAAGATGACCAAGATGATGGTCCAATAAGTGCCTCTTTCCTAGCTTCAGAACTTATTCAGATGAATGTCAGATTAAGAAAAGGACTCAATCTTTATTCTCGTTATGCCAAGGTCTCTCAAATTATTGATAAAGAGACTTTAATTTTTGTAGAAAGTCGCAAACCTTTTGCCCTTGATGATTACGGAGACATCGGCTTCTCAACAACCTCGGTCATGTCAAGAGTTGTAAGAGATTTGGATGCCTTTTTAGTAAAAAGAGGCTTAAACTTACCGGGCGTCGGCGGCGGCTTTTTTAAAGACAGGGTTGTAAAAATAAAGTTTAATTTCACATCTGAAAGAAAACTAAAGAAGCTCACTGTTTTCACTGTTGGGTGTAGAGAGAAGCCGATTGTGTTCAAGGGACGCAAGATCTCGGCGCTTAATCGAAAAGATTCTTTTAAAAATAAAACAGCAATGGGATACCTAGCAAATCTTCGCGCCATGGATACGGGGCTGACAGCTAGAGAGCCAGAGCCCTATTTGACATTCTTAAAGAATTTCACCTATCCAACAATAGACATTATCAACTCGGTTGTAGAGGTGAACACACAATCAACAGCAACCGCCGGCTCTTGCATCGCTGATGCACTCATAAGCGAATCAAAACAAATTGGTCAAGATATCCTTGATGAAGCTTTAAACATCGCTGATGTTTTAGCTTACTGTTTTCATAAAAACATTTGCAAAAGAACAGATGAAGAGGTCCGCCAAGAAGCAATAGCCATGGGGCAGCAGTACGTTAATCAAAATGACAATGATTACGATCCGTGCCAAATAGGGTCTGACCCCGTCCGGGTCTTGGCAAAAAATCAGTTCTTTAGAAAAATAGAATCCGAAGATAATGTTTTTGTGCTGCTGTGTTTGAGAGAATTGTATGGCATAGAGACAGACACATCCGGCAATTCGCCTAGGCAACTGTGGGATGGGACCTTTAACAAACTTAAGATTTGTGGACTTTACGACTTCTTGATAGAGGCGATTCAATGTCTATTCAAAGGACTGACACTGGAAGAAGCCCTCTCAAGAGCCATCTTGAGTGCCCTCAAGGCAATGTCTGTTGAGAACTTCGGCTCCTTGTTCGTTGGGCTACCTCCAGATAAACAGGCAGAACTTGACTCTCTTGTGCAAGGAAAGCTACAATCAGGCGATCTCTTTGGCTCACAATCAGGCGCGCAGCTTGCATCGGATGCTTCCTCTACTCAGCCATTGAGCCCAACTAGAACAACAGAAGACCAACCCCTTTTTGGAGAAAACCGCACTCCAATTTTTGGCAACGAAAAGCGACAGGGTAGAATAAACTTTGTAAGACCATGGACGAGTCAAGAGGTTATCGATGCGGAGCGCGAGAGCTTAAAGAGCGGACCCTATGAGGGAACAACGCCGTCTGGGAGATTTGTTCAAACAGAGCAAGGCTCTGTAATTCGCAGGTCTCTTGGCAAAAACTATGATAACCCCGATGCTCTTAGAGGTCCACAGACGCCAGTGGCTGATGCGATAACCTCAATTCAGACAGAAGCAAAACAGAAGTTCAGTTCCGATCAAATTATGGAAGCCTACATCTTGGCACTAATCGAGGTTTACACTGATAACCTATTGGGGCTTGTTGAGTTACTTAACAAATTCCCTGGTGCTGAAATAATTTCTAAAGTTATAGCTTTGTTCGATTGTCCTCGCCCACCAATTTTTACTCCAAGCGTGATGGACTTCTTGAAAGACATAGAGCTTCCATTTTGTAGAAACACAAATGATATTACGCTACCAATGATCTTCAATCCCCTTACGGTTTTGAATTTAGACATTTTTAAAATCTTGGCTGAAGCAGCTAAGGATGCAATCAAGAATGCCATAATTAATGTTCTGCTTTCTTTGATGCTCAAAGTTTGTGAAATTATTGGCGATGCCATTTGTAAAGCAATCGAGACAGCAGGAAGCTTAGCAGCCGGCTTGCCTGGACTTTTGACGGGCAGAAACACTGTAAAAGATATTTTACGAGAATCTATTTGCGGACCAAACGCAGACGATCAAGCTCTAGACGACACAATAGTTGACATGTATTCTCTTCTTGGTGGTGTTGGAAGCGAAATGGCAAACAGAGACAAGGTTCTTGCTTTTAATGAAGCAGTAGCGTCATCAGTGACAAAAAGAGAATTGATTGAAGCATCACTTGGCAGCCCATCTGAGGCTTTCTTGCAGTTGTTTGAAAATCTTGTAGAGTTTGAATTTCCAGAGTTTGCAAACGCATTCTCAAGTAGAAGCGACATAATAAGGTTCTACTCTAATTTTGGAAACCTCCTCCCAGTAGAGTTCAGAGACCAAGCGCTGGAAGCAGTCGAAACAATCCCAGAGGATGAATTACTACCAGCAAATCCAAGCTTATGTGCAACACCTGAGCAAATTGAAGAATTTTGTTCTTTGAGATCTGACATCTTGGAAGGACGAGCATCTCCTGAGCAGATAGCACTACTCTGTAGACCAGCCGAGGCATTCGGAGAACTAACCGACGTTATTCAAAACGGCATTCCAAACTTACTTGAAAGCGCACTACCACCAGTCGTTTCGGATCCTGGCTGTAGCAATGGTCTGTTCCCCTACGAGACGGAAGAGCAGGTCGCCGTTACAGCAAAAGCGCTAGGCGCTGGAATGGATCAATTGAAGGTTGCCTTCTCTTACGACATGCTTGGCAACGGACCCGGCGAGAGAAATTATGGTTTGATGAACATGGCTTTGTCCGACACACTCGGCAGACCCTACACAGCCCACCAGAGAAAAGTCTTCAACGATCCAGGCAGGCAGCAGTACGTTGATTTTCACGTTGCAACGGGTGTAGCCCTCGACGAAGGCGAAGGCGATGGAATTGCGGACAATTACGCTCGACTGGAGAGGCAAAAAGGCGCCTATCCGGTCTACATCGCGGAGTGGATGACAGAAAACGGGGCACTTACAGCCCCTCCAGAAATCAACAACAGCGTTCAGTTTAACCAGAGAACCGTTAAGTCTTTCGAAGATTTAAAAATAAAGAAACGCTCCACGCCTCTCGAATTGCCTGACTATGGTTATAGAGTGAACTACGAAGTGGATTATGAAAACGAACGGGTTGTCTTTGTCGAGAAGCAAAGAAAAAGAAAGCCAGACATTAGTCTTGGCTTCGCAACCAATCCGCTAAATGACACGTTTTTTGGTTACGGGCTTGAGATAGGTCTCTATGTCGCAGATCTCAATAATCAAAGAAACATCCCCGTTGACAATGCAAGACTAAAAGTGACAGAAAAGTTTACCATTAAGAAAGAAGGGTTCGACGATTCAGAATTTGAACAAGTTGCATTTGAGTTCTTGGCGAAAGATAACACGCTTGAGATAGTGTCAGATGAAACCTTAAATCAATTTCCAAGATTCCTGCGTTCGTTGGACACAATCGGGACCACATCCCCGCCCATAGTGTTGATGTCTGAGATGCTGGGTGTTTCTGACAGTGCAGCGGCTTCTTATTGGAACACAACATCAGAAAAACTCTATAATCAGATGTTCTCAGCCATTATGTCTACAGATAGCAAGGCATTTAACTACGGAGCAGAATTCGATGACCTAGCGGAATCTGACGCAGACTATCTTTATCCGGGCGAAGATGTGCTCTATTCAGAAAAAGAGATAGATGATGGCGACGGCGGAACAAGAAAAATAAACAACAAAGATGCAATTCTTGGCGAAAGCAGGGACCAGCAAGAAAATGGCGATAAAGCCAGAGTTATTTATCTTGACCCTGCAACCTTTGGCGGGACTTATTTAAATCCTCCTGTCCATGTGCGCCCCACAAAGAATGCAGGCTGGCTTGGTCTTGTGGACACTTTATTTCCAGAACTCAGTCCGTGCAAGCCACAGAGAACAGAGGTCATAGACTTTAAGCAAATAGAGTCAGAAATGATGAAGTCTTATTCTGGACTATCAGAGGATAAGAGATTGTCAGGAGATCCTGATTGTGTAACAGAAGTCCCTTACAACAGAATTTTAAGTCGTCAAGGAAAAGCGGGCATTCAATCTGTTATAAGCGCTGCTTGCAGAATTCACTCGACGCTACACTTTGTCAAATCAATTGCAACATTTTCCAAGTTTAAACCAGACTTCGACAACAACTTCAGCGATCTTTACGCATCGTTCATAGTAGAAGAAATGGAAAAGGGCTTCAAAGACGCCCAACAAAGTGAGTTCTTTGAGTTGTTTAACCCATTCAAAGATGAGGAATTCTGGTATGCCTTCTTGGAACAATCAGTTCAAACCTACGGAAGACTTTTGGACGAGGGCGAAATAATTGAACCCCCTGAAGATGTGATTAATGCCTTGATTAGACTCAACAACATCCAAGAGCGCTACGATTATCCTGATCGCAAAGACTTGCGAGAAGCAAAGAAGAATGACGAAGTAACAATCTTCAAGACACTTAAAAACTATCGCAATGAAGATGCGCTAGGAGTTGTGAAAGAAACTGAAGAAATTGCCAAGATGGTTCTCAAAGAATTTGTCAAAAAAGAATTGGTAGAAGTGGCTGACTCTTTTGAGTCCTCAATGAGAAAAAACGGCTTTATTGACGATTCTTATGCCACGAACATCTACTACTACATTCTCGACGGCGAAAGTGGATTAACCGCCGGTAGTCAATTAAACCTCCTTGGAGAGTTGAAGGAAGGTGTTGCCGATTCAAGTGACTTAATCACCAGAGAGGTAAAGTATACAAATGGCGATGAGATGGCTCTTGAAGACGGAACACCCTACGTTGGCTACTATCACATTCACGAACAAGAATTTATGGCTGGAGAGGAGCATTCGCCCGAACCTCACGAAACTTTGACTGTTTTTGCGAGAAACATAATTGTAAAGGCAGGAGACGAAGGGATAGGTACTGTAGATGTCACCGCCCCCTTCAGCGATCAGCCATTTGGTGTTCGTGCCTACCTGAGAACACCCTCGGGTGATGTAGATCCGTTTAACATTCCAGCATCAATAACTTCACAAGAAGGAAACGTTTCAGACGTTTACCCAGGCACCTTGTCGCTTGTTTACGCTGGGCAGAAAACCAGAGATGACGACACGATTGCCCTCTCTGGAGAAGATGCCGGCAAGCCAGTCGTCGGACTTCAGGGAGAGCTTGGGCTTCGCTATGGTCTTGAGTTTTATGCAAATGTCGATGGGGTCATGGAAACAGTAACCAAGGTGGAGATAGACGTTCTCGATCTTCCTCTATCTAAACTACAGCCTCTACAGCCAGACAGCAAAGAGATGCTCTGCTTGATAAATAATTTGATGGATGATGACAAGTTTAAGTTGTTCATGCGTTACTGTTTGCCGCCATCCAAGATTCTATCAACAATCGCTATCTATAATGATCTAACCTTCTTACCGTCCATTGGCGAGAAAGTTGTAGATGGCGCAAGAAAGAATAGCAAAAAAAATCTCAAGCCGGGTAGACGGGCAGTGCCGAATGATGAGGGCACATCTCTTGACTTTGACCCCGCCTCCTCTCTACCGGGCTGGTATCCCAAGAGTGAACGCATAGCTTTCACGCCATTTGTTCTAACTTGGGATGAGTGGGATCAAGTAACGATGAGAAGAACAAACTCTCAACTTAAAAAAATGTTTAAGGAATATTACAATTCTCGTGACTTTGGCTCCACTGAAGAAGAAGACAACGGAATCGTGGCTACGAACCTAAAGACCTTGAGGGAAAAGTTTAGACTAGCCCCTGGTAAAAGAATTTTGCCTTGGTGGCGCCGACGCAACTTAAGAAGCAATCCGTTCAATGCGGACGAACAACTATGTGAAAATAACGACGAATAACTAAATAGTAATAGAATCTGGAGGGAAAATAAGTGGCTTCATATGCAGTTGGCTTACCACTCGCGCAAGACACGGGAGATGGCTACAGGATGATCAAGAGGCTCAAAGCGCTTGTAAAGCAAAACATTAAGATGTTAATTTTAACCAATCCTGGCGAAAGAGTCATGGAGCCAGAGTACGGCGTTGGAATAAGGCGGTTCTTGTTCGAGAGTTTTGAGTCTGATGTCTATGAGAGAATAGACGACAAAATAAGAGAGCAAGTGGCTCGCTACATGCCCGCCGTGCAAATCAGAAAGCTTCAATTTGCGGGCTCCAGCCCAGACACCAACACATTGAGACTTTACTTGGAGTATTCTATCCCACAAATCGCAACAAGTGATTTGCTGGAAATCACTATTTAGTGTGAGGAACATTTATGACAAACAAGAAGAAAGTAGCGATAAACTACACCAATCGTGATTACGAGTCTATCAGGAACGATCTTACCCAAATAGCAGAACGCTTTTACCCAGACACCTTTCAGGACTTCAGTGAAGGTTCATTCGGTGCCATGATGCTTGATGCAGTCGCCTATGTCGGCGATCAACTCTCTTTCTATCTTGATTACAATGTTAACGAGACCTTTCTAGACACCGCTTACCAATATGGCAATGTGGTCCGTCAAGGGCGCATCCTTGGCTACAAAGACACCGGCAGACCGTCTACTTATGGCAAGGTCGCCATTTATGTTTTGGTTCCCGCATCCCCTACGGGTTTGGGACCACTAACATCTTACATTCCAACTCTAAAAAGAGGAACAAGATTTTCATCACAGAACGGTTTAAGTTTTGTTTTGACTGAAAACGTCGATTTCTCAGATCCAAAAAACCCAGTTGTTGTTGCAAGAACAAACACAACAACTGGCGCCCCAAGCTACTACGCCGTAAAGTCTTATGGTAATGTGGTCTCTGGCTTTTTCAACGTAGAGCAGGTTGCTGTAGGGGACTTCGAGAGATTTAAAAGGATTAAGTTATCCAACCCCAACATTTCAGAAATTATCAGTGTTACCGACACCGATGGTAATGAATATTTTGAGGTAGATTATCTCGCCCAAGACATTGTTTATAAAGAACTGACTAATAAAAACTACAAAGCAGACAACGTGCCATCAATTCTTAAGCCCCTGCTTGTGAGTAGAAAGTTCCAAGTAGTCTATGAGCCGGAAGGCGTGTTCCTTCAATTTGGCTCTGGAGAAGACGGTGCTTCCGATGTGGTTGCAGAACCACAAAATGTAGCTATGGACATTTTTGGCAAGAATTATGTGACAGACACTTCTTTCGATCCAAGCCGCCTTACAAACAATAGAAGCTTTGGCATTGTTCCGGCTAACACAACCCTCACGATCGCCTTCAGGCAAACAAATCCAACAAATTCAAATGTTGCAGCGGGAAGCTTAAATCAGGTGTCAAGTGTGTTGATGGATTTTGAGGATCTCTCGGCGCTCGCAGGCAGCGAGGTTTCATTTGTTCGCAATTCTGTTGAAGTCTCTAACGAAGAACCAATTGTAGGAAATGTAACTAACCCAACAACTGCGGAAGTTAAGCAGAGAATCTATGACACTTTCCCAACACAAAACCGCGCTGTAACTCAAAAAGACTACGAAAGCCTTGTTTACAGAATGCCAATGAAGTTTGGTTCAATCAAGCGTTGCTCAATTCAGAAAGATCCAGATTCACAAAAAAGAAATCTAAACGCCTATGTGGTTTCTGAAAACACTCTTGGTAAACTTGTTGCCACGAATAGCACGATTAAGAAAAACCTCAAGGTGTGGCTAAACAATTACAGAATGATTAATGACACGATAGACATCTTAGATCCATTTATCATCAACTTTGGGATCAACTTTGTGGTCAAGCCAGACAGTTCTGCCAACAAGTTTGATGTCCTCAACCGCTGTGTCGAAAGGCTGGCGAACAAATATAAAGACCCAATGTTTATCGGCGAAAGATTGTCCATCTCAGAAATGTTCTCAGAACTAAACAAAGTGAAGGGTGTTCTTGATGTTGTTAAAGTTCAAATTGTAAACAAAAGCACATCAGACTACTCCAATGTGGTGTTTCAGATTCAAGAAAACCTATCACCTGATGGCGACTACTTATTAACACCGCAGAATGCAATCCTAGAACTTAAGTTCCCAGAAACAGACATAAAGGGCAAGTTAAGATAATGGCTATTAAACGTTACAAGGCAGATGCCGACAACACAATCGTAAATGCTTACGAATCAAATTTAAGAACCAGGGCAACCGGTTCAAATGCAGGACAAGCTGATGTAAGCGAGGTTTACTCAATCTATGGTCGCCAGTCAACTTCCTCTGCCGAACTATCTCGCATCCTTACTAAGTTCGACATTACATCCATAAGCGCTGATAGAACGGCAGGAACCATTCCAGCAAACGGAAGTGTTAGCTTCTATTTACGCCTATTCAATGCTGAAACTTCGAAAACAGTCCCAAGAAACTTCACTCTTGTTGCGCAGGCTATCTCAAGAAGCTGGAATGAGGGCGATGGTCTTGACCTTGAAAACTATAAAGATGCCGATAAATCTAATTGGGTTTCTGCATCCTCAACCGTGGCGTGGACTACGGCTGGTGGTGATTATCACGCAACCCCAACTTACACACAAGAGTTTGAAACAGGACTTGAAGACTTAGAAGTCGATGTCACAACGCTCGTTGAGGAGTGGATCACTGGTTCTGCTGGTGGCGGTAAAGTAAATTACGGAATAGGGATTAGATTGACATCTTCTCAGGAGGGAAGCAGTTCTGCCAACCCCCCAGGAGCCAGCAAATCTTATTACACCAAGCGTTTTTTTGCAAGAGGAACACAATACTTCTTCAAGAAACCAGTTATCGAGGCACGCTGGAACTCTTCAACACAAGATGATAGAGGCGATTTCTTCATGTCTTCCTCCCTTGCACCAGCATCAGACAACCTTAACACCCTTTTTCTCTACAACTACGTTCGTGGGAGACTGACAAACATCCCAGCCGTTGGCACCGGAGAGATTTTTGTTGATCTTTATGAGACATTGGGAGGCACGGCTATTACACAAGTAGTCAGCACTCCAGCAACCGGCGGCTATGTGTCGCCAGGAATCTATTCTTGTTCAGTTTGTCTTACCGGGACTTATTCTACTTTGCGTGATGTCTGGCACACTGGCGCCATCGAATACTTTACCGGAACAATATCCCCACAGACGGTGGCGGCGACCTCGGTTTCAACCGGCAACACCCGCTATGTCACAAATATTAAAAATCTAAAAAACAAATACTTCTCCGAAGAAGAAGCCCGTTTCAACGTCTACGTGCGAAACAAAAACTGGTCCCCAACTATTTACACAGTAGCGTCAGAAGAAATAGAAAACACCATTATTCCTAGCGCATCGTTCAGAGTTTACAGAGTTTTGGATGGACTAAATGTTATACCACACGGCACCGGATCAGACTTACAAACAATTCTCTCCTACGATGTTTCAGGAAACTATTTCGATCTTGACATGTCGCTTCTTGAATCAGGATACGAATATGGCATCAAGCTTGCATTCTATGATTCTCAGCGTCAGTCTTGGCTTGAGCAAGACCAAA
>Ga0209337_1001940_pt1 | contig 15313 bp, 8 predicted proteins | sample LinPmetageLP53_FD_184044 | JGI IMG/M metagenome (GOLD analysis project Ga0209337, IMG submission 184044) | Marine viral communities from the Pacific Ocean - LP-53 (SPAdes) (version 2) | ecosystem: Environmental > Aquatic > Marine > Oceanic | place: Pacific Ocean | collected 2010-02-08
TGATTTAAATGATTATCTTTTACAAAGAAAACATGAATTTTTTAATTATTACTATGATCCAGATAAATTTAATTTAGCTTATAACGCCAAAGGAGAATATTCAAGATTTGCTATTGGACAATTAGCCCATTTAAAGTTGATGCTTGCCGAGGATAAACGATTAGATGCTGGTAGATTTGATGGATCTACAAACGCGTTAGTAGTAGGTACAGTTACAGCGAAAGCAAACGCAGAAATAAACGATCTAAAACACTTAATCGAAACAACTGATATGACGGCTGAGGAGTTAGATGAATTTACAGAAGGGTTTAGTTCGCTACGTCTTGAAGATTGGTTTGTTCCAGCGATGTTAGATAAAACTATATCTACATACAAGATCGGTAAAAAGATGGAGAAAGAAGGTTGGGAAGGGTTAAGCGAAGCTGAGAAATCACATATGACAATATTGAATCTTCAGGGAATGATTGATGGTAGAAATAGAGAGTTATCTAGCAACTGGTATGGAGCTGGTAAACTAACAGCTGAAATGATACCTTATGTAGTTGAATTCGTTCTTACTGGTGGGGCATTTACAGCGGCAAGATCAGTTGCCTTAAAAGGTTTTACAAAACTTGCTGTTAAAAGTGGTTTATCTGTAGCTAAATCAGCCGCAACAAAAAATGCAGTTAAATTTTCGTCTTGGGTAGTAGGTACGCTAGCACATACTACAGCGAATCCACAAAGATATATGAACGCTACTTTTGAAAACATGACGCCTGAAATGCAGTTAATGTTAAGTGATGAAGGTGATGAATTAGTTGGGGTTATATCTGAAAATGGTATGGGATTTGAAGAAGCTTTTCTTAAGGGATTTGGTACTACATGGGCTGAATTTGGTACAGAAAGATTAGGGGAAGCGATACCTATGCTTGGTAAATATTTTAAAGGAAAATTACCAAAAGGCGGCCAAGAGTTCTTCGAACGATTATTGATAAGTAAGTTCATGAAAAAATATGGATTAACTAGATCTGCTGCTATAAGTAAATTTACTACAGAAAAAATGGGATGGAATGGCCTTATTGGTGAGGTATTTGAAGAGACCGTAAACCAACCTTTATCTAATATAATAATGGGGAACGATGTGTTAGAAGGAATGGACAAAAGATTCTTCTCTGAATTATCCTTATCTATGGGTGTAACGCAAGCTGTATTTGGTGGGATATCGCTAGCTACGATGAAGAAAGGTAGAAAAACAGGATACGTTATAAACGGTACTACATATAGAAACGAAACTACATTTCTAGCCAAGCTTAAAAAAATGGAAGAAGAAGGTCTTTTTGAAAGTAATACTAAAATCGATATAGTAACTAATAACGATATGGATTTAGCCAATAGAATTAAAAAGCAATACGTAGACAAGTATAAAAACAAAAGAAATAGTATTACAAATACAGAGACTAGTGTGTTTGATCAAGTACTAGCTTCTGAAATAGATATAACAAACGAACTAGGAGAGAACGTAGACGCTTATGGTAACATAACAACTATCGAGGAAGAGACTAGTGAGTTATTAGAGATAAAAAGGGATATAAAAAGTGACCCCACGTTATCTACAGAAGAAAGAAAACAAAAACTTAAAGATATAAATCTTAGATTAAAAACTCTTCACCAAAGTAAAAATCAAATACTAGCTCCTATTAAAAATAAGATTGGAAAAAGAAAAAGATTAGAAGCTTACAAGAGTACAACTGCTAAAATTAGACGTTTAATAAAGAAAACAGGACTTAATGTAGAACTAAAAGAACACCAAACCTTAAACTCAATGAAGGAAGGTGCTAAAGCAGATCTTCTAAGACAAGTAAAAGAAAATCAAAAAATTTTAGATAACTACAAGGGAGATAAAAGAAAAAAAGAATATAAAGACTTATTAACAATGCAACAGTCTTTACAAGAAGATATAAAGGACGATAGTAAGTTTGTTAAAGAAATAGACGAGGTAACACACGGTTATATTAGTAGAGACGGTAAAACTATTTTAATAAATAAATCTAGTGCGTTAGCTAAAAAAGGTGGTAATGTAAACGTAGCTGCTCACGAATTTTTACATAGAGCAATGCGTCAGATGATTGGACAAAATCCAGCCGCGCAATTAGCTTTAGGTAGATCACTTCAAAAATACGTAATGAATATTGATCCTAGTTACTATGGTTCTCAATATAGAAATAGGTTAATGAAGTATCAAGGAGAAATAGAAAGAATTAACAATTATTACGAAGCTTATGATAAGGCTTTACAGGCGGGAGATACAAAAGCTGCTCAACAAATAGCAGAAGATCTAAATAGAATAGAAACTAATTTAACAGCTCAAAACTCAGAAGAAGCAATGGCTTTACTATCTGATGCTTTTGCTAGTGGAGATATGCAAATGAGCAACCGTAGACTTAGTTCGTTGGGTAAGATATTTGAAAGAATAATGTCTGCTTTTGGAGTTAAAGCTACTTTTGCAGAAGGTGGAGATGTTTATGATTTTGTCGCTAGTTTTAACAAAAGTATAGAAAAAGATAACTTTACCAGAAGCATGATGAATACTCTAACTAAAGAGGCTGACATTAAAGGAGAATTAAAAGAAGACGTAGAAGGATATGGAAAAGCCTTAGGAAGACAAAGCGGAGTTTATAAATCAAAATCAGGAACAATCTACCGTATCGATGGTAAAGATATTAATCTATCAAATTTAGCTAAAACTCAACTTTCTAAAGGTATAGGTAAAACAGAGCAAGAACTGGGTAGCGCCGCTAACACTGCTAATATAATAGCTAAGAACGAAAAGCTACAACAAGAAATATTAGATCGTTACGAACGTGGTGAAACTTCGTTAGATAAAAATGGTAAAATAATAGTACCTGAAGATATTCAAATGGAGTTGATAGATAATAACCTACCGAGGGTTACGGCTCTAGCAGCGCAAGCAGCTAACGCTGGTAAGAATATAGAATTAGAACAAGACAAGAAAAAAGGATTTGATCAATTCTTTCCTGAGTATTATATAAAGTTAGCAGATTTAGCTAGAACTTATAATGCAGAAAAAGTACCGTTCGGCGCTTATATGAATACTCTTCTACCTTTAAAGTATGCTGGTATACTAGAAGACTTAAAGAAAGGAGAAATTGAAGGCGCTGTTGGATTAGAGAAAGCAGCTGATGTAGCAGTTGAAAATGAGAACATAGAAAGAGCTGGTAACCTTATTAAACTATATAAGAGATTTGGTAGATACGCTGAGGTATATAATTTAAAAGTTAAAGAAGCTATTAAGGACGGTAAGTTTAATCCAGCTCAAGAAAATATTTCTAGGATTGGAGTTAACACAGTAGATGTATTTCCTAGCATGACACAAACAATGTTTGGCATAATACCAAAACCAGGTAATCTTACAGAAGGAGATATTCAAAGTGCCCAGATGTTTATTAACAAAAACCCTGAAACAATGGTGTCAATGCTCCCGCCGACAAGTTATGTTGTTATCAAAATAAACCCAAAAACAGATAAACCTTCTAAAATAAAATCTATTGGATTACCTAGAAAAATACTAAATGCTTTTTATACAAAAGGAAGTAAACGTATTGGAAATGATTTTCCTTGGACTAGAAAGAAAAATATAAGCGTTAAAGATATGCTTACGTTTGCTGGTATAACAGAAAGAACTAAACCTAACTTATATAAGAAAGATACAAACACAAGTCAATCTGTAATAGGTATGGTAGAAACTACCGGTAGAATGATGACTAACCAAGCCGCTAGAGAACATTTCTTAGAAAACAATATGCCTTTAGAAAATATGGGTACATTACAGGAGTCTATGAGTGGAGCGTTGTTTAGTAAAGGAGTTAACAAAGGATCATTATCTGATAAAGCTAGATTTTTTGCTGGTCTTCCTAAGTTTGGAGAAAATTACAAAAGACACGGTAGAAACGTAAGAAAAGCGTTTAACATGACTTACCCACCAGATATTGAAAATCCTATCTTTAAAGGTAATAGAAAAGCTATTATAGAAGATCTAGAAAGATATATAGAGACATACTCAGAGTATGTTGAAGAGGCAATTCTAGGACAACAACCTGTATTATCTTTAGAAAACTATATAACCGAAGAGACAATGAGATTGACTCTTGAGAAAAACTTAAGTGACACCATAGGGATAGATCTTACTGGAGCTACTAGAGATGTGAAAAAATTAACAGACGCTAGAAGCGCTATTGCTTTGATAGTTGAAGAAGGTTATATATCGGTAGAAGAAGTTAAATTTTTAAATTTTCTAGCTGCAACCGGGAACATAGGTGGCACAACATTAATAGCTAACGAGCAGGGTGATTTAGTGTATAACGAACAACACTGGCAACGTAAGATAGATAAAGCCCAAGGAGAACTTAATACCGCGAAAGAAAAGAAGGATCAAAAAAGAATAAAAGAGTTAGAGGCTAGAATAGAAGGATATAGAAACAACCAAAAAGAAGGGTCTATAATAGAAAGCAAACAATACGGGTTATTTAAAGGTGTAGGAGATTTAAACACCGTTGTAACGGAAAATGTAAAAGGAACAGGACAAAAAATACCACCAAACACAGCGCAGAATGTTAATGTAAAATTAGAGAGAGAAGAAGACAAACAAGCTCAAGAAGATTCATCTGGAAGAAACAAAGCTTTTTTAAGAAAGTTTGGTAAGGGATTAAGAGAGTTAAACAAAAAGGGTAAGATAAGTAAAACGTCTATGGGTATGATACTGAACGCTCTTGGAAACGTTGGTATGGGTACACCTATAGCAGCAGCGGCTAGAGTTGCTTATACTACTGATGTTAGCGGTAAGACAATATCAGCGGCAACACATAGATATGAGCATTTAATTCCTAGAAAATTAGTTACATTATACTACGCTAACTCTATAATGGACGGTAGCGCGCAGAGTCAATTAGAGTTCGATAATTTATTAGATCAATTTGTAGTTGCTATCATACCTAAAGAACAAGACGAAATTGTTAATAAAGCAAAACTTAGGGATTCAATGCCTAACTCTTGGTTTATAGGTGCTAATGCTTTACAAAGATATTTTAACATGAGAACTTTTGGTAAAATAAATCTTAAGTTGATAGATGTTAAAACTGGTAAACCCGTAACTGGTTACGAAAACTTTAATAAAGTTCATGAGATAAACGGGGAGAACCACGCTAAACAAGTTATATTAAATAAAGCTATATTAGCACGTAGAGTAGTTGCTCCTGCTAAAGGAATGAGTACATTTGATTTTGATGAAACAGTTGCTATTAGTGATAACTATGTTATAGCTACAAGAGAAGGTGAGACACAAAGAATACCATCTGAGCAATGGCCTTTTGTTGGGGAACAAATGAAAAATGAAGGTTGGGTGATGGACTTTAGTAATTTTAATATAGTTACAGAAGGAAAACCAGGACCGTTAATGCAGAAACTAAAAAACCAAATTAAGAAGTATGGCAATGAAAATGTATTTATATTAACCGCTAGAGCGGCGGAAAGCGCACCAGCTATTAAAGCTTATTTAGAATCTGAAGGAGTTGATTTACCAATAAAAAATATTACAGGATTAGGTAATAGTACTGGAGCAGCAAAAGCAGAGTGGATGTTAGAGAAGTTTTCTGAAGGATACAACGATATGTACTTTGTTGACGATGCTTTACCTAACGTTGAAGCGGTTAAAAATGTATTAAATCAATTAGATATTAAATCTAACGTACAACAAGCTAGACAACAATTTAGTAAAGGAATTAAATCTGAGTTTAAAGGTATTATGAATAACGCTATGTTAGACATGAACCGAATACTAGAACAAACAAAAGGTGTTAAAGCTGAAGCTGTATTTTCAGCTGCTCAAGCTAAAGTTAGAGGAGGTAAAATTGGTAGGTACAAAATATTCTTACCACCATCTGCTCAGGATTTTAAAGGGTTACTATACCACTTCTTAGGAAAAGGTAGAGTTGGAGAAGCTCAAATGGCTTTCTTTGATAAAGCTTTAACTAAACCTTTTGCAAAAGCTATTAGTGAGATTAATTCTTTTAAACAAGTTTTAAATAATAAATATAAAATAGCGCTAAAAGAGTTTGGGGTTGATCTTAAAAATACTGTTGGTGAAACAAACTTCACGGAAGAACAAGCTGTTAGAGTTTATCTTTGGAACAAAGCTGGATTTGAAATACCTGGATTATCTAAACGAGATTTAAAAACATTAGTTGACTTTGTAGAAGCAAACCAAAATCTTCAAGCATTCGCTGAAACAATTGGCGCAGCTTCAGAACAAGAAGCCGGATATTTAGAGCCATCAGATTATTGGATGGTTGAAAATTTACAAAGTGATATATTAAAAATTGCTAACGAAAGAAAAAGATCAGACTTTTTAGGTGAATGGAAACAAAACGTAGAGATTATATTCTCTCCTGCTAATTTAAATAAAATAGAAGCAATATACGGTTCTAACTTTAGAGAAGCCTTAGAAGATATACTACATCGAATGGAGCATGGTACTAGTAGAGAGTCTGGTAAGAGTAGGATTGTAAATCAATTTAACAATTGGGCTAATCAGTCTGTTGGAGCTATTATGTTCTTTAATATGAGATCTGCTTTATTACAAACTATATCTAGTATTAATTTTATAAACTGGTCGGACAACAACCCTTTGAAGGCAGCTATAGCATTTGGTAACCAACCACAGTTTTGGAAAGATTTTGCTATGATATTTAATTCAGACATGTTAAAACAAAGGCGTGCTGGAAACCAAAGAGGTATTAACGAATCTGAACTTGCTGACGCTGTTGCTGGATCTACAAATAAAGCTAGAGCAGCTTTAAATTGGTTGTTAACAAAAGGATTCCTACCTACACAAATCGCAGATAGTTTTGCTATTGCTTCTGGTGGCGCTACGTTTTATAGAAATAGACTTAATACGTATTTAAAACAAGGGTACTCGCAGGAAGAAGCTCACGAAATGGCATTCCAAGATTTCCAAGAGAACTCAGAAGAAAGCCAACAGTCTTCTAGACCTGATATGATATCACAGCAACAAGCTTCTCCGCTTGGTAGATATTTACTAGCGTTTAAAAACACTCCTATGCAGTACGCCAGGTTAATACAGAAAGCGATGTCTGACCTCAAGAACGGAAGAGGAGATGCAAAGACTAATATGAGTAAAATAGTGTATTACGCTATGGTACAAAACTTCATATTTTCTGCCCTACAAACTTCTTTAGGTATGATGATAGGTACTGATGACGAAGATGAGGTTAAAAGCAATGAAAGACTTATAAACTCTATGATAGATTCTTTATTAGGAGGTTTAGGTATTGGTGGTGTAGCTGTTTCTACTTTTAAAAATACTATTCAAGAGTTCTTGAAGCAAGAAGGTAAGGATTATAATTCAGATCATGCATATACTTTATTAAGATTTTTTGGATTATCTCCGACGGTTGGGTCAAAAGGTAGAAAATTATATTCGGCTATACAAACTTGGAAGTTTAATGAAGATGTTATAAAAGAAATGAGTTTGTTAAATATAGATAATCCTGTGTATTCAATAGTTGGGAATTTAGTATCTGCTGTTGCAAACGTACCTTTAGATAGAGTCGTTAAAAAAGTAGATAATATAGATGCTGCTATAACAGAAGACTTATCTGCCCTACAGAGGCTAGCTTTATTAATGGGTTGGAATACCTGGGATATAGACGTTGAAGATTCGGACGTGCTTGCTGTTGAAGAAGAAATTAAAGAGAAAAAAGATGCTGAAAATAAAGTAAAGAAAAAGAAAAAGAAAGAATTAAAGAAAAAAGAAAAAGAAGAAGAAGAAAAAACAGTAGAAGAAGGTTTTATTGAAGACCAAAAACAAGAAATAAAAGAAGGTAAAAAAGATATCACTTGTGTTGCGGTAAGTAAAAGCGGTGAAAGATGTAAAACTAAAGTTGAAGGTAGTAACAAATACTGTACTATACACGAAAGTGTAGAACAAGGTACAAAAGAAGTTCAGTGTAAGAAAATTAAGTCAGATAAAAAAAGATGTGGAATGAAAACAAAAGCTAAAAGCGGTCTTTGTTATTACCACGATTAAACAATTATAAAAACAAGTAACTATATATAAAATAAACGTATATAAATGGCAAAAGAATTAAACGAAGATACTTCGTTCAAAATGAGCGTTAAAACCATGGGAATGATAGCCGCCGGTATAGCTATAGTAGTGGGCGGGTGGTATTCTCTTATGGCAGAGATACAGGAGGCTAAAGAAAAACCCGTGCAAATAGATGTTAATATTCTTAAAGATGAAATTCTAAAAGAAATACCAGCTGCGGAAATAACTAGAATGGAGTTTGATATGAAAGATCAAATGATTAGACAAACTATAATGACTACTCAATCAGACGTAGAGGAAATGAAAAAGTCCCTAGAAAAAATTGAAGACAAACTCTATAACAGATGAAGCCAATTTATAAGATATGGATAGCTTATATGTTAATTATTGTGTTCATGATAGTGGCTAGCACGTCTTATGGGCAAATAGTAGTAACGCATTTTAACGCTGAGTGGAATGATCCAAATAAAGCTAAGTGGGTTGGAGAGTTAGAAGAATGTGAGATTACTTATGTTGATATTGCTGCTAGCCCTAAAATACAAAAAAAACACCAAGTAATAGTTGTACCTACAATTATTATATTTAAAGATGGAGAAGAAGTAAAAAGATGGCAAGCTGATTTAAGTTTTAAAATCGTGGCTACAAAAGAAGATTTACAAGAATATATTGACGAACTGCTAATGGAAGATTTCTAATGAAAAAATTATTATTACTATTATTATTACCACTTACATTAGTAGGACAAAAGCAAGTTATAGTACATATAACTACTGACCCTTGGCCTGGTGAAACTAGATGGGTATTACACGCAGATAGTTTGTATGGGAATATATTAGGCGATGTTGATTACGGTCACTACACGCAAGCTAACACATCTTACACGGATACTTTATATATACCAGATAGTTTAACTGATATTAGTTTTGTTATTTATGATAGCTACGGTGACGGTATACAATCTCCTGGTAGTTACTTTGTTTCTATATGTAGTGATACGATTGTTAATTACCCTAATCCTTCTTTTACGACAGGATTAGTGTCTAGTAGAGTGATTCCACCGTGTAACGGTCCTCCAGCTCCGGTTGGAGCTTGTGTACCAGCTACACTTAATATAAATTTAGATCAATTTCAAAGCGAAACTACTTGGGAAATACATGATTCTACAGGTAGTTTAATATATGCGGGTGGCCCTTATTCAACCGCACCTGATTATCAACCACAATTTGAATCAGTTTGTTTACCCTTAGGAGAAGTAAGTTTAACTATGTATGATTTTTATGGTGATGGACTTGCTGGTAGCTTGTGGGGAGGACAAGATGGATCATACTACTTAACGCAATGTGGCGATACCTTGGTATATGGTACCGTACCAAATTTTGGGACAGATTCCACGCATGTTTTTGTATCTGATTCCTGCGTCCCTCCACCACTTGTACCAGGTTGTATGGATGTAGACTACGTAGAATACAATCCATTAGCAACCGTAACAGATAGTAGCTGCGCTACTTTAAAAATATATGGTTGCACAGATACAACAATGTTCAACTATGATTCTGTAGCTAACACTATGGATAACATCGATAGCTGTAACTACACCCTTATACTACATGATCTTGTAGGTAACGGTTGGGTGGGAAGTAGATTAGATATATACCAAGATGATACAACTGAGTTTGTTATGACTTCTGGTTCTAACCAAACTTACACAATACAATTAACAGCACCTGAAGAAGTAAGAGTTAAGTTTTTTGTAACCGCCCAAGCTTCTGGTACTGCTTTGGAATGTGGGTTCACGTTAAAAAATCCAATGGGAGATACGGTATTAAGTGTAGTCCCACCGTTTATTATGCCGTTTTATACTTACGTAGGTATGACTTACTGTGGTAATGAGTGCGTGGAAGTTGTTAGCGGATGTATGGATTCAACCGCGTTTAACTATGATAGTTTAGCAAACACAAGTTTATCTTGTTATTACGTTCCAGGATGTATTAGTCCTGCGTATCTAGAGTACCATATCGACACATCTAACGGGGTTTATACAGATTTTAATATACAGGACAGTTGTAACGTTTTAGCTGCGTTCGGATGCTTAGATTCAACAGCCCTTAATTATGATTCACTTGCTAATGTAGATAATGGATCTTGTTCTATGATGATAATTGGATGTATGGATCCAGCGGCATACAACTATAATCCTAACGCTAATATTCAAGGAGTAGATTGTAATTATGATGCCGGATGTGAAACTGGTCCTGGCGATCCATATTGGTTAAATGACCCTTGTTATGCTTGGGTTATAGATGTAGACGAATACTGTTGTGAGAACGAATGGGATACTATATGCCAAGCTACGTATGATTACTGCAAGGGAACTTGGGTTGGACCACTTTTAACTAGGAACGCAGTAGAAAAAAAGTTAATAAAAATAACAGATATATTAGGTAGACCAGTAAAAGAAACTACCAACCAATTACTCTTCTATATATACAACGATGGAACAGTTGAGAAAAAATTGATTAAATGAAAAAGATATTAATATTACTTTTACTACCGTTGTTTAGTTACTCGCAAATAGATATACAAAAGACATTAAGGTTTTCTACGTTCTATGGAGCTATAAATGGTGGAACATCTTTGTCAGACGTAGAAACATTTTCTGTAACAGACGGGTTAACTACAACTACAATACAAACTCCTTATGATTACAACGTAACTTTAGGAGTTAGGAAAATTGCTAGGTTTGGATACGAAAACAAAGCTAATACATTTTACGACGGAACAGAAGATACTTACAGTGACGCTGCTACCGTAGGTAAGATCGATGGATTTGAATTTCTATTTGAAATAGATTATAAAAGACAGGAGGGAGTTGATTACATGGATCAAAGTCATTTCCTTAGATACGTTGGTGATAAATACGTTTTTAAAGGAGAATATTTGCAAGATGGTTTTGCTGATATAGAATACTTCGAAGTATCTGGGAGGTATAGACATAAAGTAGATAACAAAATGTCTATTAATTTTGGAGTTACACAAAGATCAGCTGAGCCTTATGGATACGATCCTTTATCTGAATGGATGTTAGACAATGGTAGCTTGCACTACACTTACTTAGCTTTAGAAGAAGGATATAATGTTGATGTATATAATTCTATTTACACTGATCCGGGCGGAGAAGTAGTAGCTACATCGTCAGACGTTTGGGAGACGGTTGTTATACCTACTGTCCTATCTGATTATACAGAAAAGAAAAGGAATCAATTAGAAAGACAAGTTAATTATTCTGTTGTAGTTGGTTTTGATTACTATTACTACGATAAGAATTATTGGATGCATGGTTGGGGTAATTTACTTCCCTACCATTATGACAACGGAGATGAATTCTCTTACCATAACTATAACAACGGAGAACAATGGTATGATTATTCCGGTGGTATTATATTTGGTAAAAAAATTAGTAAACAATTAGGTATATTCGCTGAAGGTAAATATAATAAATATTGGAATAGAGAATGGTACGATTTTAAATTAGGAGTTAACTATATAATAAGATAATGGCTTACAAACAAAAAAACAATCCTTTTTCAGTAACAAGTTGCGGTAGAAGAAGATCGTACATGACTACCGATAGTCCAACTCCTTTTTATCAAAAAGAAAAAGAAGAGTTTAAGGCTCACGACATGTACGATAAGCAGCACGCCGACACATTAGCTAAACATTTAAAACTTAAAAAAGAAGGTTACGATCATAGTCCTTATAAAAGATGTTGGGATGGTTACAAACCAAATCCAGACGGAAGACCAGCTAAGGAATCTGGCAGTTGTGTTCCAGTAAAAATGCGTAAAACAACCAAAGGCAAGAACAGAACTTTTAGAACGTCAGAAGAAGGCGCTGGTATGACATCTAAAGGTGTGGCTGCTTATAAAAAAGAAAACCCTGGTAGTAAATTAAAAACAGCTGTAACTGGTAAGGTAAAACCGGGTAGTAAGGCTGCTGGTAGAAGAAAATCATTTTGTGCTAGATCCAAAGGTTGGACCGGCGAAAGAGGTAAAGCCGCTAGAGCAAGGTGGAAATGTTAAAATAAAATTATGACATACAAATATACTAAAGAACAAATAAAAGATACCGTAGAGAGATTAGGATATAAATACTTCACTGGAGAAAACTATGACGTAAATATAATTGGTATTAGAAACTCTACAACCGAAGGTAAGATAACAAATAAGTTTGATGACTTAATTACTATTTCTTACAAGGACGAAAACGGTGAGTGGCAATATCATGAATACGATTGTACGACAGATCCCGGAGATGATTGGATGGAAAATCCGTGGATAGATAAGATAGGATGTGCTGTATTGAAACCTGGGCAATATAGAGGTTCTCATAAGCTTAGATTACATTCTGGGAAATATCTAGCCTTAGGACAAAAGAAAGACGTTACAGTATACAGAGACAACAATAGAAATGATACATATGAATTTGATGAATCATCTGTAGACACAGGTGTATTTGGAATTAATATACATAGAGCTACAGCTTTAGAAGGTAAGAAATCTACTTATGTAAACAAATGGTCAGCAGGATGTCAAGTGATAGCTTCAAATGACGATTGGTTTGCGTTTTTAGAGATATGCCAAACAGCAAGGGAAGAATGGGGAAATTCATTTTCATATACATTAATAGAAAGTAAAGACATAAAATAACTATAGTAAAACAATTAATTAATTAAAAAAGAAAACAATTATGGCAACAACGACGGCGGCAATTACGCTAACAAGTTCAGATTTGCTGACAAACGCATTAGCGCTGTCGGCTAGTATGACGCTTTATCAACACGGTACAACTGCAACTGGGTTAGATGAGGTTAATTATCATAGAGCAAATATACCTACAGGTACAAATTTTGATCTTATTCAGGATAGCGCAGCATTATCAGAAGATGCAAGTTATGTTTATATTTGTGTTAAAAACACGGATGTAACTGACTATGTGATTATTTCTATAAACGCAGAGGTTATAGGTAGATTATACGCAGGGGATTGGGCATTTTTTCCTTGGGATAATGACTTAACAGATACACAATCAGTAAGTGATCAAACTGGTAATGACTCAAGTATAGAAATAACAGCTGTGACACACGAGGCAGTAATAGAGTATGCTTTATTCCACAATGGTGAGACTTTAGTAACAGCAGCGGACTCATAGAATAATTAACAAAATAAAATAAATAAATATGGCAACAACAACAGCAGCAATAACGTTAACTAGTACAGATATAATGGATAGTCCTTTATCTATCAGCAATACATCTACGCTTTATACAGCTGGTACTAATACTGGTCTTGTAGAAACAACTGGATTAGCTAGAAAAAAATTCGCGTCAAGCGGTAACATAATTCTGTTAGACGCAGGTTTAGCAGGAGGTGTAGCTCAAGACGTTACTGAAGACGGGGCAAACAAAGTTTTTATTAGAAATATTAACGCTAGAGGAGATGGTAGTAAATTTGTAAATATTTTATTAGCAGCAGTAGAGATTGGTAGGTTGTACGGTGGAGATTGGATGTTAATTCCTTGGTCTGCAGCAGACGGAAAAGATATCGAGTTCACGGCTTCCGACACTACTGAGACTATTTTAGAATACATGGTATTCTACGAATAGAATGGTTTAAAGTATATATATAAAAAAGGGGATAATTAAATTTATCCCCTCTTTTAGTTAACTAATATTAATTAAAAAATATGGCGTTTACAGGAAAAAATATAGTACCAATAGTTGACGGTGGAGCTGGTTTAGGATCTATAACTAAAGGTTGGGGCGGTGCGTTTATAACAAACGTAACAGCTAGTAGCGCGACAGAAGGTGGTAAATTAGTATTAGCAGCTAACGACGGAGCTGTAATGGCATCTGGACATAGATTAGGTGTGATAGAATTCAAAGGAGCAGAAGATACTGCTAGTACACTTACAATAGGAGCTAGAATTGAAGCGTTATGTGATGCTACGTGGTCCGCCTCTGAAAATGGAGCTTCTTTAAAAATGTATACTACAGATGCTAATGCTAGTGAGAGTTTAGTATTAACTCTCGATAGTAATAAACTAGCAACTTTTACAGGTGGAATAGATCTTGCTACTAGTACGGGGATTTCTATTAATGGAACAGATATTGTAACGGATTCTTCTGGTACGGCAACTTTAAGTAATATTGATGCTTTAGACGCTACAACAATAGCTACATTTGAAACAGCTATGGAAGCTAATCTTGACACAATGGCATCGCAGTTTACGTCTGCGGCTTCGTTAGCCACTATAGGAACTATTACAACTGGCGTTTGGAATGGTACAGCTATAGCTAGTGCTTATTTAGATTCTGACACAGCTCATTTAACAACAGACCAAACATTCACTGGAAGAAAAACTTTTAACGCAAATACCGCTTTTAATGGGAATATTACTGCTACGTCTGCAACTGGAGATAGTCCGATTATAACAATGAAGAATACTACTGACGATGATCAAGCGAGTCAATTAATATTTGAAAAATTAAGAGATGATGACGCTGTTGCTACTGGGCAGAACTTAGGCGAAATATGGTTTAGAGGTCAAGATAGTGCTCAAAACACCGAGGACTACGCTTATATTTTAGGTGAGATTGATGTTTCTACTAATGGTCAAGAATCTGGACAATTAAAATTTGGACTTGCAAATCACGATGGTGGAAATGGAAACGGTTTAATACTAACAGGTGGTAGTGCAGATAATGAAATTGATGTAACTTTAGGTTTAGGAACTTCTTCTGTAACAACAGTTGCTGGAACATTAACAATGGGATCAACAGCTGCTTTAACAAACGCTGGTTTAGTAGCTGTAGCAAATCAATCAAGTATAACTGGTCTTGGAACTATATCAAGTGGAGTGTGGAACGGTACAGCAATAGCTCATGCTTATATTGGTAATGACGCTATAGATGGTGATAATTTGGCTGACGACGCGGTTAACAGTGAACATTATACAGATGGATCTATAGATACAGCTCATATAGCAGATGATCAGGTTACGTTTGCAAAAGTCTCAGGTGTTACGCCTAACGTATACGGTAGTATAATAAAATTACTACCCTCAGATTTTGCGGCTAACATTGATGGTGGTAATACTAAACTTGGGGTTGGTTATACCGACACAGCTGGATCG
>Ga0209337_1001941_pt1 | contig 15307 bp, 13 predicted proteins | sample LinPmetageLP53_FD_184044 | JGI IMG/M metagenome (GOLD analysis project Ga0209337, IMG submission 184044) | Marine viral communities from the Pacific Ocean - LP-53 (SPAdes) (version 2) | ecosystem: Environmental > Aquatic > Marine > Oceanic | place: Pacific Ocean | collected 2010-02-08
CCTGCTCCATTGAAAGTTAATGATGGACTTGGTAATTCCAATATAGGAAGTTTTGCTGTTTCCTTTGGAAGTGTTGTTAATTTATATCTCATTAGCTGATTTTCATCTACGAACGCCTCTAATAAAGGCATATTTTCTATTACTGCCCCATAAAAGTTTGACCCGTTTGGGTGTGTTGTATCGTAAAGATTGTAATCAATCTCGTCATCTGCTAATGCAAATTTTGTTACTTTAAATTCATTCTGCCCTCTTGCCAAAAGTTCACGACCTTTTTTTGTCAAAATTGCGTCTACTGTTATACTCGTATTGTCTAAAAATCCCATTTTTTATTTGCTCCTGTGGAAATTATATAACTATTCTTGTTCTCTAATAAATATAAGAAAATTAAATTTTCCATTAGTTTTAATCTGTTCTTAGTTTAGTTATATCTGAATCCTGTGTTACTATTGATGTTGGTGATACTTGGTTCACTTCAATAGGTTCTTTTCCGTCAATTGTGTTGTCTCTTGTAAGTTTTGTACCGAGATAAAATGTTCTAAATAGTGGTGAATCATATGCAACACTCTGTAAATCACTCGTTATAAATGATGAACTATATGATAAGGTTGTTCCGATTGATGCGCTATAAGAACTCGAATAAAAGAATACTTTCTCTTCATTATTTTCCGATACTCTTGATGCCGTTAAATTTGGTTGTAATGTTTCTGTAAATATTTTATTACTTGTTCCTTGAGAAACACTTGCTGTTGCGTATAATGAACCAAATTCACTTCGTGGGTCTAATGCGTCCAACACCATTAAAGAGCGTTGGTTTAAGAATCCCAATGATGAACCTGTACTATTATTTAAATTAATTAAACCATCATATGTGTTGTATTCACCACTTGCTTCAAAATAATTATCATCTGAACCTGTAATGTATCTCGTTATCTTTATTCCTTCGTCAAACTCTCCTGCATTTTCATAATAACGATTATCAAACTCTGGCTTATCTCCAATTATTTGTTTATTTCTTTCTAAAATATTTGGTTCAATCAATACACCAACTGAAGCATTTGCTCTGGCAGGAACTAAATTCTTTACTTGTGTAAATACACTTGAATCGTAAAAACTTAGTATTCTTAAATAATCCCAAAAATTATTTGTTTGTTGATATCGTTTAAAATATTCTCTACGAACACTTCTTAAATCTTTGTAATTAAGTTTAAATTCATCTCTTGGGTCTCCGATGTAATCATCAAAATCAAAGTCTGCTACACTATACATTATATCTTCATTCACTACATCAGTTGGTGCAAAATAAATACCAAGTTTATTACTATCTATTGGTGCAAAGTCATCTGCTGATTTTTCTTTTCTGATATCATAAGACAATACTTTATTTCCATTATCATCTGATGGTATTGTTGTATCTTCAATTCTAATCTTTGTAGCATTTCTACGATTCCCACCAATATCTGGTACTCTTAATTTTTCTTGGTCTACTAATGTTCTTGAGAAATTACCCGTAAACCCATTAACATCACTACCAGAAGGTCCTGATTCATATGTTAATAAATGTGCAGCGTTTGATAGTGTTGGTGATGATTGTAAATTTTTATTATCATTTAATTCGTAACGAACCAATAAGTCATCATATGATGATGCAATACTATTTCCATTATATGCCTTTGGTGCTCTGACGTGATTATCAAATACACTTGAACTCAATGGTTCTGACCATACACGGAATTCCATTAATGAACCCGTAAATGTATTTGCGCCAAATGCACTACCACTACCACCAATATAAAGATGTCCACTTCCTGTAAATGCTGCGTTTAATGAACTACCCGTTATATTATTTACATCTGTTGCTAAACTTGATGTGTGTGTTTGTAAACTTTCACTTGATTGGTATAAAATTCTTTGTCTTGTTGAATCATATTGCTTTGTTGTTAATTCATAAACACTCTGACTTAATATCTTATCATCAGTAATCTCATTTCCATCTGTATCTTTTCTTGTCAACATTACTGACCAGAAGTCATCATTGTAAAATGGTAATAAAGATGAAGTTATATATTGGTCATAAACTGCGGATGCCCCACTTATTTCAAATCTTAAAAATCCATAATCATCTGACTCCCCATTATCTTGTAATGAAATAGCAAAGTCATTTTCTTTCTGTACAATTACAGTATCTTGTGATTTAGGTGTTCTGAATCTAAATTCTATTGTATCGGGAACTTGTCCGTCTGGTGCAGCTTTCCAATGTGATTTAATATATTGTGCTGCTCTAAAGTCTGTTGCTCTTGTAAATTTTCGTTTAATCTCATAATTAACTCTTGTTCCTTTATCTGGTCCACCATATTCACGAACTCTCAACATAGAACTCGGTATACCGTAACAATTTAATAATCCCTTTAATGCTCTTCCCGTTCCCTTTGATTTAATAAAGAAAGGTAAGTTTGCTAAAATTCTTTTCCATATTTCTTCGGTTACTTGCTGTTGTGGTGATTCATACAATGAAGCTCCATCCACATCATTACCTAATAGAAATTCAGGTAAATTTACTAAATCATTTCCACTCGTTAAATTTAATCCAAGTGCTCGTGCATAATTCTGTGCAACATCTTTTGATATACCTTCTGATAACTTTTCTACCCTTATATTAATATCCGTAATGGATTTAGTATAAGTCCATATTTCATCAAATTGTTGTCCTACCATATCCATAAATTCTAAGAATACATTGTTTTCACTATCTTGGTTTATATGTAATGGTAGTGAATTTCTTAATGAATCCATATTACCTTGGTCATAAGAAGAAGCACTTGCTACCATAGCGTTATACCAACTTGAAGCACCTCCCGTTGATTGTAATGTATATGGTGAAGATGAATTTGACTTAGGCCAAGCTGTATCGTGGAATTGTCCGTCTGATGAACTCACATAAGATGAACTTTCAAAATATAAATAATGTTCATATGGGTCAAACGAATTAATCACTCGTTGTTTCTTTTTTTGTAAATCTAATCTAGTATCTGCCGAACTTGATATTGTTGTTAATGAAGCACTTGCTGCACTATGACTTTCAATTAAAATTAACTTATCTTTAAAATTAGTAATCCTACGTTCTGCACTTGAAAAGTTTACAAAGTTTCCAAAACCCGTATCATCATTTTCTATTGATAAGTCTGTTGTGGTTTTTTGATAATCGATGTTTGGTTGAACATCTAGTAAACTACCCGATATTAATAATCTCTCAATATCTCTTGCGTCATCGTCTTTGTTACTTAATAACCCATCGTGTGTTTTATAGTTTGTTCCTTGAAAATCAATTGGGTTATCGACTGAATTTAAATTTGGTATTCTTAAAAATAAACTATCATTTTCTGTTTCTGTAAATGGATTTAATGTAACGATATCTTTATAGTCTGGTAATCGTTTTTCTACAAATATAACTTTATCATCTACTTTACAATTTTCTGCAGGTTGTTTTAATTTAATAAATCTTTCTCTACCACTAGCGCCAAGTTCTTCATTGGTAATTAAATAATACTGATTATCTTTTACCATATAGGTTTTGTATCGTTCAATATTATTCTTTATATAATTAACTCTAAAGTTTTTAAATTTCTTTCCTACTTCATCATCACCTTTGTGTTGATATAAGTTTACTCCGTCATTATAAGATAATGAAACACGAACACGATTACTATCCAAGACTTCTGTAATTGTTGCTAAGTAGTCTCTTGGTTTTAATTTTGCTTGTGCTTGAGTAGTTGTGATAATCTTTTCTTTTGCCGTACCACCTTTTCCACCACTTTCATTTTCAGTATCAGATTCAATAACTTTTTTAGGAACTTTAGGAATAAATCTTTCTAATCCAGCTTCTTGTAAAGCTTTCTTTGTATCCGGCTTTACTTCAAATACTTCTCCGGCCTCATCTTTACCTGTTGCTACGTGTTCTGCAAAATCTTCTCTTAGTGCTTCAATAGCTGGTGGTGGGTCTTGTGGGTCGAATCCTACATCTTTGATTGGGTCTACAAAAACTCTACCGTCTCCACCGATTTCTTCCAATACTACTCCACCTGGTCCAAGTATTTCTGTTACTCCATCAGGTCTTAGATTTGATGTTGACTTTATTTGCATTGGTGTTTGTACACCGATATCTTTTGTAGGTGTTTCTATTGGTGGTGGTAATAATACTGGCGCTGGAATAACCAATGGTCTAACTGGCGCTGGTAATGGTTGTAGTTTTATAACTTCTGCTACTTGCTCTAATTGTATTTCTGCTTCAGTTACAACTTTTGGTGGTCTTGGTGTATATGCTGCTGCAATATTTGCCGCGGCATTACCTGGCTGTGAAGTATCTTTTTCTTCCGATACATTTTCTATACTAGGTCGTATAGGTAATCTTGGTGGTGGTGTAACGACTTTCGCTCTTGCTCCACCAGCTGCTGCTCTATTTGAGACTGCCTGATTTTTACGAGTGACACTTGTATTGTCCTCACCCCCAACTTCTCTACTATATCCTCTTGCTCTAGCCATTAGTATTGTCCATCTGCTGCTTGTTCTTGAAGTGTCATATCTGCCATTTCATCACCTTGTGATGCTAATTCAATTAATTCTTGTTTTTCTAAATCTCTATAATCATCTTCAGTAATTGGGTCTCCTTGTTCAGTTGAAGTATCTTCATTTGTTGTATCTTCATTACCTGTAATCTTATATAGACTCGGTATAACGATTTGTCCACCTACCATATTTTGTGTAAATCCTCTATCTGTTGGATTAATATCAAACTCTAAAACATTTTGGTCTTTTGAATCAAATTTAATTAATCCAGAGTTATCTGCTTCAATTGCACTATATTCAATCATAGCGTTCATTTCTTTAAAGTCATTTAAATATTCTGCATTACTTACTAAACTATCAGTTATAATTTTTACTTCTGTTTTGTCAGGTGATGTTTCACCGACAATATATTTTTGTTCTTTGATAAATACTTCAATGGGTTCTGCATTTGATTTTTCAGAATCGGATGTTTCTTGGAAGTATCTTACTTCTCCGTTAATTATTCTTCGTTTAGCTTGAGCTTTAAATAATGTTCCGTCTTCTTTGATAAAAACATTTCGTGGTCTACCTGCTAATCGTCTTAAAAATTTATAAGTAACTTTATAATCACCTTGTCTGAAACCCAAACTTCTTAAATGATGACCAATATTTAAATCAATAAAGGAACCATCAGAAGTTATTTCAACTTCATCTAATGCTAAAATTCTTGTTACGAGTAATACATCTTGTACATCATAAACATACAACGCAATATAATCGTTGGTGGTATCTTTACCAAAGCTACTATAAACTTTACCTGGTTGGTAATAGTTTATTTTTTCTTTGTCTGTGAATCCGTATTCTAAAGCCATTGTTATCCTTAATCAAGTTTCTTATCTATTACGTATGGAAATTCAAGTTGCAACCATATTCGTTGACCTATTACTGTTCTATACAAATGGTCTTCAACTATTTCGTCATAACGAAAATTCCTTAAATCTTTTCTGACTTCTTTTAGTCTTTTACCACTTATACCTTTAGCATTTCTTTTCTTATTAACTCTAAATTCTTCCCAACCATCAGCATTCTTGGATTTTAATTTTTTTAATGCAGAAGAAATGGAAGACGCAGATGCTCCACCTCCAAACATTGCTCGAATGCTAATCTTAAATTTATCTCTCTCATCTTTAAAAAATCTTAATAGTTTTTCGTGTAAAGCATCTGTCGACATATCTGGTGTGTTTTCTTCTTTAAAATGTTCATTAATGAATTGAATTAAATAATCTCTTATGGTTGCTTGAAATTCAATTATATCTGTTGTTATTGGGTTGATTGCTGTATCTGTTGCTGAATCGGTTGTTGAACTATCTTGTCCTGCTCCAAAGAAACTAAAACTATTGTCAAGTTCTCCCGTAAAGAATTGTTGTTTGTTTTCTAAACGAACTTGTTGAAAATCTTCTTCTAATGATAATCCATCAACGGAACCCTCAAATGATTGTAATATTCCTTCTGAATTTCTTAGTGGTGCTTTCGCATCAACAACTGAACCCGATATAGTTGTTTTCTTTTTTAGGTCTTCAATTTCATTTTGATATTCTAAAACATCACCACTTAGGATATTATCATACAATTCTGATTTCTTTCTTGCTTCGGAAGGTAGGTAAGGCACTTTATCTCACCACTCTAAATTCAAATTCATCATCATAGAAATTAATTTGTTCATCAGTAGTGTCACTACCACTAATTACTTTAATAGCAAATCTATAATTTCTCTCTGCTTGTAGTCCATCCATTTGTATATTAAAGAAGTTACTTGTTGAATCACAACTAATCTTAGAACCCGTTCCAAATGGAATTATTTCTTCCTCTGTTTCTGCGTCACGAACTGAATAAAAAGCAGATGCACTTGGCAAATATTTAACATCTAATTCACCTGGTGTTGTTGAAAAAGCAGTTGTTGGATATAATTCTCTACCAACTATTCTTAATTTTACTTTAGACTTTTCTTTGTATTCAGGTCTTAAATTTTTAAAATATATTTTTAATCTTTCTAAATCTGTTGAACTTAATGCCGATAAACTTCCTGTTGCCCAACTTGAGTCATCCCATACGGCTTCCAACTTAGGTGGATAGATTGTATGAGTTTCTCGTGAGAAGAATTTTAAATTTCCTAAGCGAGTTGAATCACCTTCTTGTCCTGCATTGAAAGTAAAACTTGCTGTTGCGTGATTGTTTCCATATGAACCACTATCTTCTCGTTTCAGAATAAACCCGTTGTTCGGATATACTGAACTTGAGTAAACCCAATTGTTTACCATATCGGTAACATCTGCTCTAACATCTTTCTTGTCAAATGTAATATCAAATGAAGAACTAATACCATATTGTTGATTAGCATCAATACTTGCTGTGAACCAAGTACCACCCTCAGTCAATACTGAACCCGTTATCCAAGGCGTTGTTGCTGCGTGATTACGATATTGATAACTTGCTCCATCATCCGTTACTGGATTGTGGTCAAGTTTTCCTGTTCCTGCAGTCCAACTACCACTTACCATATAGATATGTAGTGATTGTTCTGCCTCAACTTCTTCTGAAGTTGCGTCGAATAAGTTTAAAAAGAATTTTGTTCCTGTTGGCATTAAACCACTTTGGATTGATTCTGAAATATATGTTAAATCAAAATCCATCAATACTCTTGATACATTTGCTATACTACCATTTTGCTGAACGACTTTATTAACTTCTAATATTTCGTCTAATCCAGTATTTCTGGAAGCTGTTGTTCCACCTGAATAAAGTGTTGTATCTCGTTTTCCAAATTCAAAATAATGCATTATTTATCTCCCAATACTCTTCCCTCAATATCACTATCGGGGAATTTCAGTTCAAATATACTTGGGTCTAATGATGGATATATAATTCCGTCTTTTGATGCGGAATCTATATCATAAATATTACCACTATAATTGGCTGATGCTTCGTGTTTATTCGTAATAACAATTAAATTCTTTTGTGGATTATTAACTTCTGGTGGAACAATGGAAACTACTCCGTCCACTAATGAAATCTGATATGCTAAATCACTCAACACGATTGGTTGATTAATTTGCCATTTTTCTGTTGCAAAGAAACTCTTCACTTGTTGTATTGCTCTAAACATTACATCATTTTTATTAAATCCTCTACGAGTTAATATATTAAACTTAACTCCAATGTTAATAACATAAGCGTCTTTAAGGTTAATGGCATCTGTTAATAATCTATATTGTGAAAGATATAATTTTAAATTTTGTTTTACTGCATTGTTTACTTGAGTTAGTTTTTTATTCCCTGTATATCCTAATAAATACATATTTAATGCCATAGGATTAGGAATAGTTGAAATGTTTCCAACTCTTTTTACTACCCCATCAATAACTTCCAATTGACCATTTTGCTCTAATTGTTCATCTTGAACAATAAATGCTTTTGCGATGTTTCCGTATTTTTGTGGTAATGAATAAACTCTCGTAATGTAGTCTGCTCTCGTTACTGCTCTGTTCTGTGCGTTAAAGTATGCAGCTGCATTTAATTTTATTTCAGTTAGTGTTTCTTGACTTGCTCCACCTGAACTTGGTGATTCATTGAATACTATCAAACTTTGGTCTGATGTTTGTTGTGTGGAAGTATCTAAACCTGTTGTACTATTTGTGTAGGTTTTACTCTTAAAACTTCTAATTGTGTTTGATGGAACATTATCCTCAACACTACCACCATACTTATATTGTACAGTTATTGTAGTGTTTGATGGTGCCAATCCAAATGTTTGAGTTTTTAAGAAATTACTTGGGTCAAATGATTCATCTAATCTTGAAATGCCCGTTCCCAATGATGAACCAACATTATCTGGATTTGGAATTATTTCTTCATCTGCGTCTGAACTAATACCACTTCCAAATTTCAATTCCATTTTATTATCATCACGAATATAAGTTGTAAATCTTCTAGCTGTTTTAATTAATTTTAGTAAGTATGGTGAATCATTTTGATATTCTGATAAAGATGGGTCATTAAGACTTGTATTCTCTTCTGACTCAAATACCGTATCTTGTGCTAAGAAAGGAACTTGATACCAAGTATTATTTTCACTATCAGTTACCGATACAATCTCAGTTACCTTTTGATTTGATAAAACTATTTTATCAAACTTTTTAGCGCCAGTAAATGCAAATGTTTCAGTTTCTCTCACTCCAGATTTTGCTAAAACTTTTTTACTTAATCTAAAATTTAGTGGAGCGTCTCCTGATACTGGCTGTAATGTTTCTACTTTCATTGGGTCTAATGAACTTGATGTTTTAAAGTTAACATCATCCATTAAACTAAATTCGGTTCCATTCTGTGATACTAATGTTGAGTTTGCACCTACGATACCAGCGTAATCTAAGTCTGCTTTAAAATTACCACTACTTAAATTTTTTGCAGGAACATCAACCTGAACTGTTAGTTCTACCGTTGATGGTGCTGCTAATGTTGGTTTATATCCATATGATTGAGCAATTGCCAATACATTTTTTCTTTCTTCTGCAAATTGTAATAGTGTTTCTCTAAATTGATTGTCAACATAGTAATTCAATACATCACCAACATATGCTGCCATTTCAACAAACATCATTCCTGGTGATGCTTCATTGAAATCATTGTATGTTGTTGGGAAGTAACTCTTTGCAAATTCTATAAGATTTTGCCTTATATCACGGAAATCTCTACCGAGATAATTTACCTCTTTTTTTACTAATTTTTTATGTGTTCCGTAGTCTACTTGCCTCGGCATTTCTTATTCTCCAATATTAAAATTAAATGTTAATGTTTCAAAAGAATCGGGTTCTAATGATACTGAAAAGTCTATTGATACATCCACGATATTACTATCGCCTTGAATCACAACTATATCGTTTATGTTTATATAAGGTAACCAACTTGAAGTTGCTTCTCTAATAGATTCATCCACCCTATTCGGAATATCTGTTCCTTGGTCAAATATAATATCTGTTAGTGTTGAACCAAATTCAGGTTGCATAACTCTTTCACCCTTTGAAGTTAACAATAAATTTCTCATATTAGATTTAGCTTGTTCCAAAATAGTTTTTGTCTTATAGAAAAATCCCTCTGGACTATAATCTAGTGGAAACTTAATTCCAACATATATGTCATCATTTCTATCTATTTCTCTTACACTTGCCATTATCTATTAAGGTCTAAATCCCTCACCTTTTTTCTTTTTATCCATTGCTTTCATCAGTCCAGAATAATCACGAGTTAAAGCATCTTGAACACCCGTTGGAACTTGGTCTACTGAAACACCTTGTTTCTTGATTGTATCTACTGCTGCCATTTCTCGTGCTCGTTCTTTATTTTGAACTCCACCTAAATTACCATAACCCAATACTTCTGCCATATTGTCACTACCTAACACTCCACCGCCCAATGTTGGATAGTCATCAGACTTTTCCTGTTGTCCTAATGGGTTCGTGTTGTTCAATACTTCGTTCAATGTTGAATTTTTGCTGTATTGTTTTTTAGTTTTTTTCTTTACTATGTTTGGTTTTGGTTTAGAAATCACTTCTGATAGTTTGATTTCTTTATCTTCATTAATAAATATCTCACTTAGCTGCTTTTTAATCTCTTTACGGACAACTAATTCAATTATATTTTTTAACTTACTCTTATTCATTACTACTCCTATTTAGTTTAATTATATGTTTTCACCCAGTTTAATTAGTTCTGCTATTATTCCCATTGAAGATAGTTTTTGGGCGTCTTGTTCTTTCTGTTGAGAACTGATTAATAATTCTCTGACTTGTGGTGAACCACCAAAGTCAAGATATCTTTTTACATCTTCAGTATCAACACCCTTTGTGTCAATCACATCTCTGATATCAGTTGTGTCTAATGGTGGATTGTTTGGGTCTGCCTCATAAGCATCAAGTGCTTCTATTATAGATTGAGTATCACCACCCCCACCTTGTATCGCATCAAACGCTGCATTTAATGTTGCAACTGCTATAACTGAAGCTGCCGCCTGTGCTTGTATGTTTGCTACTTTAGTTTTTGCAGCATCTATATCATCAAAAAATTCATCCCACTCAGGTGTTTGAAGAGTTTTTAAATCATTCAACCCAAGTGCTTCCGTAATATCATTTAAAGATGTTGTTTTCCATTCTTGCTTATCTACCCACTCAAAGTCAAAAAAATCTTTTATTTTTTTTATTTGGTCTCTAAAAAATTTTAAGTCAAGTAAATGACCTGAAATGTTTAATGGGTTTATGACTCCCGGAGCTATTACGGGTGGTAATATTTTTGATGCTGCAGATATTACTCCGTTGTTAATATTTTCTATATGTGGTTTCATTTGTTCCGCATATGGTAAAAGGTTTGCTGGTAATAATTTTGTATCACCATCTATATCACTTATCTTTTTACTTAAATCTTTTTTTATTCCATTGGAATAATCCGTTACCATTTCGTTGGTTACAATACTTACTGCTTGGTTGTTTTCAATATTTACTTTATTACCTTTAATAAATATATCACCTTGTGCAAAAATACCAATATCATTTGTTTTGGCATTCAATAAAATTCTATCAGAATCAAAAATGATTTGTGGTTCCGAATATTCAAGATTTAATCCCACTTGCGTAGCTAATGTCTTTGTTGGTTCTGAATATTGAACAAGTTCATTTGTGGTCATATATAAAGATGATTTATCAAGTGCTAAGCTTTCTTCATCAACACTCAAACCTGCTACTACTTTTACATTTGGTGATTCTTCTTGTCCATTAATTTGACTACTACCTAAGTGTATAGCTTGTCCAAATCTACCTTGTATAATAGTATCACCTTCTGAACCCGCAAGTCTTTCTGCTTTGGTATCTTTAAAATATTCACCTGATTTATGTTCAGATAATTTTTTATCACTATTCAATACGCCGATTGATTGTTGCTTAGAACTTATTGATTCTAACTTATTTACTCCACTCTGATTAAATTGTTCACGAAACTTAGGATTAACATTCGATAAATTTTCCTGTAAAGTAGATATATAATACCTTTTACTTTTATAAGCCATACCAACTAATATATCACCAACTACTGGATATTGAAGTATGTTTGGATTTAGTGGATAATATAAACTCATCTCATCAGGTTTATCACCTTGTTCCGAAATTACATTTCTACCCTTTACAACACCTGGAATAAAAATTCCATTTTCTGCATTAGGTCTATATATGTCCATTACTTCAAGTGGTTCTAATTCATAGAACTCCGTATCTTTTGCAAGTTGTTTTAATTGCAAGGTTAATTCATTTGTAGTAACTACATCATTTCTATAGGGGTCTTTTACACCGCCGCCAGTAGACTTAGTATTTTTGTAAGCCATTAGTTTTCCTGTTTAATATCTTGAATAATTTCGTCTTGTTTTGTTTGTAACTCTTGAACATTTTCTTCTATTGCATCCATCAATTGTTCTTTTTCTGATTCGGATAAACCGAACTCTTCTCCAGCATCTGATACTCTCTTTTCAGCTGCTGTAATTCTTTGAACGATTGTTGCTAACTTGACAAGTTGTTCATCGTTCTTTACATTGATTTCTAAGTATTCTTTTAACATAGGAATTATTTGCACGGCAGTATCGCCATCTTTAATAAACCCTACCACTTCTTTCATTAGAACTTCTAATTGTTTTTTATTGGTATGGGAATTATCATAGATGTCTTTGAACACATCTCCGAGTGTTTTTCCTTTGAATATTTCGTAATCTGTTGACATAATTTTATTTAATTTTGCTTGTTTTTAATCTAATAATAAATAGGTAAATTTCAAAAAATAGGGATATATATTTATATACTCGTTGATTTTTTGTATATTTCTATATAGTTATTATACGACTACGGAATTTGTAGTCTTTTAGATGAATAAAAGGGGGAAACTAAAATGAAAAATACTATGACAATGGTAGTAGGTGTAGTAGCAGGTCTTAAAGATGTGTTATTATCTATTATCGGTCTTGGGGTTCTCGTTCAACTGATTTTTGTTGGCGGGTTCTTCGGTATGGACATTATTGGTAATCTAATTAGTTTAGTGAATTTGTTTGCAACAAGTGGATTCGCTGGATTTATATCACTATTGGTGATATTAGGATTACTTAATAAGTAAAAGAAATAAAGGTGGAATTAAAAAGGGGCAATAGAAATATTGCCCTTTTTTTGTTTTATAGATTATCCCAACTACCCGTAAACTTGGTTTCTATTGAACCCGTAGTTAGATAATTGTGTTGTAGATTAACGTGATGTTTCTTCATCACATTCACGACACGAGTTATGTGTTGTGTATTTGAATTGGTCATTTCTCTAATCATAATGTATAGAGCTTTCTTATTGAAGTTATCAATATTCTCTCTATGTTCCATAAGGTACAATACTGAATTAGCAACATCCATATCTTGTTTTCTTTTGAAAACCGTAGTTAAGTTATTTGCCCAATACTCAATAAACAAATCAAGATATTCTTTCTTTGCTGTGATTAAGTCTGCTCGTGTTGCTTCTTTAACGGGGTCACGTTTGTAATCAGTAACTTCTTCTCCGTCAGTCTGTTTCATCTTCTTGTAATTATTATTGTTGTGTAGAATCAAATAGTTCTTAGCAACAATACTAAAGTAAGAGAATGCCTTTCCTTTACCTTCTGTAAATTTATGCATATTCATATATAGAAAACTAACTACTTCGTGTTTAACATCATTACTCGGAACATCAAAGTAATAAAACTTAAATGTATGGATTATATTCTCTGCAAGTTTTTCAAAAGCATTTCTGATATGTTCATTATAAATTCTCTCCCTCATATAAGGACGAGTTTCTTTATTGTGTCTTATGATAGCATTTTCAGTATCTTGTGTAAAGTAATATCTCGGTGAACCTTTTTTTGCTTTTCTTGGCATATTATAATTCCTTTTCTGTTATTTCGGTTAATTCGTCTACGGTTTCTTTGATTGATTGAAATACAATTCCAACTTCATCATCTGCTTCAAAGTTTCCTTTGTCGTCAATTTCTTTTAATGTTACTTGTGTATCAATCACACGTTGTGCATAATCTTCTATCCAAGTTTCCAATCGTTCAGCTTTTCTCGTTAAGTTAAATATAACATAACTTTCAACCAAAGTCAAGAGAATAAATAATATTAAAAAATAAATCATTTTTTTGCCTCCCCAAATAGTTCGTTAAATATATCTTTAGCGTCCGTTGACTTGGTAAACTTTTCTTTTACTTCCGTATCAACTGCTGCTTTAATGTTCGTTACTGACTTCTGAACCTTTATGGATTCTTTCTTGTCTTGTCTGTGCCACTCATCATATTCGGTATGAGTCGCCATCATATCTGCTTGGTGTAAAATGTAAGCGATATTACTTTTCAATCTCCACGCTGGATTATATCCTTTAAGATATTTTTCATTAGCGTCTTCGTAAAGTCCATCTGTTAGCATCAATCCAAGATATTCCCACTCAGACATTTCTATGCCGTAGTGTTGTAGAATAAATAATGACCTATCTGTAACATTCATATAAGATGAAAGGTCTTCGTTATGAGTATAGATTTCTCCAAGATTCTTAACTCTCCAATCATTGTCTTGAACGACATAATAATCATTACCTTCCAAATCTCCGACTTTACCTAAGTCGTGGTGTAGGGCTGCAAATATTAATTCTTCATTGGTGAAATTAATTTTTGCGTCATTTGATTCCCACACATCTCTAATCTGTTGTGACATATTGACTACGTGTAATATGTGTTCTACATATCCACCCACCATAGCATTGTGAAATGCTGCTTTACCACTTGCTGGCGCCACTATCATTCTGTCTTCAAAATCATCATACATCTTGTTGAGTTTTTCTAATCTATCTCCTGTAAATGTATTGTTGATAATTGTTCGTAAGTCCGTCCAATTATCTGTAATTTGTTGTTCTGTTAATTGCTTCATTTATTTATAACCTCGTATCTGTTTTTTGTAAATCTAATTGTTGGTTCTGTTCTTAGTCTGTTTCTATATGAACTCCAACCTACTCTTACTCCCCAACCTAAATGTTCTAATATCTCACGTTTGGTTACGGATTTTCTTCTATTGATAAATTTTAATATTCTTTGGTATCCATCTGTATCTTGTATAACTTTTAAATCATCAAGTTGTTTCCAATCATCAAACCACCTCAATACTCTGCCATCCCATTTAAAGTCTGGTAATAATGGTTTTAAATATTTATTAGCTTCTTCTCTTGCCTGCGGGTTATCCAACATACTTTCTATTGTTGTTAAGAAATCTTTTTCATTATATAGTAATGGATAATCTTTACCGACCATTTCTGGATAACATAACTTGTTTGGTAATACATAAGGAACACCTTGACTTAATCCGTCTGTTGTTGATATGGACCAAGCACTATATGTTTTAAAACAACCAACACCCATATGCATTTTACGAACAAAGTTTAAATATTCTTTTCTACTTGATAATTTAACTCTTTCGGCATAAGGTCTGTCAAGGTTTGTTAATGTTGTGAATACTTTAAAGTCTTGTCTTGTTTTATATAACTCATCCATTTGTTCAACGAACCAACTATAACCAGTATAATCATTATCTCTATGATTGAATAAAATTGTTTTAGGTTCATATTTGTGATTTGGCGATACATCATCTATACCGAGATAATGTGGTTGTATGATTCTTTCTAAA
>Ga0209337_1001942_pt1 | contig 15304 bp, 18 predicted proteins | sample LinPmetageLP53_FD_184044 | JGI IMG/M metagenome (GOLD analysis project Ga0209337, IMG submission 184044) | Marine viral communities from the Pacific Ocean - LP-53 (SPAdes) (version 2) | ecosystem: Environmental > Aquatic > Marine > Oceanic | place: Pacific Ocean | collected 2010-02-08
TTAACAATACAAGAACAGTTAAAAAAATATTGTGAGGTTGATATAATGTATGGTGGTGGAGATACTGTATCTCTACACATGTTAACATTTAATATCTTATTGGGTTGTAATCCGATTTATATTGTTGGTGTCGATTTAGACTATTCAAAAGGGTATGCTGACGGTATCAGTAAAAATAACGATTCTTTTTCACCATTTATAGATAGAATATTAGATGATTTTGATATAATTAAAAAATCAGCTGAAAATATAGGAGTTGAAATATATTCATTATGTGAAGGCTCACCAATAAATAAGATTTTTAAATATTTGGAAAAAATAAATTAATATGAGTTCAATTTTTAATCAGAAATATATAGAAGTAACATATAAAGACAAAAAGACAGATTATCCAATTAAGTTTTGTAAACACTTAATAGATTTATACGAGATACCAAAAGGTTCTAAAATATTAGACATAGGGTGTGGTGACGCATCATTTTCGGAAGTATTTCAAAAATTAGGCATGGAAGTCACTGGAATTGATATATCTGATTCAGGAAACGACAAAATGATAACTAAGCTAATAAAACACGATTTAACAAATAGTCCGTATCCATTTGTTTCAGAAACTTTTGACTACGTATTTTCAAAATCAGTTGTAGAACATCTACGCGAACCAAATATATTAATTGATGAGGCTTACAGAGTTCTAAAGAGTGGTGGTGTATTTTTATGTTTAGCCCCTAGCTGGAAACATTCTTATAAAGAAGCTTTTTATATTGACCACACTCATGTAACTCCATTTACTAGACATTCATTAGAAACCGCTTGTGAATTATCTGGATTTGATTCTAATTGTGATTACCTGTATCAATTACCTCTAGTATGGAAATACTCATTTTTACATATTGGTAGAAGATTATTAAATCTTTTATCGCTACCTTACAGACCCTTTAGTAAAGTAAAATGGTCTAACAACATAAATAAAGTTATTAGGTTCTCTAAAGAAGCCATGTTAATTTGTAAAGCTGTTAAAAAATGATTGCGTTAATATTAGCTAGAGGTGACTCCAAAAGTGTGCCCAGGAAAAATTTAAAAGAATTATGTGGGAAACCATTATTATGGTACCCAATAAATGCGGCAATAAAAACCAAATTAATTTCAGATATCTTTGTTTCTACAGATGATAATGAGATTGCTGATATAGCAAAATCATATGGGGCCAAGGTTATAGAAAGACCACCAGAATTAGCTAAAGACGCATCACTAGATATTGACGCTTTTAGTCATTTTTGTTATGAAACAAATTATAATGAACCTATAGTTCATTTAAGGGCAACAACACCAATACTAGACCCAAAAACAATAGATGAAGCGGTTTTAAAATACGAAGAAAATAAAGATAGATTTACTAGTCTAAGGTCAGCGCACGAAACTTCAGAATCTGCTCTTAAATTCTATTTAAAGGGAAATGATTATTGGGAACCATTAATGAACTCTTTAACAGAAAAACCTAGACAGAAATGCCCCAAAACATACGCACCCAATGGATATGTTGACATAGTTAATCCAAAAGTCTTTATGAACGGAAATGATTTTTATGGTGATAAGATTTATCCTTTTATTACTAAATTCACACCAGAAATTGACACAATGGAAGATTTTGAATATATTAAATTTTTAATGAACAAAGATGTATAAATTTAGTCAGACACCAGTTAAATGTGACACTATTATCACAAACCATAGGAAAATAGTCACAGATATCCCAGCACCCAGCACAATAGATATAATTGAAAGTTGTTCAAAAAATGAACCAGACTCAATGAATGACCAATTACCAATAGCCTGGGATAGTGCGGTTGATTTTTACATAATGGACAATGCTGGTAATCAATGGATTGACTTTACATCTTCTATTTTCGTAGCTAATGTTGGCCATGCAAACCCAAAAGTAGTTGAAGCTATTGAAAAAACAACTAAAAAGAATTTATTAAATGCGTACTACTATCCAACAAAGGAAAGAGCAGATTTCTCTAAATTATTAGTAGACATTTCACCAAAAAATATGGATAAAGTCTTATTTTTATCCACTGGTTCAGAGTCGGTTGAAGCGGCTATTAAGATGTCTATTAAATTTACAGGTAGAAAGAAAGTACTGTCATTTAATAAAGGCTTCCATGGAAAAACAATGGGTTCATGTATGACATGTGGTAAAGGTAATGAATGGATTCCAGTCCAAAGTTATGTTGACCACATAGAGTACCCAAACTCATGGGTTTTAAATGAATTAACTGGTAAAGAATTTTTTAAAGAACAGATAAAAGAAATCAACCCTAAAGAATACGCTGCCGTTATTGTTGAGCCATATCAAGGATGGTCCGCACAGTTTCTACCAAATGACTATGCGGTATCATTAAGAGAATGGTGTGACGAACATGGAATTATTTTAATCATAGATGAAATACAATCAGGATTTGGGAGAACTGGTAAACTATTCGCGTTTGAACACTTCAATATTGTACCAGACATAATTACATGTGCAAAAGGAATTTCATCTTCGTTACCACTTTCATGTGTAATAACAAGAGCAGAAATTATAAACACTGACATGTCATACAATAGTACTCATGGTGGAAACCCGATAGCAGTAGCCGCATCTAAAGCATCGGTTCAATTTCTAATTGAGAATAATTTAATCAAAGAATCTGAAAGAAAGGGTAAAATATTAGGTGAAGAATTAAATAAATGGAAAAAAGAAAACCCCACAAATATTAGTCGAATATCACAAAGAGGATTATTAGCTAGCGTATTTATTAAATCTCCAGATGGTAATGACGTTGAGTTTGTTGATAAATTAATTGAAACAGCTATGAGGAAGGGTCTTATGTCAGTTAGAACGGCTAGTGGAACACTTAAAATAGGACCACCATTAACAATATCTGACGATGCATTAATAGAAGGTATTAAAGTTTTAAAAGAAAGTTTAAAAGAATGTTTAGACACGTTGGTATAGTAGTAAAAGACATGAGTCGCCAAAGAGAATTTTATGAAAAACTCTTAGGTATGGAAGTTTATTATGATAAAATAGAAGAAGGTGGATTCATAAACAAAATAGTCGGAATTGAAGCTAGTGCCCACATACTAAAGATGGGTAAAAATGGTAATACTATTGTTGAACTACTAAATTGGAGTATAAAAACGGTAGAAGCTGATGAGAAGTCATTGTTTAATAATGGACTAACACATTTTGCTTTAACTGTTAATAACATTTATGAAACATATGAATTAATGTTAAAAAATAATATTATTTTTATATCTGAACCAAAAATAAATGATGAAAATAGCGCTATAGTTGCCTTCTGTAAAGACTATGAAGAAAACTTTATTGAATTAGTCCAAGTTATTGACAATATAAAATAAAAATAGTATATTTGTACACATATGAAATTAGGTATAATACAAGGTAGGTTGTTAAATCCAATTGATGGTAATATTCAAGAATTCCCTAAAAAAAATTGGGAAGATGAATTTGATATAATCAAAAAATTAGGGCTATCACATATTGAATGGATAATAACTAATAAATCATTAAGTGAAGGAGTTTTAAATTTAGACGTTAGTAAATATTCTGATAATATATCATCCGTAACCTGTGATAATCTAGTAAATAAAAATATTGTAAGTCATACGTTTTTATCAAAACAATTAAGACCCATATGTGAATGGGCGATTAAAAACAATATTAAAGTAATATCAATACCACTATTAGAAGATAGTCAAATATCAACAACAAATCAAACGCACAATATATATAATTTTAAAAAAGCATTAATCCCCTATAGTCTTATTTACCCAGAATTAGAATTTCATTTCGAAATGGAATCATCCTGGAATATAACTACTGAATTAGTTAAAGATTGTAGTAATTTTTTCTTAATATATGATACTGGTAACATAACTTCTTGTGGTTTTGACCATAAAGAATGGATTACCAATAATTTACAATTTATTAAAAACGTACACTTAAAAGACAGAACGGTAAACCCATTAAAAACTGTCGAACCACTTACAGGTGACACAGATTTCACTTTAATATTTAAAACTTTAAATGAATTAAAATATAAAGAAATTTTCACACTACAATTAGCCAGAGGTAAAGAGGGTGATGAAATAAAAACAATTAAAGAGTATATTAAACTATTTAAACACTTATATGAAAAATAACTTATTTGATTTGACAAACAAAACAGCTCTAATAACGGGTGCTGGTGGATTATTAGGTCCAAAACACGCAGAAGCCTTAATAGAACACGGAGCTAATGTAATAATAACCGATTGGCACGAAGACAGGGCTATAGAGAAAGCAAACAAGCTTAACGAAAAATACGATAAAAAATGTGCTTACCCTATACACATGGATGTAACTAGTAAAAAAAGTATTGACGAAGCCATGTGTATAATATACAATCCATTTGAAATGGGCGGAATGGGTATGAAAATAGATATATTAATCAACAATGCCGCAAAAGACCCAAAAGTAAAAAAAGGTGAAGGCAGTTTAAAACCTGATTCAAGATTCGAAGGTATGACTATGAGTTATTGGAGTGAAGGTATTGACGCTGCATTAAATGGAACATTTTTAGTTACCCAGGCTGTCACTAATAAAATGTCAGAAAACAAAACAAAAGGTGTCGTACTAAACATTTCATCCGACTTAGGTGTTATAGCTCCAGACCAAAGACTCTATTTAAAAGAAGGGGTTTCAGAAGACGAACAAAATGTAAAACCAATTACGTATTCAGCTGCAAAATGGGCAATAATTGGTATGACTAAATATTTAGGTGTTTATTTTGCTCAAAAAAACATAAGAGTTAATTCTCTATCACCAACAGGTGTGTATAATAACCATCCAGAAGAATTTGTTAAAAAATTATCAAACATAATACCAATGGGTAGAATGGCTGACATTAATGAATATAAAGGTGCTATAGTATTTATGTGTTCTGACGCAAGTTCATACATGACTGGTGAAAACATTATAATCGACGGTGGTAAATCAGTTTGGTAAATAATAATAATAATAATAACAATAATAATAATAATAATAATAATAATAATAATAATAATAATTAAATTTTAAAAAATGAGTAAGACTTACATTATCGCAGAAATAGGGATTAACCACAATGGTGACATTAACCTAGCTAAAGAACTTATTGATAACTCAGCGTCATCAGGCTGTAACGCAGTTAAGTTTCAAAAAAGAACAATTGAAGATGTTTACACTTCAGAAGAACTAGACAAACCAAGAGAGAGTCCATGGGGTACAACCAATAGGGAACAAAAGGAAGGTCTTGAATTTTCTATTGAGGAATATAAAGAGTTAGAAAAATATACAAAAAATAAAGGGTTAGATTTCATAATTTCTTGTTGGGATTTAAACTCTGTTAAATTGGTTAATGAAAACCTAGACGTAAAATATCACAAAGTAGCCTCTGCACTTATAACTGATAAAGAATTTTTATTAGCGCTTAAATCCACTGGTAAACCAGTAATTGTGTCAACTGGAATGACAACTCAAGAAAATGTTGACAAAGCTATGTCTATATTAGGTGATAGTGTGGTTCAAATACTGGCATGTACCAGTACTTACCCAACTAAAGCTAAAGAAATAAACTTAAATTATATTAAAACTCTTAAAGATAAATATCCTAATTTAATGGTTGGATTCTCTAATCACTACTCTGGAGCTTTAGCTTGTCACGGGGCGATAGTTGCAGGTGCTGAAGTTATTGAATTTCACGCAACCAAAGACAGAACTATGTATGGGTCAGACCAAGCAGCATCAATAGAGAATCTTAATGCTTTAGTAGAAGGTATTAGAGCTTTAGAAGTTATGGTTGGAGATGGTGTTAAGGTAGTTTATGAAGATGAAAAACCTATAGCTGAAAAATTAAGAAAAAACAACACACTATGATTACATATTGTTTTGATTTAGATGGCACCTTATGTACTAATACTGAAGGTGATTATATTAAAGCGTTACCCTTTATCTATAGAATAGAAAAGGTTAACGCTTTGTATGATGAAGGTAATACAATATTAATAGATACTGCAAGAGGTTCAACAACTGGTATAGACTGGGAAGAAAAAACCAGAGAGCAATTATTAAATTGGGGTGTTAAATTTCATAAACTTAGAGCTGGTAAAAAACTAGAAGCTGATGTTTTTATTGACGATAAGGGTGTTAATGATTTATCTTTTTTTAATGATAAAACTATACAATGAACAACTATTTGCTGTGAATAAATTTTTATAAAACTATTTACATTTAACCATTTTTAAACTATCATTAAGTATGATAAAATTAGTTAGTGATACAATCAATAAAGACGACATAAGAGCTTTAACTGAATGGTTATCACAGGATGAAATACCTAGGTTAACTAAAGGTGAATTAACCTGGAAATTAGAAGAAAAGTGGGCTAAAAAGATTGGTACAAAATACTCTGTATTTGTTAATTCTGGGTCATCTTCAATATTATTAACATTAGCATCACTACTATATTTAGATAAGGTTGGAAAAAAACCGTTAAAAAATAAAAAGATAGTGGTTCCATCGTTAAGTTGGTCTACTGATGTTAGTTCTCCAATGTTATTGGGTTACGAAACCATTATGTGTGATTGTAATTTAGAAGATTTATCTTGTGATTTAAATGAATTAGAAAAAATATTTAAGACTGAAAACCCATCAGTCATGATACTTGTATCACCACTAGGTCTGGTTCCAGAAATGGACAAAGTATTAAACCTGTGTGAGGAATACGATGTAATCCTATTAGAGGATGTTTGTGAAAGTATGGGTTCTAAACACAAAGGTAAATACTTAGGTGCATTTGGTCTTGCGTCCTTCTTTTCTATGTATTTCGGACATCATTTATCAACAATTGAGGGTGGATTCATAAACACAGATGACAAAGATTTTTATCATTTACTTTTAATGATGAGGAGTCATGGATGGGATAGAGATTTACCTACATGGAAACAAACAGAATTAAGAGAACAATACGGTTGTTCTGATTTCGATTCATTATATAATTTCTACGTTCCTGGAATGAATCTAAGGTCAACTGATTTACAAGCGTTTATTGGTCTTAGGGTTATTGATAGATTAGATGATTACTCAGAAAAGAGACGACTTAATTTTATTCAATACCAAAAAGAGATTAAAATCAATAAACTTAAATTAGTTGAAAGAGAAGGTGATTTTATCTCTAATTTTGCGGTTCCTATAGTTAATACAACTAGAGAAGAATTAGTTAGAGAGCTACAAAACGCTGGAATAGAAGTCAGACCCTTAATCGCTGGAAATATGGCTAATAAACCAATGTGGTTAAATGAGAATAAACCAGTAAAACTACCTAACTGCGAGATGTTAGATAAGTTCGGATTTTACATACCAAATCACCAAGACTTAACCAGTGACAATATTAAAATAATAACAGATATATTAAATTATTAAAATGAAAGTAGCATTAATAACTGGAATTAACGGACAAGACGGTTCTTACCTTGCAGAAATATTACTAGATAAAGGCTATGAAGTATGGGGTACGGTAAAACGCAACTCTGTATCAGAAACACAAACGACTAGAATCGAACATATATTTGATGATATTAATTTGGAGTATGCTGACATGACAGACATGGCATCACTTATGTGTGTTATAAATAAAGCTAAACCAGATGAAATATACAATCTAGCGGCACAATCACACGTTAGGGTTAGTTTTGACCAACCAGTCTATACCGCAAACGCAACTGGTTTAGGTGTGTTAAATTTACTAGAAGCAATAAGACATACAAACCCAAAGATTAAAATGTACCAAGCATCATCTTCTGAAATGTTTGGTAATAATATAGATAATGATGGGTTCCAAAGAGAAACTACACCATTAGCCCCTGTATCACCATATGGTTGTGCAAAGGTCTACGGGTACAATATATGTAAGAATTATAGAAATTCTTACGGTATGTTCGTGGCTAATGGAATACTATTTAATCACGAATCACCCAGGAGAGGAACTAATTTTGTAACTAACAAAGTCGCCAAGGCTGCGGTTAGAATTAAATTAGGGTTACAAGAAGACCTGCAACTAGGTAATCTTGATGCAACCAGAGATTGGGGACACGCTAGAGACTACTGCGAAGCGATGTGGTTAATATTACAAAATGATAAACCAGACGATTACGTGTGCTCTACAGGTATTTCACATTCAGTTAGAGACTTATGTATAGGAGTATTTAATATCTTAAATTTAAACTGGAAAGATTATGTTAAACTTAACTCAAAACACTTAAGACCAGAAGAATTAAAAGACTTAAAAGGGGACTCAACAAGAATAAGGAAAGAGTTGGGCTGGAAACCCACCTATACGTTTGAAGCCATGTTAGAAGAAATGGTGAATTATTGGTTAGATTTTTATAAAAAAAACGAACTTTAATGATAAAATGGTTTAAAAAAAATTTAGCAGCCTTTTCTTTAGCTATGTCTAGCGTAGAAAAAAACACGCTAACCCAAGACGGGTTAATGTTTGACATTGGAGAGCGTGAAGAACAAAGTTATAAAAAAGGTACATTAGAATACGCTCTAGTAAATGGTGAGGTAACACAAGAAGTTAAAGACCTTAGATGGAGGATGTATAAAATGTTAGAAAGTTCAGAAGGGTTAACAACCAGGATAGTTGGTTATGACGATGATGGATTACCAATTACCGAAACAGTCAAAACTAGTAAAAGCGCCGACAGAAGAAAACTAGAAAAAATAAAACTAGACACCGAAGACAACTATCCTCTAGAAATGGTGCAAAACAATCTACCAATAGTTATGGGGGCAGCAGAAGCTGGGTTAAACGGTAATATTACAGGATATACTGACGAAGAGATAATAACAAAAACTAACACTAGTGGAAAACACACTGATTCAAATTACGAATCAGGTACAACACTAGGTGAAATAAACAATAATGATTATAATTCGTTTATTAAATCAGAAAGGCCAGTTAAAGTTACTAGAGAGTTCAAACCAAAGTTCGAGATAGAACAATTTACAAAAAAATTAAATATAAGAACTATTGACGATGAGAATAAATTATTAGAATTTTATATTAGCGTATATCCTGATAAATATGATAGAAAAACAAATTTATTATTATCAGAAATAAAAAGAGCTATTAAAAACCCAAGAGGAACTAGTATTTTAGATGTTAATAAAGTAAATTTTATTACTTATAAAACCATGGGTAGTAAAGATTTTTACGAATACGAATATGATGTATTATCATTTGATAAAATAGTTAAATTTGATGGTTTTTATGTTATTAAATTTAAATGTAAAGTAATTTTAAACGGAAGATATTTATTAGAAGAATATAGAGAAGTTGAGTTGGATGAAAAATATAAAAACAAAGAAAGAAAACACATTAAATGAAAATTAAAACTAAAAATGTGACCGATGAAGACTTTGAAGAAATTCAAGACTACATGGATAAAAAAAATAAAAATAAAAAGAACATGACCAGAAACCCTATTAATGAATTCACAAACTCTTATAGTGTAAGAGATTTTACATGTAAGTCTGAAAATCAAAAAAAAATTATAAAGTCTATATGTAATAGCGACACTATTATAACGGTAGTTCACGGACAAGCTGGTACAGGTAAAACATTTTCTGCTATACAAGGAATGTTAAAACAATTTAAATCAGCATATAAATCAGGTGAAGGATATAATAAAATATATTTACTTAAATCAGTTAAAACTCTGGACAATAAGTCAGAGGATATTGGGTTTTTAAAAGGTACAATGGAAGAGAAAATTGCACCATTTATGTTTTCATATGATTTTAACTTTGCTCAAATCGTAGATAAAGTAGCATACGGAGTAGCTAGAGAAACTCAACTTATAGAATTCTTACCGTTAGCTTACATAAGAGGTATTGGACTAAGTGATTGCATCATTATATTAGATGAAGCTCAAAACGTAAATAACTCAATACTAAGAACTGTCTTATCCCGAATAGGAAAAAACTGTAAATTAATAATACTTGGTGATACCAAACAAAAAGATAGTTCAAACGGACACACATCTGGCTTAAATTTAATGGTAAAACATTTTGGTGATATTAAAGGAATAGACTTTATTGAAATGGGCCCAGAAGACCAATCAAGAGCTAAAATAATAAGTATTATTGAAGACAAGTACGACGACCTTGAAAACCAAGGAATAAACATAAGTTAATTATCATTTTTTTTAATATATAGTTTACTTTATTAGTATCTAACTTATAATTGTTATTATGAGAATAGGTATTACACTCGATGAAGTATTAAGAGATACGTTAACACAATTTTTATATACGTATGAAAAATACTACAACATTGAAACAGATTTAAAAATTGATGACATAACATCTAAAAATTTTAGTGACTTTGTAGACTTTAAGTCTTTAGATGATATGAATAAGTTTCTATACGAAGAAGCTTCATTAGAGATTTTTGGACACGCAGACCAAAAACTCAATAATTTAATGAGTAAATTCAACACCTTTTTAATTGATATTAAAGACGAAGAAGAACACTCAATAGAAATAATCTCAAGAGAAATACACAGCAGTATTCCATCAACCCTATTCTTTTTATCTAAGTTGTCATGTAGAGCTGAAAACATAAGATTCGTGCAAGACCATGAAAAATACTGGGAGGGTATTGATATTCTAGTTACCGCAGACCCAAAAGCCCTAGACACCAAACCAGACGATAAATTATCAGTTAAAATAAAAGCGCCCTATAACAGTGGTTCTTCAGCTGATTTTGAATTGGATTCAATATTACCATTTATTCGTTATGAAAGTTTAAGAGATAAAATTTTAAATACAAAAATAACAAATTACGAAAATATAGGAGAATAATATGATTGAAATTGGAGGAGTAGAATACTACATAAACCTTGACAACCTTGACAAGGTAATAATAAGTAAAACGAATAAGGGTAAAACTATTATAGAAACTGAAACAAAAACCATTGTTGATAGCGATGGAAAAATAGTAAGTACTGAAATAATCGAAAGAGCATCTGAACGTCCTAGAGAAATAAATATGGCTAAATATGAAACGGTAAGAACACTTATCGAAATCATACTAACAACACTAGATGAAATTGATGATGAGTTAGGTATTGATAGAGCATTAGGTGATTTACCACTACCATTTAAACTAAGTTTCAATACGCTAATTGGTCACGGAATAATAAGTGAAAGAAAATAATAAATATTAAATTAAATTAAAGATGGAAGAAAAAGAAAAAGTACAAAAAGAACTTGTTGAAGAAATTTTAACAAAGTTAGATAATAAAGATTTTGGGTTATATTTTTTTACCCTAGACACCAAAGGTAATCCTGCCGCTGGTATCGCTAATATATATGAACATGTTAAACTATTAACTGAATTAGGTTATACAGCATATATTTTACATGAAAAAAATGACTACAAATTAAGAGGTGACGCAGAAGGTATGGGAGTGTCAGATTGGCTAGGTGAGGAATACGCAAACTTACCCCATATTTCAATTGAAAGCCAAGGGATTCAAATTAAAGCTGAAGACTTCTTAATTGTTCCAGAGATTTTTTCTAACGTTATGGACCAAGCTAAAAAATTCCCATGTAAAAAAATAGTTTTATCACAAAATTATGATTATTTACTTGAATTATTACCTCTTGGTAGGAGATGGTCTGATTACGGGTTTAACGACGTTATAACAACAAGTCAAAAACAAGCAGACTACGTAACTTCACTATTTCCTTCAACTAGAAGTAAAATAATTCCAGTTAGCATCCCAGAATACTTTAAACCATCAGATAAACCAAAAATTCCAGTAGTTACTATATCAGCAAGAGAACAAGGTACTGCAGCTAAAATAGCTAAGATGTTTTATTTACAATATCCACTTTATAAATGGATTACATTTAAAGAATTAAAAGGTTTAAGTAGGAAAGATTTCGCTGAAGACTTAGGTAAATCTTGCTTAGGGATATGGTTAGACGATTCGTCTGGGTTCGGTACATTTCCATTAGAAGCTATGGAATCCAACACACCAGTAATTGGTAAAATGCCTAATATGATTCCAGAATGGATGGAAGACATCAGCGAAGAAGGACAAGCTGCGATAAAAAATAATGGAATATGGACAAACACACATTTAAATATACCTGAATTAATTGCAACATATTTAAAAGTTTGGCTTGAAGACTCAGTACCACAAGACCTACTTGACGGTATTAAAGAAAGTAAAGGTAAGTACACTTCTAACAATCAAAAAACTATTCTAGAAGAAGTATACACTTCACTAATTCAAGATAGAAAAGATGAATTAAATAACACTATTAAAGTATTAGAAAATCAAAAATAATTTATATGGACAAGAATAAAAAAATAAAAACAGATATAAGTGTAGTTTTACCTATTCATGAATTAAATAATGAAAAAGAGGTCGCACTGTTTAAGACAGCAATTGAAAGTGTTGTAAATCAAGAATCAAAACCAGAAGAACTATTAATTGTAGTCCCAATAGGTTCAAAAGTAGAAGAAACTATGAAAACTTTTGACTTTGGTGGAGCAAAAGACATCGTAAAGGTTGTTGTTAATCCAGACGGAGCTGGATTTCAAGCTCAAATTAATTACGGAGTAAGTCAAGTAAAAAGTAAATGGTTTAGTTTTTTAGAATTTGATGATGAGTATTCAAATAAGTGGTTCAAGAATGTTGTTGAGTACAGAGAAGCTCACGCAGATGTTGAAATATTCATGCCTATCATCGTTGACACAGATTCTAACAGTGGTGCCTTTATGGGGTTAACCAACGAAGCTGTTTGGGCCAATTCATTTTCAGATGAATTAGGTATACTTGACGAAAACGGATTGTTAACATTTCAAAACTTCAACATAGACGGTATCGTGATGCAAAAAGAAGCGTTTGAAAACTGGGGTGGGTTTAAGAAAAATATAAAACTAACGTTTATTTATGAATTCTTACTAAGAATGGTAACTAATGGAGTTAAAACTATGGTAATCCCTAGATTTGGTTATAAACACCAAAACAAAAGAGAAGGTTCTTTATTTGAACAATACTCAAACGAAATGGACCCATTAGAAGCTAAATGGTGGCTAGAACAAGCTAAAAAAGAATACTTTCATAAAAGAGAACGAGATATAAGCTACGACAAAAGTATAATTTAAAATGGCTAAAAAAAGAGGACGTAAAAGAAAAAACGATTTATACTTTGGTCCCGAACAAGAAGCAGCTGTTTTAGTATTTTTAGATACAGAGGACGAAAAAGAAAGGAATGCAGTCTATAATGAGTGGCTTAAAGAACCACTTAATAAAATGATTGAATCAATAATTAGGAAATACAAATTGTATAGAAAGATAGAGTCATTTGAACATTTACATTCAGATACTCTTTCGTTCCTAATAACAAAAGCTCATAAATTTGAGAATTCTAAAGGTAAGAAGGCTTATTCTTATTACGGAACAATATGTAAAAATTATATTCTAGGGTTATTAATTGCTGATGAAAAAAAAATAAAGCAAGTAGAATCATATGAAAATGTAAGTGTTGTGGTTGAACATAAACCAGACCAGCAGTACGAACTTGATGATAATGAATTTACCATGAGTAAATTCATAAGCAGGTTAGTTGATAACATCAATGATGAAATAAACGGAAACTGCAAAGGTAGTAAAAAGAAGTTAAACGAAAATGAACTCAAGGTCGGTTATGCTTTAATTGACATACTTAAAGACTGGGAAGTGACCCTAGACCTAATGAGCGGAGGCACCAAGTTTAATAAAAACTCAATACTTGAAAGTATGAGAAGATACACTGGTTTAACAACTAAAGATATTAGATTAGGAATGAAGAGATATAAGATTTTATACGACCTAGTTAAAATAGATGGAATGGAAAACGGTATAAAATAAAAGATATTATTAGATATTTATTTATAAACACTTTATCATGCCAAGAAAAAAAAAACAACAAATAAAACTTAACGATTCATCAGCTATAGAGGGATTACTTCAAGAAATATATAATGATGCTTGTGGAAATATAGTAGCAGCTCAAAACAATATAAACGAAATGAGTAACGCTGCAGAACCTGAAGACGTAGATGACTTAACTAAAATAGCTAAAGAAAAAACTAGTGCGTTAAAAGTTAAAGACTCAGCTATGCGAATGAAACTAGAAGTAGCTAAATTGCAAACTGACGTTTTAAAACACGGAGGTGATACTGAAAAATCACTTAATGAAAAAACTGGTGGTAAAGTATCGATAAGTGACTTTAAAGCTGTTAGGAAAATGATGGAAGAAAATTCCAAAAATGATAATACTGACAAAAACGAAGGTTAATCATGGCTATTGTAGACAAAAAAAGAGAACTAATGTCAAAGATAGCTGCAGTGAAAGCTCTAGCAAATTCAAAAAAAGATAACATTAGTAGTTCTTATTCATCAGTAAATAATAAATTAAGTACCACTAAATTCTTAGTAGACTTAACGTCAGCTTTAGTTGGCGCCAAAAAGCTAAAAGATTTTGTAATTGATATGATATCATATCACCTACCAGAAATAGAAGAAGCTGTTAAAGAGGGACTAAAACTAGAACTAAAGGAAATATGCTCATGTCATGTAAATCCGTTAATGCCTAACTGGTTAAGACAAGGTAATGCTGGAATTCAAATGAAAGTTACTGACATAGATTTTTTTGAGACAATGAAGATAAATCCAAATAGTCCTGGAGGTAATTTAATTTACACTGATGTTGCAACAGGTATTGCCAGTACAGATTTTAATACTTACCTGTACTACACAATACAAACCCCAAATACACCCACACAATGGGGTAACTCAGTTACTGGTACAAATATATTAGAAACTACATTCATACCTGACGGCACGTCAACTGGAACTCCAAACAATATCATTAAATACACAACTAGTACTGCGTATTCTAACAAAAATTTATCAAATTTTAACAATGACTTTATTGATAGTTTATCATTGTTTGGAAATCCTAAATCAAAGAGCTCTGCTAAGATAATGTCCTCAATAATGGAAGAGTTGTTCGGGTCAATATCTTCTTTAGTTAACAAGAGTAAAAAACAACTCATGTCTGAAATAGGGTTCAAGACAGTTCTAGACAATGTAATAGATATAGAAACCCCCAAAATAGATGATAGTGCATTTAAATTTGATAAACCAACAT